>Ga0172381_10005060_pt1 | contig 13458 bp, 12 predicted proteins | sample Leawel6488metaG_FD_119754 | JGI IMG/M metagenome (GOLD analysis project Ga0172381, IMG submission 119754) | Leachate microbial communities from a municipal landfill in Southern Ontario, Canada - Leachate well 64-88 metaG | ecosystem: Engineered > Solid waste > Landfill > Unclassified | place... | reverse complement strand
TTCGATGTCAAAAGCAGAAGTTCTTGAAACTGCTCTTATGGCTCATAAGGCAGGGTACGGTTCGATAGTTTTACAGTCCGGCGAACGCTCGGATGAAGAATTCATAAATTTTATTGAAGATATCCTAAAAACAATAAAGTGTTTAACGGATAAAAAATTAGGGATTACTTTATCTTTGGGTGAACAGTCCCAGCAGGCATATAAGCGTTGGTTTCAGGCCGGAGCGCATCGCTATCTCTTGCGCATAGAGACTTCCAATAAGACCTTGTATCAACGTATCCATCCCGATGATGGCCATGATTATAATATTCGTTTAAATTGTCTAAAGATTTTAAAAAATATCGGCTATCAGGTTGGCACCGGAGTTATGATTGGGCTACCGCACCAAAAATTAGAGGATCTAGCCGAGGATATTTTATTCTTTCAAGCCCAAGATATCGATATGATTGGTATGGGCCCCTACATTGTTCATAAGGAGACTCCTTTAGCCGGCCTTTGTAAAATTAATCCCGAGAAAAGTTTCAATCTTGGCCTTAAGATGATTGCCTTGGCTCGATTGCAATTGGAGGATATTAATATTGCTGCTACTACCGCCCTGCAAACTTTAAATCAAACCGGCCGGGAAAAAGGCTTGAGGGCCGGAGCCAACATCATAATGCCCAATATCACACCTTCCAAATATCGGGATAATTATCAGCTTTACGAAGGCAAACCTTGTGTTAGCGAGGACGCTTTAGCCTGTGACGGTTGCCTAAGAAACCGTATTCTCTCCATAGGTGAAGAAATCGGTTATGGGCAATGGGGTGATTCGCCGCATTTTTTCAAACGTTATAGTTTGGCTAAACAATAAGTCACAAAAGGTTTTTAAGAGCATCAAAAACCGGTTTTATGAATTATTAAAAAACCCTATCCAAGTTAAAGAGCGCCTGCTATAATATCTAGAAAGGATTTTGTCCTCAAAAAAGGGGTGACTAAAAAAGGGAGGTGCGGTATGGTTTGGTTGGTAAAACTCATAGGAATTCTTTTGGTTGTAGCCGGAGCGATATTTATCGCAAAGCCGGCAAGCATGAAAAAAGTTATGCGTTTCTGGATGAAAAAAAACCGCGTTTATGCAGCCGGAGTTATCAATATTTTAATAGGTATCATTTTCCTTTTCGCTGCTTCAGGCTCTTCTTTGCCTTGGTTTGTAGTTTTAGTAGGTATTGTAAGCTTAATAAAAGGAGCTCTTTCCTTTATTATGGGGCCGGCCAAAATTATGGCTTTAATCGATAAAATTGACAAGAAACCAGTTAAAAGCTTGCGCAGCCTTGCTATCGTGCCCCTGGTTTTAGGCATACTCTTAGTCTATGCGGCCTGAGACAGGCGCTTAGAATCTCCGATATCTTGTTTAAGGAGAAATGATGAAAAAGTTTTTTCTGGCTCTCTGTCTAGTGCTTTTTATTCTTTTGGGCGCAGGAATCTTTAAGGATCAGATAATAAAAGCTGTCCTAACAGTTGAAGTAACAAAAATAGTAGGCGCTCCGGTTCACATAAGAGGGTTTTCCTTGAGCCTTCTTAGAAAAAGTATAAGGATAAAAGGATTCAAAATTTACCAACCTGCAGGTTATCCCAAAGAGGCATTGCTTGACCTTGAAACTATAAATATTGATTACGATTTGGGCGCTTTGCTTCAAAAAAAGCTTCATTTGCCTTTAGTCGAGATAAGCTTAAGAGAACTTGTAATTATTAAGAATGAAAATGGCAAATTGAGCGTTGACGCTCTAAAGGTTTCTCAAAAAGAGAGTGAGGCTCCCTCAACAAAGCAGGTCCAGTCTGAAAAAGCTGTCATGCCTGTGCAGATAGATATATTAAAATTAAATCTAGGCAGAGTGATAAATAAAGAGTATGATTCCAAAGGAAATCCCGTAATAAAAACTTTCGATATTGATATCAAGAACAGGACATACCAAAATATTACCAGCGCCAAGCAGTTGATCGGTTTGCTCTTAATTGAATCAATGAAGGCTTCAGCCATAAGGGGAGCTAAAATTTATGGTGCGGTCAGCTTAGCGAGTGTGGCATTTGCGCCGGCAGGCTTAGCTATGGTTTTTACTGCAAAAGACAGTATTGGTGATTCTTTTGATGTTGCGTTCGATGAAGCGTATAAAGTCTGCTTGGAGGTTGTAGGAAGCATTGGAAAGATAAAAAATACTAATCGAGGAACGGGTGTTATAAAAGCACGGGTTGAAGGCGCCAGCGTTACAATCAAACTCGATGAAGTGGCGCCAGGAAGGACAAATCTCACCGTGTCGGCGCGTAGATTTATGCTGCCCAAGCTTCAGGTTTCCGGTATGGTCTTGCATAAAATAACCAAGCAATTGCGTTAGAAATATTTCTATTTACGTAAAGCCTATTTATTATCATGGACAAGGCTGTTGCCATAAGTAATTGGCCTAAAGATGACAGGCCCAGAGAGAAATTATTAGATAAAGGCGAACATACACTGAGCAATTCAGAGCTATTGGCGATTCTTCTTAGAACAGGTGTTAAAGGCAGAAGTGCCGTTTCTTTAGCAAGAAGCATCTTGAAAAAATTCAAAACGTTTCGCGACATGTCTCGTGCAGATATTTCCAGATGGCGCGAACTAAAAGGTTTAGGGCCGGCCAAAATAGCTCAGATAAAGTCAGCTATTGAGATTGGGAGAAGGTTTAGGGAGGAAATAAAAGAAAACCGCCCCAAGATCGAAACGTCAAAGGATGTCGCTGACATTATGATGCACAGGATGAGAGATTTGTCCAAAGAAGTTTTTAAGGTGATATTGCTTGATTCTCAAAACAGGATAGTAGATGTTTTAGAAATAACCGAAGGTACGGTAAATCAAGCTGTTCCTATGGTAAGAGAGATTTTCCAAAAAGCTTTACAGAAATCTGCCAGTTCGATTGTATGTGTACACAATCATCCATCTGGGGAGCCTAATCCTAGCTCAGAAGACAAGGTGTTTACGCAAGACTTAATAAAAGCCGGAAATATTCTGCGGGTGTTTGTCTTAGATCATTTAATAATTGGCGATAACGTGTATTTTAGCTTTGCCGACAAAGGAATGATGTAGTAAGAAAGAATCTTCGGGAGGCAGAGCCTATTTAAAGTTTAGAAGCTTTGAAAGCGGAATACCGAAAGCCTTAGCTATTTTTTCCAGAGTTGAAAGTTTTACATCACAGGGCTTTTTGCTCTCTAATCTCTGAATATGTTTATACTCTACATTAGAAAGCTCCGCAAGTTTTTGCTGGGTGTAACCGTATTTTTTTCGTAATTGGCGAAGCCGCATTGAATAACTTACCTTAATATCTTTCTCCATAGTAGTACAAAAATAACATAAAAATAATGACATTGACACCTTATATATAAGGTGATATGATGTTTTCAGCAATTTATTTAACTGTACAAGATATGCTTAGAAAGAAGAGAATCCACATAGAGGCGTCTTTGCTGGAAGATATTGATAGCATAATTAAAAAAGTCCAGAAATTGTCAGAAAAAGGCTATCAGCAATGGTCGGTTTCCAGAGAGGACCTGATAAGATTTGCTGTGGCTAGTACCTTTGGTCTCGCATATCCTTACGTTAACGTAGATAGGAAAGTATTTTCTAAAGTGCTTGGTAAAACTAAAAAGAATTAAAAAAAGAGCGTCTCAGACGTTCGATTACTAGCCAGTGAGCTCCGCGGACTCCATTCCAAGATTTCTCACGAAGGAGGATTAAAAAGTCTTTAAAACCTCCGGCTTTCTGCTATAATTACTGAAAAGGTTTGTCTGTAGGCCTGCTTATCTATTTTATCTATGAAAGTCCATTTAGCTGGATTTAATGTTGACACAAAGGTTTTAGAAGAGCTCCAGGATAATAATCCGAGACGGCTGGATATAACTCCCGAGGTCATCTCTGCTGCTTACGCCCGCATAAGCCGGGACCCCCGGCCAATTGAGCAGATACGCCAGGATGCCCGTAAGGAAGTAGAAGGCGCCCGTAAATCCAATTCAACAATAATTTTTAAGATGGGGCACCATTCGGTAGCCGAACATGCGGTATTTAATCTTGACATCGTAGGTGTTTCCCGCCTGGCTATGGAAGAGGTTGAGAAATTTCGCCTCTGTTCTTACACGGAGAAGTCGCAACGCTACATAACTCTTGAAATCGATTTTATTATACCTGAAGAAATAGAAAACAGTTCCTGTAAGGATTTATTTATAAAAACAATCCGGCGTCAGAATGAAGCTTATGGCAGGTTTTTTGATGTTTTAAAAAGGCAAGTTTTTAATAAATATCCTGATTTAGCAAAGGACCCCAAAAAGCACGGCCTTCTTGAAGGTTGGGCTAAAGAAGACGCTCGTTATATCACCTCTCTGGCTACTTCTTCTCAGGTTGGCCAGACTGTAAACGCTCGCGTGTTCGAATTACTTCTAAGGCGTTTTGCATCTTCCAAATTGTCAGAGGTCAGAAATCTGGGGGCAATGCTTTATGATGAAGTAGCGCAAGTGGCTCCTTCGATAGTCATATTTCATCAGGCTAATGATAGAGATAATAAAACTTATCCTCAGCTTAGGGATTTATCCGGGCAACTTTGCTCTGTTTCAAAAGCCAGCGAAGCTGTTAACACAGGAGAGGACGTTGAACTTGTTGAATACACCTCAGGCGGCGATGATATTGTAGCGGCCTCTTTGCTCCACGCGTCATCAAACATTGATTATCAACGGTGCATTTCGATTGTAAAAAGTCTTAGCCGGGAAGATAAACTTAATATCTTTAAAATCTCCTGGAAAAATCTGCAATTTTACGATTCTCTTCTTAGAGAGTTTGAATATGCGAATTTGACCTTTAACTTAGTGGTATCTTCAGCCTGTTTTGGCCAGCTTAAGCGCCATCGCATGTCAACTATTACTGGCCAGGAATATGATGTAAGCTTGGGAGTAACGATTCCCGAATCTATTAAGGAAGCCGGAGAGCAAGGTTGTTTTATGGCGATGGTTGATGAAACTAATCGGGCTTATGAAGAAATAAAGAGAGATGCCCCCGAAGCCGCTGCCTATGTACTTACAAATTCTCATCGAAAAAGGGTTTTGATGAAGGTTAACGCACGAGAGCTCTATCATATTTCCCGTTTGCGCGAAGATGCGCATGCTCAGTGGGATATTCAGAATATTTCCAGAAACATGGTCGCCAAAGCAAAAGAAGTTATGCCATTGACCTTTGGCCTAGCTTGCGGTAAAGATAAGTATAACGAAATTTATCATAATACTTTCGGCTGTCTTACTAAAGTAGTTAAAGCAATATTACCCGAAGTCCGCAAGATAAAATAGTTTTTATTATAAAACACCTAGCTTAAGTTATACGCCTGAAAAAACTCGAAGTTTAGCAGCCACAGAACATATCAGTTTCTAAAAAATTTAAAAATATGGAAAACAAAAAGATCAAGGGTGTTAATGCTGTTATTGCGCCGGTGGCCTTGGGTACATGGGCTTTTGGCGGAGACAGCTGGTGGGGTAAGCAGGATGATAAGGATTCAATGGAAGTGCTTTCAGCCGCCATCGAGAGTGGCATAAACCTCATAGATACCGCGCCCATGTATGGCAGGGGGCGTTCTGAGAGGACAATAGGAGCTTTCCTAAGGAAGAATAAGCTAAGAGAAAAAGTAGTTTTGGCTACCAAGCTGGGTTTAAGCTGGCAGGGTTCCCGGGTTTTCCACGATCTTTCCAGAAAAAGAATGCTTGCCGAGATCGATGAATCCCGCCAGAGGCTGGATACTGATTATTTTGATTTATACCAAGTGCATTGGCCTGATTCTAATGCCAAAGCTCAGGAAACCGCTGATATTATGTATGAGTTTTACAAAAAAGGGCTCATAAAGGCGGTGGGGGTGAGCAACTATTCTTTGGAACAGATGGATGAATTTATGAAATACTGTCCTCTACATTCTTTACAGCCCCAATATAGCATGCTTGTCAGGGATATTGAGAAGGAAATAGTTCCCTTCTGCTCAAAAAACAATATAGCTATTTTGACATACGCACCGCTTTACAGCGGCATTCTAACCGGAAAGTTTTTTCTGGATAATGTTACTGTCCCGGATGATATAAACCGAAAGTTAAAACGTAAGGATTTCCAGGAGCCGCGATTTTCAATTAACAAAGAAACCCTGCAGTTTTTGAAAAATATTGCCTTGGGATATAAAAAAACGCTTACCCAGCTGGTTATTAACTGGAATTTTAGTCAGCCGGGGGTCTTTGCCAGTATTGTAGGAGCAAGGAGCGCTTCGCAACTTAAAGAAAATTCCGCCAGCATGGGCTGGGATATTTCTCAAGCAGATAGGCTTCTGATAGAGGATATCCTTGAAAACCGTTTAAAAAAAATAGCCCTTACAGAAGGATCCTGAAAGCATGCGTACTCCTTCCAAAAGGAATATACTTATAATTGGCTCTACCGGTTTCATAGGCCGTCACCTCTTGCGTAAGCTCATAAGCCTTAAACAATACAATATTTTTTGTTTAATCCGAAATCCGCAAGCGGCTGTTGATAGCCAGTTTTATGGAGTTAAAACTATATTGGCTGATATAAACGATAAAAACTTATCGTCAAAACTCAGGCAATATGACATCGGTGTTATTTTCCATTGTGCCGGCTATGTAGGAAATAAAAGCCCTTGTTTACTTAACAGAATAAACCTAAAGGGAACCGAAAACGTTTGTAAGCTAGCTATAGAGTTAAACATTGAAAGATTGGTTTATCTCAGTTCGGTAGCGGTAGTCAGCGGAAATCAGAACATACCCTTAACTGAAGACTTACCTTTTTGTGCCACTAATATCTATGGTGAGTCCAAGCTAGAGGCGGAAAAAAAAGTTTTAGAGTATAGAAGTAAAGGGTTGCGAGCGGTTATCTTGCGCCCCCCCATGGTTTATGGGCCGGATGAACCGCATCTGAGCCGGCTTTTATTGGGCCTTCTTAAACTGCGTCTACTGCCGTTAATCAAAGGAGCCCAAAGCCGGTTTCATCTGGTATATGTGGAGAACCTAGTTGAGGCAATGATTTTTGTTATGGATAAAGAAAGTTTTCTCGAAGGATCGTTTTTTGTAGCTGACGAAGAGATCTTGACAACTGCTCAAGTATTTAGAGCTATGGCCAGAGCAATCGGGGCCAAGGATCCGTTTGTACTTGGACGAAGGCTTGAAAATATCATTTTGGGGATTCCCTTTGTAGGCAAGAAGCTCAAGTTCTTTACTAAAGACAGAGTTTACAGCACTCAACAAATAAAAGCTTTGGGTTTTCGCTGTCCCTATCCGGCAAGAGAAAGCCTTATCAAAAGCGCCAAAGCAATCGTTTTAAATAATCGGTAACCGTTAAACGGTTGCGTAGCTGGAAACGTTATCTGTTGAGCGTTAATCGTTTCTTTCATTTTTTATAGTCGTAACCGATAATCGCATAACTAACATTTTATGAAGAAGGTATTAGCGTTTGATTTAGGTAATGTTTTGTTTAATTTTGATTACACAGTGGCTCTTAAAAAAATCCAGCCATACATGAAGGCTACTGTCAAGGATATAATGAGCGCTCTTTATGATGATGATTTTGCTCTGGATTTTGAACGGGGGAAGGTTTCTCCCGGGGAGTTTTATCAGTGTTTTTGCAGGAAGTTCTCGCTTGACTTGGGGTATGATGACTTTGTTAATGCTTGGTGCAAGATATTTTTTCCAAACCCGGATATGATTAGGCTTGTTGAGTCCTTGAGCCGTAATAATTCTCTATATCTTATATCCAACATAAACGAACTTCACTACAGATATCTTAATGTGCTATACGGCAGTTTCTTTCTGCTCTTTAAGAGCCTGATCCTTTCTTTTGAGATAAAGGCTGTAAAGCCGGAAGAAAAAATATACCGCGCCTTAGAAGAGCATTCAGGAACAGCTTTGAGTAAGATTATATACATTGATGACCGCAGAGATCTTATTGAAGAAGCTCGAAAAATTGGTTTAAAATGCCTGCACTTCAGCGATTATCTGACTTTATGCAATGAGCTCAAGGCTCAGGGAATTCTGGATACAGGCGGCGATACCGTATAAAATATTTCATCGGCTTGCAAAAATTAAAAATTTTGTTATATTAATATTAATGAAGCTAATAAATTTTATTCTTTTAGGTTTTTGCTTAATCGGAGGCTGCGTGCCCGCGCTTATCGGTGTGGGGGTCGTTACCGGCTATGCTCTAAGCGGGGATTCGGCTACCGGTAATGTAAACAGCGAATACAGGGTTCTTTGGGACTTATCACTGGATAAGCTTGAAACGATGGAGGCAGAAATCGTCCTGATTAATGAATCTAAGGGCATGATCAAGGCGGTTATTTCCGAAAATAGCGTGGTCGTTAAGGTGAATACAATAAACTCTTCTACCCAGCGGCTTAGAGTTTCTGCCAGAAGGTGTTTTATGCCCCGGCCGCAGTTTGCCCAGAAGGTATTTTTTAAAATAGTTGAAGAATTGAAGTGATAAAAAGATTTTTTTTCTTATTTTTTCTTCTAATTTCCTGCAGTTTTTCTCAAGATTACTCCGATATAAAAGTAGATAAGGTCATCGACGGTGATACCGTGCGGTTAGAGGGCGGCAAGCTTCTGCGTTATATCGGCATTGACACTCCCGAAACCAGGATCAAAGAAGCAGATAAATTTGTTTATTCACCACAGCCTTTTGCTTTAGAGGCAACGGAATTTAACAGGCGCCTGGTTCAAGGTAAGAGAGTACGAGTAGAGCTGGACATCGAGAAGACAGACCGCTATGGCAGGCTTCTTGGTTACTGTTTTGTGGGAGATGTTTTTGTGAATGCTGAGCTCCTTAGGGAAGGATTTGCTGTCCTTTATACATATCCTCCTAACGTTAAATATGCCGATGTTCTGGTTGCTTCTCAAAAGGAAGCCCGTCAGCAAAGGAAAGGCCTTTGGGGTAGCTATGAAATCATTGACAGCGGCCAGGCTGGCAGCCACATAAATCAGATACGTACGGTCAGAGGAAAAGTGATTAGCACTTTTGCTTCGCGTAAATGCCTGTTCTTGAACTTCGGATATGATTACCGTACTGATTTTACCGTAGTGATTTTCAAAAATTCCCTTGAAGCTTTCAACTCTCAAGGTATTGACCCGCTTGAATTTTACCGCGGCAAAACGGTTGAGGTATCCGGCCGTATAAGAAGCTATAACGGGCCGGAAATCATCGTAAACAGCCCCCAAGAAATAGTTGTAGCCAAGGATAATCTCTAGGGAGCCAGAATCGTAAATTTAAAACAAGCCAGGGCCGGCAGAAAGCTTTCGGGCCTTCTCGCAGAGAGGGAAACCCTTAAAATTTCTCTTAAAAAACTTTTTTTTTAGGGTATAATATAGGATTCCTATGGAAAATGATAAATTATCAAAAATCGTCTCTTTATGCAAACGACGGGGTTTTATTTTCCCTGGTTCAGAAATCTACGGGGGCCTCTCCAGCGTCTGGGACTATGGCCCGTTGGGAGCACGCCTTAAAAAGAGGATAAAAGATGTCTGGTGGGATACCTATGTCGAGGGTCGCGATGACATAGTAGCTTTAGACAGCAGTATCATTATGCAGGAAGGAGTCTTTAAGGCATCCGGCCATCTTGAGGGATTTTCAGATTGGCTCGTTGACTGCCCGGGCTGCAAAAAGCGCTTCAGGGTTGATAAGCTTGAGAAAAAGAACGGCCATGAGTATAATTGCCCTGAATGCGGGGAAACTATAGATACAGATAAAAATAAACCTCGGCAGTTTAATCTAATGCTAAAGACCAATATGAGCGCTACCGAGGATGAGCCTTACTATGCTTACCTGCGCCCGGAAACTGCCCAGGGAATATTTGTGAATTTTATCAATGTTTTAAATACTACCAACAAAAAGCTTCCCCTAGGTATCGCTCAAATCGGCAAAGCGTTTAGAAATGAAGTCACCACGGGAAGTTTTGTTTTCCGGATGAAAGAATTTGAACAAATGGAGATAGAGTATTTTGTTAATCCGAATGAGGCAACCAGCTGTTATAAAACCTGGGTCCAGGAGAGGTTTAATTTTTACGTCGATAGAATAGGGTTGTGCAAAGGCAGCTTGCGTTTGCGTGAGCACGAAAAAACTGAGTTGGCTCATTATGCCAAAGCTTGCACTGACATAGAGTTTAAGTTTCCCTTTGGCTGGAGTGAGCTTGAAGGCATAGCCAACAGGGGAGACTTTGATTTGAGCGAGCATGCCCGGGTTAGTAAAAAAGACTTGATGTATTTTGATTCCGAAAAAAAAGAAAAGTTTACTCCTTATGTAATAGAACCTTCTGCCGGAGTTGACCGGACGTTTTTTGCGGTGATTTCCGATGCTTACTGCGAAGAAGAGGTCCAGGGTAAAACTCGGGTAGTGCTAAAGATAAAACCTGAACTTGCTCCGTACAGGGTGGCGGTGCTGCCGTTACTTAAGAATCGTCCGGAGCTCGTAGAGCTTGCAAAAAATATTTTTTGTGATATAAAAAAAAGAATTCCCGCCATATACAATGACACCGGAGCTATCGGAAAATTATATCGCCGCCAGGATGAGATAGGAACACCATTCTGTGTGACTGTGGACGTAGAAAGTCTAAATGACGGTTGTGTTACTGTGCGTGAGAGGGATTCAATGCGTCAGGAAAGAGTAACTAAGGAAAGGGTTTTGGATTTTATCGAAAAGAACAGTTGACGTTTATGCACGCAGCGCTTGCGGCGTTTTTCTAAAATAAATATAATCACAGCTAGAGTGGCCAAGGAGTCCGCAGCTGGAGTAATCACACGGCAGTAAAAAGGAGGGAGAGGAAAATGGCAAAGAGTAAAAAATACGTTTATTTTTTTAGTAAAGGCCAATCTGATGGAAATACAACTATGAAAAACCTCTTAGGAGGCAAAGGCGCTAACTTAGCGGAAATGTCAAGCATTGGTTTGCCGGTCCCTCCCGGATTCACTATTACTACTGAAGTCTGTAAACTGTATTATGACAATAAGAAAAAATATCCCCAGGGGTTAAACGAACAGGCAGAGGCAAGCTTAAGAAAATTAGAAAAAGTCACTGGAAAAAAATTTGGCAACAAAGATAACCCTCTGCTTGTATCTGTGCGTAGCGGTGCGGCAGTTTCTATGCCGGGGATGATGGATACGATACTCAACCTTGGGCTGACTGATGAGGCTGTCGAAGGCTTGGCTGAACTTACCGGCAACCCTAGATTTGCCTGGGATTCTTACCGGCGTTTTATTCAAATGTTTGGAGATGTGGCTATGGGTGTTGCCCATCATGCGTTTGAACATGAGTTGGAGGAAGTAAAGAGACGGATTGCTAAAGAAAAAGGAATTAAGAATACAGAATCTCTAGTACAGGAAGCCCTCAATAAGGTAGTACCTGATACAGCCTTGGGTGTTAATGATTTGAAAGAGCTGGTAAGCAGGTACAAGGCAATTTATCGCAAACACAAAAACTCCGAATTTCCTCAGGAGCCCAAAGAGCAGCTCTGGTATGCGGTTAACGCTGTATTTGGTTCCTGGAATAATGACCGGGCGATTGCTTATCGGGAAATTAACAATATCAAGGGCCTTATTGGCACCGCGGTCAATGTTCAGACTATGGTTTTTGGGAACATGGGGGATGATTCAGGTACTGGCGTAGGCTTTACTAGGAATCCTTCAACGGGCGACAATAAGCTTTACGGAGAATTTCTCATGAATGCTCAGGGCGAAGATGTAGTTGCCGGGATTAGAACACCCTTGCCGATTGACGACATGATAAAAAGCGGCAAAAAAACTTACCAACAGCTTCAATCTATCCGTGCTAAATTAGAGAAACATTATAAAGAAATGCAAGATTTTGAATTTACAATAGAGAAAGGGACACTTTATATGCTTCAGACCCGTAATGGTAAAAGAACTGCTCAGGCTGCGGTAAAAATAGCTGTCGATATGGTAAAAGAGAAGCTGATAAGTAAGGAAAATGCTATTATGCGTATTCAGCCTGAACAAATAGACCAGCTGCTCCATCCTATGTTTGATACTCTTGAAGAAAAAAAGGCTGAAATTATTTCTAAAACAGGGCTTCCGGCATCTCCTGGAGCTGCGGTAGGGCAAGCTGTGTTTACTGCTCAAGATGCAGAAGACTGGAAGAAACAAGGCAGAAGCGTTATTCTTTGCCGGCTTGAGACTTCTCCCGAAGACATTCGGGGCATGCATGCTGCCAGCGGAATACTTACTGCCCGGGGAGGCATGACTTCGCATGCTGCGGTGGTTGCCCGTGGCTGGGGAAAGTGTTGCGTTGCCGGAGCCGGTGACATAACCATAGAAGCAAGCAAGAAACAAATGCATTGTGCTGGTAAAATCATAAAGGAAGGTGACTGGGTATCTTTAAACGGCAGTAAGGGAATCGTCTATACTGGGAAGATCAAAACAATCCCTCCCAGGATGACCGGGCCTTTCGGAGTAATAATGAAGTGGTCAGATGAAGTACGCCGGCTCGGTGTAAGGACAAATGCCGATACACCTAAGGATGCGGCTGTTGCTATTGAATTTGGGGCTCAAGGCATTGGCCTTTGCCGAACAGAACATATGTTTTTTGAAGGCCAGAGAATTACTTCGTTTCGCAAGATGATACTTGTCGCTCAGGAAGTAAAAAACTTGCGTGATGCGATTTCTCAGGAAACAGATGAAGCTAAAAAGAATAAACTCCAGGAAAAACTAAAACAACCTCTGAAACAGTATTTAGAAGCTTTAAGTGAGCTTTTGCCTTTGCAGCGGCAGGACTTTGAGGGAATATTTAAAGCCTTGAAGGGATATCCCTGCACTATAAGATTTCTTGATCCGCCTCTGCATGAATTTTTGCCTCAGGATGAAGAAGGCCAGAGGAAACTCGCTTTAGCTATGAACATAAATTTTGAAAAGGTGAAGGAGACTGTCGAGTCTCTGCATGAATTTAACCCTATGCTTGGGCATCGCGGTTGCCGGCTGGGAATAACTTATCCGGACATCACTCAAATGCAGGCCAGAGCTGTTATTGAAGCCGCTTTGAATGTCAACAAACTTAAAGTTAAGGTAAGCCCGGAAATAATGATTCCTCTGGTAGGGAACGTAAAAGAACTCGAATTGCAAAAGGGAATGGTTATTGATGTTATCGAAGAGGTCAGGAAAGAGCGCAAGCTTAAAAAGTTGCCGTTTACGGTAAAGATAGGCACAATGATAGAGGTTCCCAGAGCTGCTGTTACTGCCGATGCAATAGCAAAAGAGGCGGAATTTTTTTCCTTTGGGACCAATGACCTTACCCAAATGGGATGCGGTTTTTCCCGTGATGACGCTGGTAAATTCTTAGGTGATTATGTGAAGATGGGAATTTATGAAGCTGATCCTTTTCAAACCCTGGATAAGGACGGAGTAGGAAGATTAGTTGAGATGGCTGTTGAGCTG
>Ga0172381_10005058_pt1 | contig 13461 bp, 10 predicted proteins | sample Leawel6488metaG_FD_119754 | JGI IMG/M metagenome (GOLD analysis project Ga0172381, IMG submission 119754) | Leachate microbial communities from a municipal landfill in Southern Ontario, Canada - Leachate well 64-88 metaG | ecosystem: Engineered > Solid waste > Landfill > Unclassified | place... | reverse complement strand
GCAAGCATTGGGCGCCACTTTTAATGCTGGGAAATCCGTGTGAGCTAAGGCGAGCTTTGCGAAGATGGATGAATTGACTTGCTTAGGGGTTCTAAAAGCAAATAAAGTGGTATAGCCCCATTTGATGAAATAGGATTTAGAGGGTTCTAAAGACCATTTGCTTTGAAAAGAGAGTTCTTGAAACCCTTGTTCTAAAAGCATTTTTGCGGTATTCTCTACCGTGTGATAAGGTGTGATAGATTCATTTAAGTAGTCAAGATATTTCATAAAAAGCTCATGGTAAAAGATCTACTAGATGATCGAAAGCCTCTCCGCGGACTTTGTAGTTTTTAAACAACCCAAAAGAAGCGCATGCTGGAGAAAAGAGTAATGCTCCACCTTCTCCGATTTGAAGAGCATAAGAGAACGCTTCATCTAAATTTGGGAATATTTTCATCGGAACAGAAACACCTGCCTCTAATAACGCTTGTTCTAAACGATTGGCTGTATCGCCAATAAAAGCAACTTTTTTTAAAAGAGGTAATGAAGTTAAAAAAGACGCTAACTCCATAAAATCAGCATTCTTTTCAGAACCGCCTAAAATGAGAGAGAAAGGTCGTTTCATGCTTTTTGCTGCAGCAATAGTGGCGTCTGGGCGAGTGGCATAAGAATCATTATAAAATTCGATGCCTGCTTTTTCACCTTTATATTGCATTCTAAAACGAAGCGGTTCATACGATTTTAATGCTTGTAAAGATTCTCCACCAAAAACACCTAGAGCCTTACAGGCTAAAGCAGCAGCAGCCATATTTTCTAATTGATAAACGCCTCGAATTTTGCATTCTGAAAGATTGAGTTTATGGCCAGAAACAGAAAGAGTTTCTCCTTCAACACAAGCATCGCAAGCCCCATGACCAAAACTTAAAGTAAGTGCTTTTGTTTGTTTTGCAATGGCAGTAGCATGCACCGAATCTTGTAAATAAATACAGCAATCCGATTTCTTTTGATATCGAACCAGATTTGCTTTAGCATCTCGATATTCTTCTACGCTATGATGCCAATCTAAATGTTCCGAAGTCACTCTTAAAACAACCGCAATAGAAGGAGAGATAGAGAGCGTCATTAATTGAAAAGAGGATAATTCTAAAATAGAGACTCTATCTGGAGAATCTGTTTTTAACAAGTCTAAAGCAGGGATTCCAAAATTACCACCAATTTCACAAGGTTTGTTGACTGATTTCAGAATATGAGCAATCATGCTCACCACACTTCCTTTTCCTAGTGTTCCTGTCACCCCAATTATTTTTTTTGCTTTTGTTTCTTGGAAATAAATTTCGATTTGACTCGTTAATAAGCCACCATTCATCTGAAACTTCAGTAATTCAGGTAACATAGGATAGACTCCAGCGGACCGAATCACAGTCACACATTCTTTAAGCCCATCTAAATAATGTTCTCCTGTAAAGGTTTTTATTTCTATCTCTTTAGGAAGTAATTGTGGATCAATTGGATTTTTATCCATAATCACAATTTCTTTTATGCCTATGGAGAGAAGATATTGAAGAGAACTTTGACCTTCAACACCAAAACCTAAAATTCCAACAGGAGCAACAACACTTTGCATAATGATCCTTCTAAATAACTACAATGGAATATAAAAAAGCATCCCATTTAGAGATGCTTAAAATATATAAAAGCCTCATTTAATCTTTTTATTCAAAAAAGAAAATAGTCCTTATGAGATATAATTACGCCAATAACAGTTATTTGTTTTTTGCTTTCAATAAAGCTTCTTCTATGGAAAGTCCAGCATAATCCTGTGCACTAAACCAACGGCCACTTTTTTGATCGTCTAAAAGGACTCCTACTAAAGCACCAGGAATTACCGTTTCTACAGAATTTGGCGCATTCGGCCCACCCAAATCGGTTCTTAACCATCCTGGATCCATCACATTCATCATGACATTAGTCCCATTGAATTTGCAGGCAAAATCCGCTACAAATTTTGTTAAAGCGGCCTTAGCACAAGCATAACCCATCAATTCTGGTTGGTCGGCAATTCCACTTGTTGTCATGACAATGCGTCCAAATTGATTTGCCACCATCTTTGGCAAAAAATGATAAGCAATCTGCACTGGAGCAAGACAATTGACGGCAAAAGCCTGAACATAATCTTCTCTTTTATTGCTGTAAAAATCTGGACAATAAGGAACTTGTAAGCCAGCATTATTAAAGACAAAATCAACGACAACACCCATAGAATCGATTTCTTGAAGCATTGCTTGAATTGATTTTTCTGATTCTAAATCACAGGCAACAGCCTTTAATTTCACGCCTTTAGATTTGAGTTCTTCTATTAATGGAGCCATATGCTCCAAAGCACGACTTTGTAAAATCAAATTGGAACCCAATGAAGCCATTGCGCGAGCGATTTCTCGGCCCACTCCTCGAGAAGCGCCTGTAATTAATGTCCATTTTCCTTGAATATTCATAAATAATCCTTTTGTTTTTCATAAAATATTTTTTTAGTTCACTTTTTGACGTTCTTTTTCCATTTTTCTGTTTACAAATTAAAACAGCCCCTTTTTAGAACTGCTTCATTCATTAGATTTTTACTGAAAAGGCTATGTTTAAATGCAAATACGCATACTTCATCAAGATTACTTATAATTTTGTTAAGAAATTCTCTACTTTGGTAACTTGATCACTGAATCACGAGTTTAAATAAAATACATTGTATCTATAAAACAATGTATAAGACCCTCTCTAAAAATTGTTTTCAAAATAAACTTTTTGAGGATGTCATAAAGGAGAATGATAAATGAATGTCATAGAATTAACGAAAGAGAATTTTGAGCAAGAAGTGATGAAATCAACTAAGCCTGTTCTTATTGATTTTTGGGCTAGCTGGTGTGGGCCTTGCCGTATGATCGGTCCCATTGTAGAAGAGGTCGCAAATGAAGCGACACATGCCAAAGTAGGCAAAGTCAATGTGGACGATCAGCCAGAACTAGCTCAACAATTTGGTATCAGCAACATTCCTACGCTAGTCGTCATGAAAGACGGAAAAATAGTTAATAAAGTAGTTGGTGGAAGACCAAAAGCAGAGTTGGTTGAAATGCTCAATGTTTAACACGACTGCGTTCCGTCAAGGAGCGCAGTTTCTTTTTATCCACAATTTGAATAGCACCTCTCGAAAGAGACACTATCTTTTCAGCTGCAAAATACTTAAGCATTCGTGTTACCACTTCACGAGCGCTTCCCATATATTTTGCAACCTGCTCATGCGTGAGTAAAAGCGTATCTGAGCCAGTCTTAATGGATTCATCGGTCAAGAAAATCGCAAGCCTTTGATCAAAACTCATAAAAAGAATTTGTTGCATAGCCCACATGACATCGGAGAATCGTTGGGCTGATATTTGATAACCAAAAGACTCCACATAGATATTCTTTTCTGAAAGATCTAGAAAAACTTTAGACGGCATCTGGAACAAAACCGTATCCACTTCGGCATCTATATAAACATCAAACGTAATGGAACTTAAAACACAAGAGGCTGAAAGGACACAGACATCGCCTTCTCCTAATCTGTAGAGAGTAATTTCTCGTCCTTCCTCTGAAACCATATAAACACGTAGTTCACCGCTTTTTATTAAAAGAATGCCTAAGCAATCATTGCCTGCACTATGTACTAATGCTCCTTTTGGATATTTTAGAACTTGCATTCTATCCATAATCAAAGATTGCTCTGATGGCGATAAATGATTCCAAAACGAAAATACGCTTTCTAAAAAAGGTTTATATTCCAGATCCATAAAAGACTCCCTGTGGATGTTCAGGCAAAAGCCATCAATATTTCAATATTTTAATGAAACCGTATTTCATTTAATACAGTAGGTGTTTTTGCAGATGCTGGTTGAACTACAGCTGCCGCCCAAAAATCATTTTTAAGAACTAAGCGCGTCATTTCCACAACCTGTTCTTTGGAAACAGAATTTATACCATCTTCTATGTCTTGCATAGAACAATAATGGCCTAAATGTAATTGTTGTTCGGCTAATCTTAAGGTTCTCTTATCAGTGCTATCTGCATTAATTTTCATAGCCCCAATAATATTCTGTTTTGTCCTTTCCAATTCTCCTGGGAAGAAGCCTTCTTTTAAGAATAGATCTATTTCTTTTTGAATTAAGCCCGTCGCTTTTTCTAATTTTTTGGGTGCGGTGGCTAGGGATACGCCCCAGCTATAACAGTCTTTATAAGAATCCGCCATCGAAAAAATGGAATACGCTAGTCCGTTTTCTTCTCGAATTTTTTGGAATAACCTAGAACTCATGCCAGATCCCATAGAAACATTGAAAATAGAAAAGGCAAATCTAAATTCTTTGGGAAGCGGGGCTTTCAAGAAACTTGTTCCTAAATACAAGCTAGATTGTTGAAGTTCCTGCTTGTTAATTACTTTAAGACCTCGATTTGCCTTATAATTTAAAGGAAAGGTGATATTTCCTTTTTTCTTTTTTTGAAAAATGATTGCACATTGATCCACCATTTCTTGATGTTTCACATTCCCTGCGGCACACACATAAATTGGTAAATCTTCTATCACTTGTCGACGAAAATCCCGCAAATTTTCCAGAGTAATACTTTTAACAGATTTCAGTGTACCCGCAATTGGCATCGCTAAACCACACCCTTCAAAATGCAATTCGTTAAATAAGTCACCTACTCGTTCTTCAGCGATATCATCATAGCTTTTGATTTCTTCTATAATGACTTTTCGCTCTTTTTCGAGCTCTGACTCTTCAAAAAGAGGATTCATCAACAAATCGCCCACCACTTCTAACGCCGTAAACACATCTTCTTTACTTACCTGAGCATAAAAGCCCGTTTCTTGACGAGTCGTATAAGCATCCAGAGAGCCTCCTAAATCTTCCAATTCTCGCACAATTTCTAATGAAGATCTATTTTCAGTCCCTTTAAACACCAAATGTTCATAAAAATGACTTAATCCATTAAAAGATTCTTTTTCATGACGAGAACCTCTTGGGATCCAAGCACCAACAGTTGCAGAATACGCTTCGGGCATGTAATCTGTAATAACGGTAACACCATTATCTAATTCGGTCTTTTGAATTAATTGATTCAACACAACAACCTTGTTTCGGATATAAACGCAGTACAATTTACAATAATTTTGTAACATCCCTCCTATTTTTGTGCTCATTTTGATGTTGAAAAGCCTTAAATCTGTTTAGATTAAGCTTATTCAAATCTTTTTTCAAAAAACAATTATATTTTATTAGCATCTTTAATTTATTCTATTTGATTTAGGGAGCCTTAAATGCATTTCTTTTATCTCTTGGTTTTAATATTGGTATTGGCAGAACCCTCTTTTTCTATTACATCAATATATAATCTTGATCCTATTCAAAATGCGATTCATTCTAAAGAAAAGATCCTTCTAATTATTGACAATGAAATCGCTGAAAATAAGGCCATCAATTCAGCCATTAATCGTTATGCAGATGATTTAAACAAAAGTTTCGGGATGGCTATTGATGTTTATTCTTTTCCTAATATCAAAAAAGGAGGAACAGCTCAAGCTCTACGCTCTTTTTTACAAAGTGCAAAAGATTCATTAATTGGGGCCATTTTTATTGGAGATCTTCCCAGAGCTCAATTTGAATTTATTCAAAATCCAAATACAAGTTCTATTCGTTATCAGCGATGGATCTCTGACTTTTATTTTATGGATTTAGATGGCATATGGTTAGATACTGCTTCAGGAAATTCAGAAAGCCAAGGTGGATTACTTTTAGAAAAAAACGTATCCACTCCTATTTTTCTTTCTGATACGGAACTCCCTTCGATTCTTCCTCTAGATAGTTTTTCCATTCGTTATAGAGGATTATTAAAGGCACCTGAAACGGGGATTTGTTCTTTATCTATTATTTCAGACAACCAAAGACGTCTTTGGATGAATGACACTCTCATTATAGATGCTTGGATTCGAGATTGGGATCATGAATATTTTGGTGCAATTCCAATTAAAAAAAATGAGTCTATACCTATTCAAATCGACTATGCAGAAGAATGGGGTGGTTCTAATTTTAAGATTTACTGGAAACTTCCCAATAGTTCCTCATGGGTATTTATTCCTGATTCTGTTTGGTATACAAACGAACATACACCTGGTTTAACAGCCACTTATTTTGGAAATGTTTGGTTACACACAAAAGAAGAAAACCCAACCGTGGGGACACCAACTAACTGGAAGTCTAACTCATCCAATGGTATATTTGATGGTCATTACAGTCAAAACGGAGCGGTCAGTGATAGCATGGAAATATGGATTTCTCGCATAGACCCTTATACAGCAGGTGTACTAGGAAATCCAACAACGTTATTATTAGATTTTTTTGATAAATTGCATTCTTGGTATAACTCAAAAAAGCCCCCTCAAAGTCATGGAGCTTATTTCATCACCACTGATGCGGATACTTCTGCTGAATCTGATCGAAAATTTATTTTAGGGCTATCCAGTATTTATGGTAGAGAAAAAGTGGATGTCATTCTCGCCGACGGCAAAAGCTATCTTGAAAATATAGCAAATCCTATTTATGGTTGGTCTACTTACGTAGGTCATGGAGATCCTATTTCTTTAGCAAATGGATTCAAGGCAAAAGATCTAAAAAATTATTCTGTTGGTCCTCGTATTTTTCATTTTGCTTCTTGTAGTCCTTTAGAAAACTATGATTTTTGGGGAAATCCCTGGAGTATATCAGTAGGATCAGCTCATTTATTTGGAACAAAAAATGGTGGCTTTGTGGCCATAGGAGCTTCAAAAACAAGTGGAGATAATCAACTAGATGACCTTATGTATTATGACGCTGAAAATACTTTTATAGGAGCGGCTTATTTATCTTGGATTAATCAACGATTAAAAAGGAATAATTATAAGCCTCTAGAAGATATTTATGACTGGTTTTATGTAGAAACACTAATTGGTGACCCTTTACAATTTGCCATTTTAACACCAGAATACCCTATAAAAATTGAAAGGAAAAAGCCTTTCTCTTTACCAAAAGTGGATTCAAAAAAATGGGATGCTGCAGGGCGACTAAAAAGTCTTTTTACCAAAGAAAAGAAAGCTTGGTTTTATTAACCATCACTTTGATTCCATTGGATGATAATAATTTCAATTGAATAAGACTGTGAAATTTTTAAATGAATTAAACCAATAGCGTTCTAAATCAAAAAGACATCTCTCTTTATGCGTTATTTTATCGATTACATTTATTACTTGTTCTACTATCTTTATGTTTAAAGTAATTATATATAGAATGTCACTTCTGATTTTAATTTTTCAAAACAGTCACACTTTTTAACAAAATTGTTAAAAAGTGATATATCATTCTTATAGTAACTTTTTTGAATGCATTCTACGGCATATAAATTCATCCGTTCCACTGCTTTTTTTCGAGTCAAATGCTTAAAATAACGCCCTGTGGAGCAAAAAAAGTATACTAAATGAACTCTAATTCAAATAACGTTTTTTATCCCCAAGTACAGAGTTTTCACTTTATTTTTTTTCGTCAAAAATGTAACTTTGATGTACTATGGCAAAAATTATTTCTAAAAAACAACTTTCTCCCGCCGTTTACCAAATTCGAGTCGAAGCTCCTTTGATTGCTGAAGAACGTAAAGCTGGGCAATTTATCATTCTTCAAGTCGATAAAGACGTTGGGGAACGCGTCCCGTTAACGATTGCTGATGCCGATACAAAAGAAGGCTCTATCACATTGATTTTTCAAACCGTTGGTAAAACGACTCAACAACTAGCCACTCTAGAAGAAGGTGATGACGTTCCTGTCATCGTTGGCCCTCTTGGTTCTCCTACTCATATTGAAAAATATGGTCATGTAGTCTGCGTTTGCGGTGGTGTAGGTATTGCTCCTATGCATCCTATTGCTCAAGCCATGAAAGCGGCGGGCAATAAGTTGACGATTATTATGGGCGCCAGAAACGAAAGCCTCTTCTTAATGAAAGACGAAATGGGTGCACTTGCAGACGATTTGATTTTAATGACCGACGACGGCTCTTGTGGTAGAAAAGGTCTCGTCACGGAGCCCCTAAAAGAATTGTGCGAAAGTGAATCTAAACCAGACTTAGTCATAGCCATTGGCCCTCCAATCATGATGAAGTTCTGTTCTCTAACTACAAAACCATACGGTGTTAAAACCATGGTGAGCTTAAACAGCATCATGGTGGATGGCACAGGCATGTGTGGTGGTTGCCGCGTCAATATCGGCGATAAAGTGAAATTTGTCTGTGTCGATGGCCCTGAATTTGATGGCCATTTAGTGGACTGGGACAACATGATGCAAAGAATGAGTTCTTATAAAAACATGGAGCAAGAGGCTGTACATCGTTTTGGTTCTCATGATGGGCATAAATGCAATATTGATAAAATGGCTGATGCCAAAATAGCCAAAGATAAAAAGGAAGTATAAGCATGTCCGAACGTAAAACAATCGAACAAATGGACGCTGAAGCTAAAGAAAACTTGAATAACATCAAAGAGCTTCCACAACCCTTAAAAATGAAAGATCGCTTGGCCATTGCTCCTCATGCCATGCCTGAATTAGAACCTTCTTATAGAGCTCGTTCTATGGAAGAAGTAGCTTGTGGTTATACTGAAGCACAAGCGGTAGCGGAGGCACATCGTTGCCTTAATTGTAAAAAACCTTTTTGCGTAGAAGACTGCCCTGTTCATATCGATATTCCTGCATTTATTGCAAAAATTGCTGAAGGTGATTTTAAAGCAGCCATTGCAAAAATCAAAGAAACCAGCTTACTCCCCGCCATTTGTGGTCGAGTATGCCCTCAAGAAAGACAATGTCAATTAAATTGTACCGTCGGAAAAATAAACAAAGATGTCGAAAAATCCGTTGGCATTGGTCGTCTTGAACGTTTTGTTGCAGACTATGAACGTGAACACGGTGAAATTGTTGTTCCTGCGATTAAACCTTCTACAGGTAAAAAAGTAGCCGTTATTGGTTCTGGTCCTGCAGGTCTTGTTGTAGCTGCAGATGTGCGTCGTGAAGGTCATGATGTGACTATTTTCGAAGCATTCCACAAGCTTGGCGGTGTGATGCGTTATGGAATTCCTGAATTCCGTTTACCAAAAAGCATTGTCGATAGAGAAATTCAAACTCTAGAAGCCATGGGCGTTCACTTTGAAACGAATTACGTCGTTGGCCGTACTCGCAAACTAATGGATCTTCTCAATAAAGATGGTTTTGATGCCTTGTTCATTGGAACTGGAGCTGGATTACCTTTATTTATGGGTATAAAAGGCGAAAGTCTAGTTGGTGTTTTTGCCGCTAACGAATACCTCACCAGAGCCAATCTAATGAAAGCCTACGATAAAGATCACGCAGACACTCCTATGTGGCCAGGTAAGAACGTGGTCGTCTTAGGTGGCGGTAACGTGGCAATGGATTCCGCTCGTATGGCTCTTCGTCTTGGAGCAGAAAAAGTGCGCATCGTTTATCGTCGTAGTATGTCTGAACTTCCTGCTCGTGGCGAAGAAATTCACCATGCCCAAGAAGAAGGCGTTGAATTTTGCGTTCTTCAAAATCCTTCAGAAATCCTCGGCGATGAAAACGGTCGTGTCCGCGGCATGATCGTCGACAAATACGAATTAGGAGCTCCTGATGAAAAAGGGCGTCCACGTCCTGTGAAGTTAGAAGGTCAAAGCTTTGAAATGGAATGTGATACCGTTCTAGTTGCTATTGGAAACGGATCTAATCCTCTCATTAGCCAAAGCACACCTGAACTAAAAGTAAACAAACGTGGTAATATTGAGTTGGAAGACCAAGAAGTGAATAAAACCTTCGTCGAACGCGTTTATGCGGGTGGCGATATTGTTCTTGGTGCCGCCACTGTTATTTTAGCCATGGGCGAAGGCCGAAAAGCCGCTAAAGGCATTAACGAATACCTAGCTAAAAACTAAACCTAAATCTTTATTTAAATCCCTAATGCCATTTGTGTATTAGGGATTTTTTTGTATTCTTATCTTATGGAATTTGGCTATGTTCATTCTTACGAAACAGGAGCTGCAGTAGATGGCCCTGGCGTTCGTTTTGCTCTTTTTATAGCTGGCTGCCCTTTTCGTTGCACCTATTGCCATAATCCAGATACTTGGGACATGAAACGAGGGAAAAGAACTTCCTCAGATCAAGTCCTTCAAGAGATCGCTAAATATGCGAGTTTTTTGCGTATTGCAGGCGGCCTTACGATTACAGGCGGAGAGCCCTTAACACAACCAGATTTTGTTCATGAAATATTCTTACGCGCTAAAAATGAATTAAAACTGCATACCGCTCTTGATACTCAAGGGTATTTAGCTGCAAAACTTCCAGATGCATGGTTTGATCCCGTTGATTTAGTATTACTGGATATTAAAATCATGAATCCAGAGAAGCATCTCCAGATCACAGGAAAAGAGCTTCAACCATCATTAGATTTTGCCTTAAGATTAAACCACCTTCAGAAAAAAACATGGCTTCGTTATGTACTTATCCCAGGAATCACAGATGCTCCAGAAGACATTGACGCCCTCGCTAATTTTATTACTTCTCTAGCCTGTATAGAACGCGTAGAAGTCCTTCCTTTTCACAATCTAGGCTTTCACAAGTGGGAAGAATTAAACTTACCCTATACGCTTAAAAATCAAAAAAGCCCTTCTCCCGAAGAAGTTAGGCTTGTTCAAAAAAAATTAGATTGTGCTATACAAAAAAATTAAGCGCGACTTTCAATTATTTTATAAATCACTTCTGGAGTAATAAGCCCTCTTTCTCCAAAGCCAGGGCGATTTCTAGCCTTAAAACGGTCGCTCACCATACGAGCAGCATCAGAAGCATTGATTCCGTAATCTTTAAGATGCGTTGGAATACCCAAAGATTCAAAGAATTCTTCTGTTTTTTGAATTGCCTGAGAAGCACATTCCTCAACCGAACCGTTTAAACCTAAAACTCTTTTGCCATATTGAGCGAGCTTTTCTTTTTTCTCATTAATAAAGAATCGCCATACACCAGGTAAAACAATCGCGAGTGTGCGAGCATGATCAATCCCATACAATGCAGTAAGTTCATGACCAATATCATGGGTAGACCAGTCTTGAGGCATACCGCAAGAGATGACCCCATTGAGGGCTTGTGTGGAACACCAACATAAATTGGCTCGAACATCATAATCCTCTGGCGCTTGCATAGCTTTAGGACCTTCTTCAACAAGCGTAGCAAGAACGGCTTCTGCTTGCCTATCTTGTAAAGGACCATTGTTTGGAAAAGTCGCATATTGTTCCATGGTATGAACAAAGGAATCGACGACTCCATTTGCTGTTTGACGAATAGGTAATGTGGTGGTAGTCATCGGATCGATGACACTAAATTGAGGACGAATTAAATCGGAATACCCTCCAAATTTTTCTTGAGTGGAATCTCGACTAATCACAAAATTGGCATTCATTTCTGAACCAGTAGCAGGTAACGTCATAATCGAAGCTAATGGAAGAGCTGAATTAGGAGTCGCTGTTTTTCCGAGCATAAAATCCCAAGGATCAGCGCCAGTATATTTTGTAGCAAGAGCCATGAATTTTGTACCATCTAAAACAGAGCCTCCGCCCACAGCAAGTAAGAACGTCACGTTTTGCGTTTTAATCTGTTCTACTGCACGCATACAAGTTTCATATCTTGGATTTGCTTCAATGCCACCAAACTCGATAACATCAAACCCTTTTAATGCTTTTTTTGTTTGTTCATAAACGCCATTCTTAAAAATAGAACCACCGCCATAAACCATCATTACTTTTGAAGAAGGTGGAATAAGAGAAGTGATTGAAGCGATTTCGCCTTTTCCAAATAAAATACGTGTGGGATTATGGTATTGAAAGTTATTCATGAGTTCTCCAGAATAAGTGATATGCAAAGTAATTTACAAAACTTATCAATAATAAGCTTACTTCTTCAGAACGATTTCAATTAAACCCTTACACGAATGTAACCACTAAATGATTTGGAGCTATTACACAGAATCAAGATGAATTTATGCGTAAAGAATTAATTGTTTTTTTAATTACGCCCCTAAACAAAAAAACTCCTCGAAAGAGGAGTAAAAATGACGAGATGGCTTCCAGAACCTTGAACTTACCAGGAGGGGAGCAATGATAGAGTTGTTTGAGGATTTACCTATCACACCATCTCATCACACATAAATATAACAAATTTGAATAATAAAACAATGTTTCAAATTTCTTACATTCTATTCTTCTTTAAATACTATTCTGCAATTTGGTTTGAAACGGAAACCGCCTCGGCGATGACGCTGTATTTCAAAATACTTCGAAACCTTTTCCACGTGAGCTACAACACGGTTTAGGCGACTTTCAAAGTTTGGCCTTAAAGGATCCATACAGATTTCTGGATCTCTTTTGAACTCTCTATTTTCGTATTCTTCACGACCAGTAGCAGTGTATTCTCGAAGCAGGTTTCGTAAGATTCTAGCTGGTACATTACGCATTAAATGGTGATCATTAACTGAAATCGAGTCATCACTTTTATAGTAAGTAATCACAACAGAGTCATTGGCTGCATTCAAAAGAGCTTCATGCGCTTTTTGGACAGGCAACCAAACATCAAATTCTTGACGCACTAAAGATCTCATTAATTTTGCAAATGGATCTTGATGCGTTACCCCTGCTTGATAGGAAATCTTTGTGATATTGGCTGGGGTTCCATAATAAGAGCCTCTTTTTAATAAAACAGCTCCTGAACCAGATTCAGTGACATCCTCATCGACACGAATGCATTCTATAGAGGTTTCACTCGTTTCACTCCAAGAAATCCCTAAATTTTGAAAAGCCTCAGAGAATGAAACTACTTGCCCAATGACACGACCATTCAAAGAAACCGCTTTATTATTAATCAAAATCGGCATATTATGCTTAGAAAGGGTTTCTACCACTGTATTTTGATAACAAACCGTTTGAATGGATTCATAAGGAGCACAATTTAAAAAAGCTGGTGCATAACGGACTAAAGCTTCTAGCCAAGGCATATAATTTGAAGCGAGTTTATGCTTTTCTTCACAACGAAATATCATTATATCATTACGAAGATTATCTACTGGATTATTAAAAATAATTAAAGGTTTTTCGATCAACGATTGACGTTCGGGGAGAGTCTCTAAACTTAAACGACGGACATCATCTGTTTCGTAAAATTTACGAACAAAAGGTAAGAAAGAACGAAGAATAATGCGGGAAGACATAAAATCGGAAGAAGTAAAACGACTAAACATGTTTTCAATAAACTGTTCAGGGTTTATTCCTTTCGAAAAAAGCCATTCTGTTAACACATCTAAGTAGATACGATGTTGTTCTCGTTCAAAAACCCCTTCCTCAAACCAAATAGAATCAAG
>Ga0172381_10005057_pt1 | contig 13463 bp, 24 predicted proteins | sample Leawel6488metaG_FD_119754 | JGI IMG/M metagenome (GOLD analysis project Ga0172381, IMG submission 119754) | Leachate microbial communities from a municipal landfill in Southern Ontario, Canada - Leachate well 64-88 metaG | ecosystem: Engineered > Solid waste > Landfill > Unclassified | place... | reverse complement strand
CCTTTTTCGTCTTTATAATAATTTTCTTCTTTTCTCTTCATAAAAATTGCGGGGCTATTTATTGAATAATCAACCCCAACAGATACCACTAGTTCTTTATCTTCCATGAAGAACCCCCATAAAACTATCTTCAGCAAATTTAGCAACTTCGTCTATTTCATAATCAGTTAGACGGCCGTCATACTTTTTAAACTGAGCATAATCGTTAAGCTTATGCCATCCTTTAAAAGCTGTATCAGAAAAATGGTTAATCGTCATTTCTTTATAATAAGGCTCTGTATTAGGATATCTTTCATTAAAAGTATCTTCCACGGTTTTGTCATTAACATTTATAAAAATATGAGCAGTTTCTATCCCATGGTTTTTAAAATTTTCTATTTCAATAGGAAATCTACAACCATCGTTAATTACAAACTTCAAATCATACTGAGAATTTATAAGATCAGAAAGTTTAGTTGTCCAAATTTTAAGATTATCATGAATGATAGGAAATTCTGTTCCATAACGCTGAAGGATAATCCTTTGCATTAGACTAGCCTGAGAAGTAAAACCGGCTAACTTAAAATCTATATACCGATCGATATAGGGTTTCATATAAGGAATAGCATCTGGGAAAGAAAGACTATTAATATACATTTTGGTAAGGCTTTCAAATTCTTCTTTAAGGAATAAAGAAGTTGTCATTATCTGGGGGTTATATTGTTTGAGTTTTTCCTGTACTTTCTTTGCAACATAGGTCTTCCCAGATCCCATCCGCCCCCAGAGACACAACATAAATTTCTTTTGGGCCATTTCTGTTCTCTCCTTTAATATATAAAGAGCCAACTATTAGATTATTATCTAGAAATGACTGATTGGATTAATTAATGGGAATTACTACATCTTGCGGTGAAGCTGATACTCAAGCGGAAGACAATGCGAATCAAGCGTTTCGCACTCAGTAACGCTTGTAAGCTTGAAATTGGGGTTACAGTATTCTTCATACTGAGACTTGTCCTTTTCCTCGGTGATAACAACATACTCCTTCATGGAGTCTGTTTCATGTTCGAAATGAAGAATAAAAAGTGTCGTCATAATTTTCTCCTTTACCTTCCGTCAATAATAAGTTCTTTGTTCGGGCTGATATGTTTACCAACCTTTTGAATCAGTTCCTCAGACGCGATGCCGATTATCTCGTCGCGTTGCCAACAAGCCTTTTCTCCTCCGATGTGTGAACCGAAAATCTTCCGGCCAACCTTATCCTTCTCACAACCAAAACCGGAAGTTGCGAGAAAGAGTTGGTTTTGCATATGCCAGAATTTGGGGTGAAGGGCTTTGTGGTCTATTATAACCCATTTGCCTTCCACATTTCCTTCTTCCCAAGGAAGAACCCCAGGAGTTTCAGGAAATATAATCGTTGAAAATTGTTCTTTTCTTTTCATTACCCCCTCCGCTTTGCTTCTTCGATTTGTTCGGCTTCGGTCATACCTGCCCATATACACTTCTCGCAAAGGCTCCACCGCCATTCTTTTTCAACAATAGCAACGGGCATCCAGTCGCCGCAACAACCGCAATTACCGCCAACTCGCAAGTCTGAAATGTCGTAAAGACCAAAGTGTCTTTTTATCCATTCTCTCAATTTTCTTTTCATCGGTTATCCCTCCTTTTTGTCCGCCTCGGTCATCAGGGCGGCGCGTTCACCCAATAGCGTTATAAGCGGGTCGCACCTATCGCAAGGTTGCTTCACAAATTCGCCACCCGCAAACCCTCCACAATGGCAAGAGCAAGAGTAAATGTACTTCTCAAGACCGGCAACCAGCACCTTTTCACGGTCGCGCAGGGCGAGGACTTCGGCGGCGAGGGTAGGGGCTAGGCTATACAACTGCATAGCGTATTCACTTCGGCGCTGCGCTTCTTCCTCGTTTGCATAAGGATACTCTAGTTTTTTCGTCGCCCTGCTCAATAACTCTTTCAACTGTTCTGTTGTGTGCTTTTCCATGATTACTCTCCCCCGTAGGTTATTCCGCCAAGTTCTTCTTTCTTCGTCTCAAACATTTCATCGCGCTTTGCTTTTCTCGCCTCTTCCACTTCCTCCCAGAACTTGTTTGCGTCTTCTTTTTCATCATCTTCATCAAGGTTACAATCAGAAATGATATCCGTCATCCGTTCACGATACTGGTCTAAGGTTTCCGTAAAGACCTTTTCTTCGGTTCCGTCTTCTTTCTTCCGCATCTCGAATTTGCGTTCTTCGAGGTTATCGTAGTCGTCTTCTTCGAAGTCAATTCCTTCCACTTCCTGAATCATGTCCTCAACGGAACTAAGCCGATCGTTGAGCATACTGGAATCACGAAGACTATCGGGAAGATTGTCTATCTTGTCCTGAACATCGTCACGAAGGGTTTCCAGCTCCGAGACAACTTCTTCCGAAAGCGTAACCAAATCATTAACTGTTTCGCATCCTTCACAGCTAAGACGGTCGTCTTCGATGTCGAACATGGCGGAAAGGAATTCGCTCTGCGTCAGTTGGCTTCTTTTCGGGTAAGTCTTGCTCTTGTGAACCCCACCAAAACGAAAAGCCCACTTGTAATAAGTTTCGCCTTTCAGAATTCCCTGTTCGGGATAATCCTTGGCGGCTTTAAGGGTTTCTACTCTCGGCATGATTTCCTCCTTAAGCGATGCGCTTATAACTGTAAATCGTTTTGCCGTGGTTTATACGGTAGGTAGCAATACCGAGCTTGAAAGTGAACCCGAAAGAAGGAGATTTCATCATTTTAATAAACTCTCCCCCTATAGCTTCAACCTTTGGTTTAATCGGTTTCGCGTAATCGTTAATGTCTTCATACTCTTTCTCATCTTGCCAACGAACTGCCAGATCAACCATGGTTCCCTGCATGTCTTTGTAAAATTTCGCCGCAACTTCTTTTCTGGTGGTTTCATCCATGAGGTTCTTCTTGTTTTCTTTCATCTCTTACTCTCCTCTTATTGATAAATAACACACAGGGCTAAACCCTCAACAAAAAATTATAACTCCTTTTGGTTAAAATATACTAATAATTGGGAATTATTAAATTTAAACTAGTTACAATTTTAGGCGAGAATTAAAATAGAAGATAATACACTTACCAATAATAACCGGAAGAAGTGGTTGTAGATGCATTACTAGACCAACCGCTTACAACCTGAATCTGAACAAAAACAGGTTGTGGCCTGGGTCTTTCAAGCTCTATCTTATTTATAACATCTAATGCGTTGTTAATTTCTTTCATTTTATTTAAATCGCCGCCACAATCTGGATGGCATTGTTTAGCTAGGAGCTTTCTTTTTCTGGAAGCTTCTTTCTTAAATTCTGCTAAGTTTTCAACAGCGTTTTCAAAGCTTCTAGCAGAGTTCATTTTAATATGAAATTCTTGTTCAAGCCCTAAAATTCTTAAGGCTTGAGCCATTTGAGGAGGAAGCCCTTGTAATCCCATTACACCAACCCATTAGCCGCATAACATTGTGTTATAAAAGTTTCAAACGCCTGAGATGCAATTGGCGTTGGTTCTCCCAAAACCGGTTGAATTGCATTTAAAAAAGTTCCAGCAATTAAGGAATATAAAAATGGTTGGCCTGGAGGAGTTGGACCTAAAACCGGAGGAGGAGGAACTGGATTAGGTAAATTAAACTGGATAATTGCGCCAGCTTGAGTTCCTATAAAAGTTGATTCTATAACAGCTATTAAAGCACTTAACTTATTGGCTGGGTCACTTAAAGCATCTAATACATATTGTTTGTCTGTATAGGTTATAACAACTCCATGGCCATAATCAACGGTTCTGTCTGGAAGAGTATTTGCATAAGCAATTATAAAATTCTTAAGTTTGTCTGTATAAGGAGTTTGTATATCTACATAAGCCCCGCCAACTGGAATGGTTATAGCAACTATGCTAAGTTTTAAGTAATCTCCCATCTGGTTTAAAATTTTAAGTCCTAAAGTATCTGGGTAAGCCGCTGGCGGCAAAAAATCAGAAATCTTAATAGGCATTTTAAATTCCTATTTTAATTTCTGTAGAAGCCCCTATAGCATTTGCTAGCTTTAAAAGGTCAGCAGGCGAGAGGTAGGCTGGCAACCCCATATTACCTATAACACTCATATTAACTAAGAAGTCAAGAAGTTTCATACCACCTATGGTAATATCTTGGAAAGGAGTATTGGACTTAAATGTTATTTTATTAACCTCATAATCAATCTGAAGATCACCATCAGCATAAATTCTCTTCTTCCCTTTAACAACTTCCGTGTTATGCCGTCTTGTTTCTTCTATCTTATCATCTTGATTTCTAGCGGCCGGAAGAGCATAACCATTGTACAAATCTTCAACAGAAGAACCAGAGGTCTTTTCATAATTAACTTGGCCAAAATAAACTGGTTTTTGCTGAAATTGGTCAATAAAGTCAACATAGACCAAATCGTCTATATCCGGAGTTCCACATTTTCCAATCAGAGAAAGTTGATCACACCATTGCAAGTTAGCTGTTGGAAAAACAGTTGAATCTTTAGGATGAATACCAATTATACGAGCTTGAACTCTATCTAATTTAAGCGGATCATCATTATTTTCTACTATCGCTTTATATAATGTCACAGCTATTTCTCTTCGGTAAATCTATTAATAAACTCTGGGTTAACATACATATGTTCTTCTTCCGGTTTCATAGCTTTCTCAAAAGCACAATTCAAGATATCTTTATACTTAATGAGTTTAGCTGGAATTTTGTGCTCGGCATAATCTTTGCTGATAAAAATTAGATTTTTGCTCTGAATGAAGGTTTTGCTACTAACCTCGAAAATCCGATGCTCAAAGAGATAGACTCTATTGTATTTATCTTCCCGATGACAAACAGCTTCTACGCCGTAAAGGAAAGCGAAATCAGCATATTTATTTCCATTATAAACATCAACCTTAAACGGCCGAAGCTTAAGACCTTCTATATCACCCCAACAATGAGACTTAAGATTAATCTCATATCTCTTTTCTTCGTCATTTCTCCTAGTATTAACATCATCTAGATATTCTCTAGCCTGAATTCTAATTACATACTCGCAATTAATCCAGTTAGGAATTCTTATAAAGTCTGCGCTAAATTCTTTAGAATAACGATGAGGAAGGAAAAGAACTACTTCATTTCCATTGCTACTCTTTTTAAAACGAAAATATTTAGGGTCTTTCTCGTTTTCTTCGATAATTCGTTTTAGAATTTCTTGATTGGGGGAAAATTTAACTTGAAGCATTCTAACATTCTCCTAGAGAAAAGTAATAATTTAGTTAAACTAAATTTTAAAAATTTGGAGGGTCTTCACGACCCTCCTCAAGCTAGAGATCCTTGATTTGGGCGCTCACATTGCTGTTAGCGCACAAATTCATATTTAAATGAACCGTGTGACTAAAAGGAGTGGGTAGCCACAGATATTTTAACGCGGGGAGGATCGCGCTAGCTCCATGGCTACCCTATCGTCTGGGGGTGGGGGCAAATTAAAACACTCATTCCTGTCGTTCCCTACAGGCGATACTGGTTCATTCCAGTCGGAAAATTGTGCTTTAATCATTGGAAAGTCGCTAAGCGTCCTTCCAAGAGAGGCATTCCGAGTTAACTCTTTCATATTCTCAACAATGGCCACAAAAGACAGGGTTTTACTATATTACTTACAATACCGTCGCATCGCTTTCACATAATATCCGGTTCTTGTCATTGTTCCTGTTTCGAGTTCTAAAAGCTTCCGACTGTGTTCCACGGCCGGATTGCGAGCTTCCAGGCTTTTCTCCAATTTTATAGGATAAAGCACCCGATATTAACGACAAGAATCCTCATAACAAAAGAGGCTCCGTACAACAGGAAACAAAAATCCGGTATAATCTCTTTGTTATAAACCCTGTCTTTTGTAGCCACTGCTACTCAATTTTAAATGACCAATCACAAAATCAATATTATCCCAAACAATAGTTATTTTGTCCTATACAGGAATTATTATCTATTACCTGAAAATGGGTCTGTTTCAGAAAAATCATTAAGCGCAGGAGCAACTGTAGTTGTCTGCCTATCAACTTCTGTTTTTTCCAGGTTCCCAATCTCATCCACGAAGCTTTGGACTTCATTTATGTCGCTGACAGGACTTTCAAATTTATCTGTCACATCGAGTTTAAGAACATTAGCGGAAAAAATATAAACATGATTAGCCCCGAACATCATCAATTTATTGCGGTCATTTGGGTCCACGGCTCTAACTTCCCAGAAAGCTTTTCCACATTTCTTTAAAGTAGGAACATAAATTAAATCACCAACTCTTGTTAAACCATTTTCATAACCAGTTATTTTTTCAAATGTGTCTTGGCACATAGCTAGCTTAATTTTATCGGAAACATTTATACCAAATTTCCCGAAGAGAGTTCCGGCTTCGCTAAAATTTTCATAGGTTAAAAGAGCCATCGTAACTTCATAGGACTTATCTAGGATGTTTTGGCCAATATGACCGCCCCAGATATCATCCCTAGTTGTAATCTCTTTAGGAATGAAAAACATAGGAATTCCGAAGAGATCAATTGTTTCCTGAAGCAAATCTTGGGTTAGCCGCCATTCAGGGCCAAGGCTATCATAATATTCACTAACCCATTTAGATGAATTATTAGGCATATTCTCTCCAACAACAAATAAATTAGTTAGAGAGAATCTTATTTAAGAATTTTTATTAAGACTTAAATTTTAATTTCTATTTCAATAATTTCCATCATTAAGAATATCAACACTTGGAGTATTAATATCAACTTCTTGAAAATCTTCTTCTTTTATTGGTTCATACTGCGTCATTTTCAGTTCTTCAAGTTTCTTTTCAAGTAAAATTTTAGCGGTTTGTTTATCTTCCGCTATAATAACAGCCGCTACTCCAACAGGATAAAAACCGTCAAAAGCCGTGTGTGTAAATACTTTCATTTTATCCTCCTACCATATCAGTTTTTTCGGTTTCATCAACATTTTTGAGGAGACCAAGCACTTCTTCGTATACTTGTGCTTTTGCATACCAAATTGATTCACCGTGTTCACTTCTACTTTGAGCATTCGCTTTGCGAAGTTCTTGGGCATTCTTCTGCCTATTTTCTATAATCCGAATTGCTTCTTCTAATGTCATCTTAATTCTCCTTTATCTTTTTATCAACAATTTTCTTTGCTGTTTCAATACACTTATTACAGCAAAGACTTATTGGATTAAAAGTATTATACTGTGTTTTACATATAGGACAAATTTTTATCATTTTATCCTCCTATTATATCGCCGTGAATTTCGTCATACTCATCCTGTTCCTGTTGTTTTCTTTTCTCTTCCTTTTCTTTAAGATATTTCTCCTTGTCTTCCGGTTTCATCTTTGCAATTTTCTCTTCTTCATACTTGTGGCATATTCTTTAATCCCTTCCTTGTCGTTAGTCAAATAAAGACGAAGCTGTTCTGCACAATTTTTATAGGAACGATAAACAGAATTTTCAGTTCCATCATGGAACTTATCAATTCCGTCTTTTTCGCATTGTCCAACAGCATCCTCCAAATTAGAAAGATGACGATAGACGCTCTCTATCACATCTCTATTTGTCTGGATGTACTTATACATCAGCTTTTCATCTATTTCTCCTGAATCAAGCTGTTGTTTAACTTGAACTTCAAGAAGCAACAGATCACTTCTGGTTGTGGGATAAACTTTTTCCATCTTAATTCTCCATCAATAAGTTTTTAATTCTTCGTTTAATTCTTTTGCTATCTTTTCCGCTATCTCTAAGACATCTGCTTCAGCATATGTTCCAAGAAACTCTATATACAGCCATTCTTTTCCATGAGGCGACATGAATTCTGAGTCTCCTTGCTTGAACGCTCCCAACTTTTCATATCCTTTTTCTTTGCTTTTCATCCACCACATGAAAAGTTTATCATATAGCTTTTTATCGTTAAGTGCTTCCAACCCCCAAGTATGCATTCCGTCAGGAAAACGAAGATAAAGACCTTTTAATTGCATCTTATTTATCCTTAATATTTTCAGTCTTTTGCATTTCTGTACTCCATATAACATTTACATTCTTCGAATTCTGACCGTGTATGACCGCTCTTTTCCAATATGGGAAAGAAGACCTTTCCGTCGAATTGAAGTATTTTATCGTTTGTGTATTTCAACACTCCATAAGGTTCATCTTTCGGAATTTCCTTACCAGCCATTTTGAAAAATGCGTCACGAACGGCTTTTTCATGAAGATAACGGTATTCCCATTTTCTTTTCATGGCATCCTCCAGCTAATAAATAACAAACCACATTAAAATTTTAACCAGATTCAATTAAAATTGTTGTGAAATTGGGAATTATTGAGAAGAATTATTGTTCTTTATATTCTACGGAAATAACATCGCCATTAAACTCTGTAGAAACCTTTTTAACAGAAATCCCAACAGACCTAGCAATTTTCATAATATCATGAATCCCACGGTAAGCATCTTCTCCTGTCTTGCCTACTTTAGTCTTAACAGTAATTTCAATGTCTTCAAACTGAGGGAAACGATCTTTAGCTTTGTTAGACATTTTATTTATCCATTTCCATGTTTTCTTTCTTTTCCTTCGCTTCCTGCTATATAAACCTTATCATCTTCCATAATAGCCATTATTCCAGGACAATTAGGAGCGCATAAAGGAGCACACCCACAATGAGGACACGGTTTATGTTCTTTAGTACAAGCTTTATCAATAAAATCTTTCATAGCTCCTATCATACCACAATCTTTACAAACCCATTGTCCTACTTGCCTAACCCCATTTATTTTATAAGCATTTAATGTTAAATGAGGATTAAGTTTAGGTTCATGAATAGGTTTATAAGGAAGACCTAAATATTGCGGCATCTAATTTCTTTCCCCGTCTAAAATAATAACATTTGTCTGAACAACTTTAAAAGCAACGCCAGAAGGAATATCGGCCGGTTCCTTAACAACCATATTTTCACCAGTTTTCGTCAAACAAATCATCAAAGGAAAATAAGATTTCTTCAATTCATTCTCTGCACACGGCCGCTTGTTCATTTTTAAACCCCACAATTAAAAATAACACCCAAACCACAATTCATAAAATTATGCCGACAAAAGTTATAGAACAGAAAGGGCGGGAATTATTGGGGGTCAAAATTTAAAATGAATTCTTCTAATTGATTAAAATTATTATCATTTCCATAAAGATGGTGAAATTCTTCGTGGCAAGATTGGCATAAACAAACCCCGTTAGCACATCACTATAGTTAATTTAAATCCTTTTGGGGCTGATTTAAAATAAATTAGGAATTATTTTAAATTTTGTGGGAGCCTTGCGGCTCCCACTTTATGAAAGAAAATAAAGCTGAAATATTACGGGATGTTGGAGAAGCGAATCTCACGATAATAATTGGCCGCGCCAAACGGGTTTTCATACAGACCATAGCGCGTTCTCATATGAAGCACTGGGTTCCCATTTTCGGGGTCATTCGTCTTCTGGGGGGTAAGACCAATATACGGGGCGAAGTAGATGCCAGCATCCTTATCGCCACCGGTGAAACCAAGACACATCCGCTCATAGTTGGTCGGGTCGTCGAGGTTGTAGTAGATGTCCATGCCGCCGTCAAGCTTGCCGTAGTACATGCCGTTCATGTTAACGAAGTCATCCTTCTTCTCAAAACGGCCGGAGTCTTCCATCAGGTTGATAACCTTCTTGGTCGCGATACCATGGTTAGCAACACCACGGCGCGAAGTGGTCGCGATATCCTTCCCAACGACGGTGATCTTCGACACGGCGTTCTGGGCCTTCTCAGCTAACCAACGGCCATCAGCCGTGTTGTAGTTGAAAGTCTCAATCGGGTTACGCTCAGCAACGGTGAAAGCGTAATCGATGAAATAAAGGTTCTGTTCCTTCACAAGCTCATCGCTACAAATCTTGATGAGGTCGGACTCAGCATCCTCACCATGGATGGCGTTGTAATCTTCCTGGAGTTCGAGAGAGTACTTAGCCTTGAGCTTCTGGGTCTGAGCGATGACGCTAGTCTGCGTCACATCGATGCTCATTTCCTTCGTACCGGTCGTCGACTGCTCAGCGGCAAGGACAGACGTGAAGAAAGAATAGTTACGGAACACAGCGCGATAGAGAGCTTCATTGCTCTCCTGAGGATTGGTCGGGCTGGGAATAAAACGAGCCGAAACCGTAGTCTCAGGAGCCGCAAACGGAGCCGCATCGTCAACTTCTTCACCAACTACGAAATCGGTCGTGGTTCCAAGCGAAACGAGGACGGTATTATTCTCTTTGTAGAGAACCGTACCAGTCGCCGCCGAAGTGCCGCCGGTGATCGGGTCACCAACCGCAAACGCTGTAGCGTCAGCAAGGATAAGGATGTTCGAAGTCTTACGAGTCGTGCCGCTAGCAGAACTATTCTGATAACCAGGACGAACCACAAAAATCACACCAGACGGGCCACTCATCGGCTGAACGCCGAAAATCTTCATCGAAATCAACTGGGAGACAATACGCCGCATCATAGGAACAAGAATCGGCTTGTAAGTAGTAAGAACGCCAGCCGCACCAGTCGGGTCCGAATAGTTGGCTTCGCTCAACACATGCTTCGCAAACTTCTTCTCATGCTTTTCCTGTTCCTCAAGAATTCTCGCCATTTTAACCGCGTCAGAATAGCTCTCACACTTGGGAGCATTCTTGTGGTTAATCAAAGGCTCCCACTTCTTCAGTAGAGCTTTTTCCGTGATCACTTCAGACATTTAAGTCTCCTTCAACAATTATTAAAACCCAATTACCCATTACCTAGCTGAGCAGTATAATTCGCCATTCCGAAATTTTCTTTCAGAGGTTCCTTTTTGCCGCCTCTCTCAGGCTGTTTGGCCGGAGCAGGCTTACGACCATGAAACGGAGTATCATTAGCCTTTCCGCTAATTTTAATCACGCCTTCAACAATCGCTTTAGTATCAAACTTCTCACCCTTCTCAATCTTCTCTTCTATAAGTTTCTTAGCCTTGCCTTTGCCTACTAGAGTAAGCTCGGTGTTAGCCTCTATAATTTTAGCCGCTTCAGCCAACTTAGCCTTCTTATCAGCGGCGTTAAACTTAAGACCTTCAGTCTTTATCTTCTTATTGGCTTCTTCGAGCTTCTTGTTAAACGACTCCTTAAGAGCTTTAACATTAGCTTCATAATTTTCCTTAATCTTGTCAATCTCTTCGGTCTTATCCTTAAGAAGCTGAGCAAGCTTAGAATTGCCTTCGGTCATGAACATCTCACCAAAAACATCATTAAATGCCTTAGTGATCTTTTCAGCCATCTTGACCTTAGCCTTATCAATAACATTTTCCTTGAGACGCTCTTCTATAACCTGGTCAATATAAGCGTCCATCGTCCCATAAAGCTCAGTCTTAAACTTAGCATTTTCAGCTTTAACAGACTCTGCGAGCTGAAGAGCAACACCCTTAGCAACAGCCTTTTCAAAAACTTTATCTATTAGAGCTAAAGTTTTATTATCAAGGCTCTTGCCAATTTCAGAACCCTTCAGAAAGTCAGAAATTTTCTTGCTCATCGTTAACTCCTTAACTACATCATATTTAGTTAATTAAAACCTTCGTTAAATTTTCATAAGAGTAGCTTTCTTGTGGGTTTCTTTCTTAGTTCCAAAAACCACAACAGCCGAACCGTCAGGTTTTATCTCTTTGACATCGCCCTTACGATTAGTAGAGATATCCATTACGGGGTCATTAACCTTAATAACTTCGCCTCTAAAACCAAAAGTATAGCATTCTTTCATGGGTTTTCTTTCAGTTCTTTCCTGTTTACCAGCCTTCTGCGCCTTAACCTCATCATAAGCTTCCTTTTCAGCGGCTTCGCGCTCCATGTTTCCGTCAAATTCCTTTATAGCCGCTCTCTCTTCCCAAGTCTCTTTCCACTTCTCATCCCAAGTTTCAAGGTCTTTGCGCCAATCGCCGTCGCCGCCTTCGGCCGACTCATGCATAACACCAGCCGCCTTGGTATACATTTCAATTATCTTCTCAAGAGCTTGGTCAACAACATTAGCGTCCTTAATCTTAACTTCCATCTGCTCAATAATTTCTAACATAGCTTCCTGAGCCTGGTCAGCAACATCATTCATCGCATTAAGAATTTGGTCTTTATCAACGCCATGCTCCTGAAGAGATTCAGCTATAGCATTTCTTATAACTTCGTCAAAAGCTTCAGGCATATTCTGAGCTACGGAAATAAGAACTTCACCTTCCGAAAATTTCTGTTTAAGCGCATTAAGAGCAGTCAGGCTCATTGAGCTTTCCTTAAGATTCTTTTTGTCAGCCATTGTCTTCTCCGTTTTATTTTTATTAAAGACTTGATTAAACTTATCTTTGCCTATAAACATTTCTAAATAATTGGGGAAACTATAAGTTTCTATGCCAAAATTTGCGTCTTCTTCGTCTTTCATCATACGACTAATTTCTTTATATTTCATAGTAGCGAAAGGATAACCTTCTTGAGCTGTACGGCTATAATAAATATTTCTGGGGAATTTTCTAAGATTAGTTTTAATAAAATCTTTAATTTCGTCTATCGAACTTTCTTCGTTAATATTATAGATGCCTTCTATTTTAAGGTCATCGCCTAAATAAGCCTGTATAGCTTCCTGAGCATCACTTTCAGGAGTGCTTTCATTAAGAACTTTTTCTTTTATGGTTCTTTCAACTTTTTTATTTTTATCTTCTTCCTCTTCTGATTCAGGCTCAGGCGGAAACTCTTCGCCACCAAGCTCGTCGCCAAATAGCTCTTCATTTCCGCCCATGCCCTCTATATCATCCGCCGCCTCTTCAGTTCCGTTAAGAATGTCTTCTTCCATTCCCATAACTTTAGCAATTTGGCTGGGATAAACAGAAGCAATTGTTCCATTTTCATACTGAACATCGACTATAGTTTGGCCTCTAGCATTCTTATTAACATCTAATATAGAGGCTTCTTCTCCACCATTAAGGGCAACATTAGCCCCAATATGGAGGCTAAAATCTATAGGCTTTCCAGTATTCTCAGACATTACTTTTTCTCTTCGTCATCATCAGGTTCGGGAAGTTCTTCATCACCAGATTCATCGCCAGTGCCATCGCCCTCACCAGTATCATCATTATCAGGAAGTTCTTCCAGTTCTTCGTCTTCTTTCTTCTTAAGCTCAGAAACAGCAAACTTCTCTATATTGTTGGTTTCATCGTCTATAAGAATATCAGCTATTAAGTTTTCGGGTTTGCCAATCTCTTCCTTATTTATAGGCTCTCCATTAGCATCAAATTCCTCAGGCTTGTCACCACCTTCATAAGCAGAACCATCAAGAACAGCCTTATCCTCAATAGAAACGACTATCCCAGTACGGCCGTCAGGAAGGGTAACTTCGTCGCCAACCATTAGCTCAGGAATTTCTGTATTTTCTTCGCCAGT
>Ga0172381_10005056_pt1 | contig 13463 bp, 35 predicted proteins | sample Leawel6488metaG_FD_119754 | JGI IMG/M metagenome (GOLD analysis project Ga0172381, IMG submission 119754) | Leachate microbial communities from a municipal landfill in Southern Ontario, Canada - Leachate well 64-88 metaG | ecosystem: Engineered > Solid waste > Landfill > Unclassified | place... | reverse complement strand
ATGGGCTGCTTCTACATTTGGTGTAGTTAAAGCATCAATTACTTCAGCAGCAATTATTACATCCATAATATCTGGTCCTGAATCAATAATACTACCATCTTCTGCATATCTGCGATGAATAGGTTTATGCTTCTGAGACTGTGTAGATCTACTGGATTTGTACTTTTTTAAAGTATCTTCACGTACTCTTCTATCAAATGCTTCTTGTTGTTTTCTTTTAATATCTTGCTTATTTTTAACATGTAAATACATAAAAATAAGAAAAACTATCACTGAAACGAGTGCAAGAAAAATAATAATGCTGGAAGTTATGGTGTTCATTATGTGTCCTTATAGTTTAATTAATATTATCTGCCTTGTTCTCTAGCCGCAAATTCACAAGTATTATTTTTATATTGTTCAATATTTGAGACGCCTTTTGGTATATTAACTACATACTTTTTAACTTCATCACCAAAATCACATCTGATAACAACTAAAAATAATAAAATACCTAATAAATTTTTCATGTATTAAACCTAATTAGAGAAATTTTGAGGGGCTTTTAAAATATATACATATTTAAAAGCGAATGGTGCGGAATGAGGACTTTCAGTATTATCTACAAATGCTGCAGTTAGTGTAAAATTTGTTACTTCTTTGGTAAGATTTACAAAACAATCCATAGCTGTTGAAGTAGGGTCCTGTGTTTGGCAAGTAAGTACACCTTCTTGGTAAAGATTAAAACCACTTACTGCTGGAGCACTCGGTGGTGTGTACCCCCACTCTACTCTAATAGATTTATTTACTGCATTAGCAGGAATAACTGAGCATAAAAATAAAATTACTATATAACTTAGGAAATTTATCATAATGTATTTTTTAAAAGTTCAGGTTCATTTTTATCTTTTCTATTAATATCAATTAAACGAAAAGCCTTACAATAACCACATGTGTGAGTTGTTCCTGTATTTCGCATACATCTAACACCTGATTTAGTACAGTACTCTTCATACTCACATCTATTACTTTTTAGAATTATTCCAGTGACATCTTTATTCATTTACTGTCCTTACGCTTCCGTATTTCTTCGGCTATTTGGCGTAGATATTGTTTATTAGAATTTCTATCTTTTGTTTCTTGTGCTTGAGAATACTGTGGGCTATCTGCCATTTCATAATACAAAGCAGATCTTTGTGCTTTTTCAAGCTCAGTATTAAGTGTTTCTAAAGAAGCAGAAATAATTTCATTAGTTTTTAACATAAAGGCACCTTTATTATTTTGGTACTCTACGACCTACTGCTCCAGGGAGTTGTTCCCATTTTGTATCTTGACCTCTAACATAGTCTGACCGATAACCACAATCTGTACAATGAATTTTTATAGTTTTTTTATCATTTTGAGGATCACGAACCACTTCATTACTACAATAAGCAGAACTACATTTTGGACATGATGCCATATTTTCTCCTATGTTGGAATCACTTTAAAAGGTTAAAAAATATTTTATTTTTGATTTCCTGTTTTACTTGACACCAATACCAAGGAACATCAAATCTATGCCAAATAATATTCTTAAGTCGTTTCGATAAAGGAGAAAGGTTCATTATAATCTCACAAGTTAAACAGCAACTACCACAACACCCCAAAAATAACCATCTTTAAACGATGACAAAAATTTCTATCTGATTAATAAGAGAGTAAATGTTTTCTTCTGGTGCTTTTAAATCTTCTTTATAAAGATAATCAGCTTTTTTTAATGATAGAAATACACTTTGTTTTAATGCTTTCATAGGTTTACCTACCAAAAGTTTATTATCTTTTGTAAGTGGTAATTGACATTTATGTTTATATCTAATACCACGATAAGTAAACCCTACTTCTACTGTTTTTGGAAATAGTTCTTGTGTGTCTTGCATAGCACCTCATTAAATTTTTTCATACATTTTATGAAAGTCTTTCTCAGAACAGACACTAAAAGAGTCTGTATCCACATTATATACTATATAGTCACTTACTTCTGCCATATATTCTGCATCTGCTGTATATATTTCTATTTCTCGTCTTTCTGGTGGTAATCTTGTACCTTTTATACCTCCTTTACACCACAAAGCGAGTTCTTCCATGTTTTCTACTGTTATTTGTCGTGCAACAATATCACATTGTTTAGGTCTATAGTAATTCATTTTAATAAGCTGGATTTATTGTTTCTATTCTTTTAGAAACCATATATAATATTACATGAGGAGTTTCTTCAAGAATAATTCTATGATCAAATACTGAAATATTTGCTACACTTACAGCATATTTTCTTTTTACTTTTGCATTATATATTTGAATAAAAGAACGCCATGGACGTTTAATTTTAAAAACTAAACTTTCAGTTATTATTTTATTAGTATCTTTGTCAACATTATACTCTGGTGTAATTGTTATTATTGATTCCATAAATTATTCATATGCATATAATGTATTTATTGTTACTTTTACCGGTTCAAAAAAGAATTTATATATTTTTATTAAACCATGTACATTTCTTAATGGAATTGATGTAGCAAATGGAAAAGCGTAGTATGTTAAAAATTGAACTCTTGGCCCAGTTTTATCATAATAAATACTATTTTCATAGATTGGATTGCTACACAATCTACCATATTTTTTTATGTATTGTTTAACTTGTTCTCCTGATTTTTTTAAATCTTTTCCTTTTAACATTCTTTTAAATGTTTCTTCAGGATTTTGAGCTTGTGATAATAGTTCTAAAAATTTAATGTAAGTAGACATTGTCCTCCTTAAATAGAGTAGCACTATTTTATAATGCTACTCTATTTAATAAAAAATTATTTAAAATAAATTAATAAGTTCTGTTTGCCTAGTGTCTTTTCAAATATTGGTCCTGCTATACTCCAATCTCCTCCAGCTAAACCGCAACCAATCATTGGTGATCGTATTTCCCAACCGCTGTATAATAAAGCAACATGTTCAAGACATTTTTCTATTGCTTGATAATCTATTGGTGCCTTACTAGATTTATCTCTTCTATAATCATACTGTGTGTAACAATTTACAATATGAAAATTTCCATGAATACTAGCTATTGAAATTGTACCAAGTTTTTTACGATCCCCATATACTGTATTTTTATCTACAGTATAGATAAGAGGATAGCTTTGTTTTAGGTACCTTGCAATTCCAGCACCCATAGTATGAAGACAGTTACAACCATGTAAAATAACTGTTGGTTTTGTAAAGTCAAGTTTTGAAAGAATGTCTGCTTTAACTATTTTCATTTAGCACCTATATTGTATATTTTACATGCTTTATGCCCGCCAAACGAATAGCTTCTTCACAAATTGGACATGGTTTCGCATTCATAGGCTTACCAGCAATAGAATATCTACTTACAAAAATTTTATGTGCTTGTGTTAAGTTTTTACACTTAAGTATAGCTTGAATTTCTGCATGTATAAATATTCTATCTGGAAAACCACATTTACAAGCAAGTTCTTTTTGATAAGGATGAGTTTTTACATAACTATTTTTTCCTATGCTCAATACTCTTCCACGCTTATCATAAATAATTGCTGTTATATTGTGCTGTTTATGAGACGGCATTTTATCCTATTGGTGAATCCCTAAGTTTTGTTAATTGGTCAATAAGATTATCAAGAGATTCTTTTGTTGGGAATCTGCAAACTATTTCTGCTGAATCGCCAGTAAGTTTTTTAGGTTGATCTAATTTTTCTTCAACTTCTCCTAAAGGTTGAGGATCATCTGAACAATCCTTTATAGCCAACATACGCACTCTTTCTTTGGTGACTTTGTTTATAGCAACACCTCTTAAAAGAAGTAATGTACCATCACCAAACTTTAAAAATATTTGTTTACCATCAGTTGATATCATAGTAATACCTTAGTGAAAGTTTATTTCCAATAACAATATAAACAACCATGTTTACATTGATGTTTATTACTAAGTAATTCTTTCTTTTGAGCTAAGCAAGAACAAGATTGTCTTTGTTTTGCTTTAAAATTACTTATTGGTATTGGTAATCCTAGAGCCACATAATCAAGCGCTGACACACAACCAACAGATTTAATTCCTGGTTCTCCGCATACTTCTGCGTTTGGAAACTTAGATAGTATTTCAAATCTAAGCTGTGAATTTAAATGGAGTGTTTCTCCATAAAGTGCTTTTAATCTTGGGAAAAATGCTACCTTATCCAAAGTCATTCTATCTTAACAATGACTGTATAAATCAAGAATAGATATTCTAAGACGACCTTTACAATAATTAGATAATCCTACAGCAGCATCTATACCTTCAGGTATAGGTATAATCGGGTCGATACGTAAAACTACTTTGTCTGGCCCGAAGTGATTTACTAGATTATTATAAGCTTCAAGTTCTATGTGCCAAGCTTTTACATTTGGCTCCATAGATAAGCCACCCCAGCCTGTTATTGTAGCATGAATTATTAGATTTCTTGGTAGAATATCACGATTTTCCCAAAGTATTGAAGGTGCTTTCGTTATTGCTATAACGAAGTCCAAAGTAACACTTTTTTTATAAACTTCCAACCATCTTTGTAAATCAAGACCAGCATCACCACGTTCAGTTATACCAACGTACATCACTGTACTCCTATTTAGTAAGGTTAATAATACAATCGCCACCTTCTATACTATAACCATATCTACTTTCACACTTACTTACAGCAAGTTTTGATATCTCCTCAAACTGAGTATAACTCATATGATAACCATAAAGTTCAAAAAGAACATTAAGGTCATCAACTAACTTTTTCAAAATAATTCCTGATACTGGCCCAAAAGTACAACTGAAAGACCTGTCTCCAAGAGACATATTGTTTGCGTCAAATATTTCATAGGATGTTTCACTTCTTCCTGATGAAATAAATTCAATTTTAATGTCTTCTATATCTACTTTTGTAGTAGCTCGCATAGAAGCAATAATATTGAGTGTTGAATGGTAGTCTTTTTGTTCTTTACAATAAGAGATAAACAAAGGTTTTAAATCAGTGTTCATAATAACTCCATTGAAATTTAATTTTGTGTAGGTTGGGATCGAACCAACATGTGCGTTTCTCTTGCCTCGGCGGTTTAGCCCATCAACACGATGATAAATCGCGGCTATCGAAAGGGTTTAGGCCACCACGTCTGCCAATTTCGTCACTACACAAATTTATTTATTGATAAAGAATAACCGTTTTATCTAAAGATTTGGTATGTAACATACCCCCAACCTTCCATCCTTGTTTGGTATGTTCTTTTAAAGCTTCTTCAGCGAACGATAAAAGTTCTGAGGCTTTAATATCTTTAGGAACAGTAATTGTAACTCTTTTTTCAATCATAATAAGCTCCTATTTTTTTCTTTTTAAATAAGCTAAAATACTTAACCCAGCCCCAAATAATATGAAAGTAGCTGGCTCTGGAACAGGTGCTGTTGGTGGTAAAGGTTTATCTATATGTTCAATATAGTCATCTCCTCTGCTATGACCAGTAATAAAAGACTCAGATGGAACATCTGTAACTACAGGGATAAATGGTACTGGATCAACATGTGGAACTGTTGCATATACTGGAGGGATTATTGTTTTTCTAGGAGGTATAGGTATAGGAGTTTTAACAATAACATCATTACAACAAAAAGTACGCACAACCCTATAACCATCTGTTATAACTTCTTCAGTTCCTTTTAATTTTATCTCCTTTTTAGAAGGTTTTATAATTGTACCAGAACGATGAGACACATTAACTTTGGTATCTGTGGTAATTGTGTCTAATGTAGTAATAGCAGCCCTACCCCAAATAAAATCTCCAAAATGTTGTGCTAATACAGGATCTCCCATAACAGTATTTTGAAAAGCTACTATTGGATCGTCTGTACTAATAGAATTAATACTATTTTTAGTACAAAGACCTGCCCATTTACCATTATGCTCACTTGTTTCTGTTTCAATATTTTCTAATTCTTGCTCAGAAATTACTTGTTTGTTGGTTATACTAAGAACTTCTGGTACAGGTATGGATGGTATTGTACTTTTATTTTGTACAAGACCATCAGAATTTTCTGGGTCAATATAAAAAAGATTTAAAATAAATAATATTAGTAGTGTTAAAAATACTAATATTGTTGTTGTCTTTTTCATATCAATTATCTCCTATTTAAATAATTTTATTCAGGGTTATTGAAGCCGTATTGATAGAACAACCAATTATTAGCTTCTTTAAGAAGATGTTCTCGTAAAGCTTCAATATGTTCTTCAGAAATTTCTGAGCCAAAAGATTTTTGAACTTTAATTGTTACATCATTAACCATCACAGGTTTCCCTTTTGAGTAATCAAAGGAACCATCAGACTTTTTATTGTGGTGAAGATTGTAAATTAAATCACTACCTTCTTCTTTAACAAAACTGGTTTCAGGATAATATGCTGACATAATAATCACCTTTGAAAGAATTAACGAATAGTGTTACCTTTTTTATTGTTACATCTAGTACACATTGTTTGCATGTTATCTAGAGTTTCTTTACCATTTTTAGACTTTGGTATTATATGGTCTTTAGTCATTAATACCTCATCACCGGCCTTATTAATTCCATAAAGGTTTAGGTGATAGTTGAAACATCCTGGATTACATTCCACCCAGAAATGTGTAGCCTTAATACCACAATCAACACATGTCAGATTCTTTTTAAAAGTTTGTAATCTAACACTGGATGTGTTGGCATGTATTTCAACTCCGTCAATCAATCCTACGAATAATTTTCTACCAGATCCTATATAAGGTAGTACTTCACTGATAGAATACTTTTTTAATTTCTTATAACCTCCTTTAGATTTTATATGTTTAACATTTGTTACGGTTTTATTAGCTTTTAAATTAACTATTTCTTGTTTAGCAGCTCTTAGTTGCATTTTTAATGCTTGATTAGCTGTTTCAATATTCCGTAATCTTATAGAAATGTCTGAATCTTCTACCCATAAGATGTTAGAATCAAAGGTAGTTGCAGCATAAAAACCTTCACATACAGCTTTAACTGTATTTGTTTCTATTTCAGTCATGAAAGGTATTGTAGTATGATTACCATATTTTGATAATGATAATACATTTTTTGTTTTTCTTACAAGAAAAGTACCTTGGTCTTGAAAATCTAAAGACACAATAGAGACAATTGCCTCAACACCATCATTTCTAATACACCATTTGAACTGAAAGCGTCTCATACTGTTTTCTCCTTTTTATGTTCTTCAACGAGACAATAAAAACATTTATCACCATCATATACCCATGTCTTGTGTTTTGTACAAGATTTAACATAAGGATATTTAAGCATGAATTTTGGTATGATACCTCGGTAACATCTGGTAACATCAAACCAAATGTACTGAGATATAAGCCTGTCTTTATCAACAGTACTTAAAGCAATGAAATCGTCATCTTCCATATGACGATGCCAACACGTATCACTAAACCCTTCATTGGCACGAGGATAATTGTAGGAATACAAATAACCATCATTACCTTTGGCTACGTAGCCTGTGTTATTAGTTTTACCAGAAAATTCTCCAGGTACGTTATCCTTTTGTTCAGTAATTTCTATCTCAACAACTGTTAAAGGATACTTATTTAGTTTGAAATGAGGAGGATTATTAACCAGTACAAGTTTTTTACCAACAAATAATTTACCCATGATAATCTCCAAAAGTAATAGGTTATTTCTCGTTAAATCTTGGATGTTTTTCAGGAACTTGTTTTGCTAATAGTTTTTCTAATACTACTACGTTAATACCAAGTATAACAGCAGCTCTAGAAAGTCTTTGCTCTTTACTAAGCCTACGATAGTCATAACCACAGGTACATGGAGTATCCCAACATTTTATACAATCAGATAATCCCATGGTATTCTCCTATAAGGTTCTAACTATTTTAGCATGGCCACGATTTAACATTGAACAGAAGTCAGAAAAATAAAACCGTTCTACTACTCCTTCATAATTTACAGGAAGGAATTTGATTTTATATGGATGATACCAATGTTTAGGACGAAGACTATCTCTTTCTACTAATGGATTGTAAAGAGGATCATCTTCATTTAATATCCTGCATACTGTATCAACTTTTTCGCCGGAGCATAAAGCAATACCAACAAAAGGCATTTCCATAATACCACTTGAAGGAGTAGAAGGTATAATAACTCGTACATTATCAATACCTACTTGGCGAAAATAAGCCAGTATATCTTCTTCTCGTTTGTATTCTAAATTAGCCAATTCTTCTAATGTCATTTTGTAAGGAATATCTTTTTCATAGTAACAATCAAAACGAGTTTCCATAATTCTACCTCATAGATAGTAATTTTTTGGTTATCTCTTCTGCTTTTTTAGAACCACAATGCTTATCAGGATGACATAAAGAAATTAAAATCTTTACTTCTTCTTTTGTAAAAATCTTCTCTCCTAATTTAGCATTATCAATAAAATCTTGTCCTCCTTTTCTATTTAGTTTGTCTATTAAAGAATTCCACTTATTTTTAAGTATGCTTAAATCTAACGAACCAGAAATAATTTCTAAACGTAGTCGCATGTTTTCATATACTACTTTATTATACTTATTTCGGGATACAAACATACAACTCCTTCAAAAATTATAAAGACCTGCAACATAAAATGCAGTAAGCATAGCAAAACACCAACCAAAATAGCCTGCAATTACATATCCGAATGGTACCTTCAAACGTTTTCTTATTTCTTCAACAGCTTTTTCTGGATTGGCTGCAAAATATAACTTGCATCCAGTTTGAAATACAACCCAAAGTGTAATTATTATTGCTACTAGTCTTCCGTACTCTCCTTGTATCATTTTAACTCCTTTATTTATAGATTGGTCGTATATAAATACGGGCAGTATGCTCATCCGAAGGAGTTTCACCAATTGATTGTGCTGAGAACATAAAATTATTGGCTGCTCTCCAACCGTATTCAGTCATTTTTTCTACAAATCTTTGAAGCGTTGTATCATAACAAAGAGGGTTTGAGGGCAGAAGAGGAATTGTACAAGCATCTCCTTCTTTTATTTCTTCTGTAGCTGATAGAATTTTGAATGGCTGCTTTCTTCCACGAAAATGAATCTTTACTACATCACCAAAAGAAACAGTATTCATGACTTTCTCCTGTAGTTTGTTGTTTATTACCAGTGCTTTTTTAAATAAGTAAAAAAATTTTCTAACAAAACACAAACAAGAATTAAGGTACCAATACATGAAATAACAATCGTAGGGGCGAATAGACCATAATTATTGTTTAATAACCAAAAAGCAAACCACCACATATTGGTTAAAACAAGTAGAACAAATAACAATACTGCAACTTTTCCTATAGTCATGATACCCCCAGTAATGACTTTAAAGTTTTATATACAAGATAACTTAATAACCATAATTTTAATACTAAATCAAGAAGAGTAATAATATATTCAGATTTAGTAAAATTATGAAGTATCGTCATTATAAAAACTATTATACTTAATATTAATAATGTTTGGTCTGATGTCATATTAGTCCTCTATCTTAATTTTTTAGGAAGCTCATTCACATATTGAAGATGCTCAAGATATGTTGAAATAGCCTTGATAGATTTATTTTGGTCTGTTTCATAAAATAGTTCAGGCCAAGAATATTTAACATACCTCCCCACAAAATATTGTCCTAGTCTTAAATGAGGTTTGCCTTCTTTTTCATACTCATTTAGAAGAATTGCTACACTTGGTAATACATCCATTCAAATACCTCAAAAGGTTATTATTTACTTTACCCAAAAAGCCAGTACCACTATCTACAAATCACTGGAAGGCACAAAGTTTATCTACTCTACCTCCAAAGTATGAACTTGTATTATTAGTATTAAACCACACACCTGTATGGATAGCCTCATTAATCTTATTTAGAAATTCTTTTTCATCAATAGGCTGTGTGATATTATTTATACAATAGATTACTGAGTCTTCATCCTCATATTTTCCATTATATTTACTATACCAACGTCCCATTAGAGTTATACCTTTTTTATTTGCGGCGGCAATATAAACTTTCATACAGAGAGTATTAGAAAGATATTGCAACTCAACTCCACGTAAAGAAGATAACTCTTCTATAGTATAAAACTTCTTTTGTTTAACAAATGACTTAATAAAAAAGTACTTAAACAAAAAGAAAGTAGTAATAAAAAAGTATCCCATAATAACCTCACTCAATACAAGGAACTACTTTACTATCTTTATCAAGTTTAACGCTCATATAACCATAACCACGATGGCCAGAGGCTTCGCTAAAAAGATAGTAGGTTACTCCATCTAAACAAACAGTTTGCATATCTCTCTTTTTAGTTTCTGCTTTGTCTCCAGTACTACAACCACACAAAGCAAATAATAATAAGCCAACGATTAATAGACAAATATTCTCTTTCATGATTTAATTTCCTTATTTATAATTTAGTTATGTACACAATAATAGATGGAGCACTGAATTGAAATTCTGTACTATCAATACTTGTAGTTAAATGCTGCTTTCTTTTGAATAAATCTTCCATAATAACTTTTGCTCGTGCTTTAATAGCAAGATTTTCATCATTTTTATCATAAACATCACAACAACATTCTGGGTCTATAGTCGCACCAACATCAAGTTTTTCTATTCTATTTATTAATTCTGAACCAACAAATTCCGTTACTGCAATTTGTATAATACGTCTATCTTGTTCCATAATATTACCTATTTTTATTGAACATCATCCTCGATTAGAGTATAAGTAACTTTATACTTAGCTATCTTATACTTTTCTCTATCTTCAAATACACCATGGCAGTTAGCATTACGAGCTTCTGATGGAGAATTAAAATCAAACTCATCACAATAAGCTCTACTATAGCTTCCTACTGCTTCACCGGTTTTCTTATCAATAATCCTAAAAACTACTTCAGGTTTCTTTTCTTTTGGTTTCATAGTAGTATCCTATTACACTACTGTTACACTATAACTACTATAATGTAACAGTGTGTAATCATTAAAGTTTTTATTAAATATTACTACTTTTATAACTCATTGATACCATTGACAATAATAAATAGTAATTTAATACTAATTATTTACTATTTACTATTATTTTGATAAGGTGTCCTGGTCTTCTCTTCGAAAGATATAAGCTCCTGCATAACTTCTGGAGAATAACCAAAAACGTTTAAAATAATACTCAATTCTTCTAAAAATTTGGATATATTTTCTTGTTTAATGGCCAGCCCAAAAGTAACTGAGAGCCAGAAGTTATTGTAGTGATATTCATCAAAGGAAGTATATAAATTTGTTCTATATTCACCTATTTGGGTATATATAGTAAAGATTTCTGTCTTTATAGGTATCTCATAACTAGAATAGGATAAACCAGTATAGTAAGGAGACTGCCTATTATAAGGTTCAATTTCAGGATAATCTGCGGGCTCAATCAAAACAGACCTAGACGTATTGGCTTTAAAATGATTTCTACACTCGTCTTTATCAGATCTAGAAGATAAAGATTCCATAGTATAAAAACTAATATTCCCACCTTTGCCAGTAATATCCCCAGCAATAATTGTATCACCTTCTTCAGGATCTTTTCTGTAATTATCACACAATTTCTTGATTAGAAGCGCCCTAGGAGCAAAAGTCTCTTTCTCGATATCTTGAATAGATTTGGTATGATCATGAAAAAACTGAATAATTGTAGGCATTGCTGTTTGCATGATAATCTCCTAGTTAATAGAATAATTTTGCGGCAGTGGATAAGCCCGATCAATAATTAAACATCTTTGTGTAGCTTTAACAGCTTCTTCTTCAGATGGTGCTACTTTACCATCTTCAACATTAACTAGAACTACAAAGTTTTCAACAAAACCAAAAGGTTGTCTTACTTGTAGCTGTGCCCATTCTTGTCTCATAATAGCCTCCTAGCAATAAGAAACACGGACAATTTCAGAAAATATTTTTAATACTTAAAATACTAATATCATCTGGTTTAGCAAGAGCAGGATTTGTCCAAGATTCAGCATCTCTAAATACTTCTAGTAATACTCTGTCATTCCACTTATCCCTATTTTGATTTATAAGGCATATTGCTACTTCAAGGGGGTAAGTATCTGTATTGTGAAAAGCTACGATACCTAATCCATCCTGTCTAGCTATCATATATTTTCTTTTTAGTGCTGATTTATGTTCAAAACCTACACTGTTTTCATCAATATCTTTAAATACTGTATATTCCTTATTTTTATTGTAAATATCATATTTAGTTAGTACTTCAACATCATATGATATACACAGTTTTTTATTACTACTATTGTTTTCTACTACATGAGTAATACGTACTATTTTTCCAATTATAAGGCGTGTATTCATACCTTCAACAGCGAAATGCACGTAATCGTCAAGATTATATCTAGATTTTATATTTGCTGCTTTTTTCTCTTCCTCTTCTTTTTTAAACTTAGCCTTGTATTCTTTTTCAAACACATCAAATTTTTTAAAAGCTTCTTTGTACACGTTTGAAGTTGGAGTTTCTTCATCAAATTGAAACATACCCCAATCAACAACTCTCCTCCAACATGTCGTTACAGCACCTTCTGTACGACCTAATTCATCTGCAATTATCCAAGCATTTGGAAAAGGTTCGGTCCCTCCGCCGCCAAAAAGACTATCTATTGGTCTAGAGATAAAGGTGTCTATAACATCTATATCTCCTTCATACTGTGTCTTTACATGAACTAAAAGTTTGTATATTTCATTAACTGTCCAACGTTTTAATGTCTTGTTTATTCTAGACATAATTCTTCTCCTTTAAAATTTTATTTTTCGCGGCTGAGGATAACGACCAGAAGGTCATAACACAAGAGTACTAAACACAACCTATCCTTATACAAAATCACATCCATTTGTACATAAAGTAACATACCAACGCTACTCTTGTACGACAGCATTACTACTCTATAAGAATGCTACTCTAAAAAGTACTACTAAGAACATTACTTATAAGATTACTACTAAGAACACTACTACTCTAAAAAGTACTACTAAGAATATTACTACTAAGAATGTTATTACTGTATTTATTACTACTAAGAATATTACTACTACTCTATATGTAATGACAATGTCAGTGTCCTTTTTCATCACACTTTGTCAACAGAAAAATTTTTAAAAAACATAAGCAATAAATTAGAAAATTTTAGTAGTAATATTCTTAGTAGTACTAAACAGGAGTAGAGCTAGTCAGGAGTACAAACGAGGGAGGAAAGAAGGAGAGAAAGTCGGGACATTGTCCCAGTTATAGTTCTAATAAAGGAGTAGCTCTGTATAGTTTTACTTCTATACAGTTCTTATCTGCTTTTATCATGTTGGCATACTTACGTGTTAATTCTACTGCCGCTTTTT
>Ga0172381_10005054_pt1 | contig 13464 bp, 9 predicted proteins | sample Leawel6488metaG_FD_119754 | JGI IMG/M metagenome (GOLD analysis project Ga0172381, IMG submission 119754) | Leachate microbial communities from a municipal landfill in Southern Ontario, Canada - Leachate well 64-88 metaG | ecosystem: Engineered > Solid waste > Landfill > Unclassified | place... | reverse complement strand
GTCGCCGCCAAGTATCACTACCCGCGATGCCCCTCGACTTGCATGTGTTAAGCCTGCCGCTAGCGTTCATCCTGAGCCAGGATCAAACTCTTCATTGTATAAAATTAATGCTTAGCTTGCCCTGTTACTCTTTATTTAATTCCTAAAAGAAATTAACGCTTTACTCTTTATTGTACTACTTAAATTGTACTTGTCTTCCAAATTTTCAAAGATCTATTCCCGGTAAATAAGGGCCTTTGAAGGCCCCTGTTCATTTGGGGAGTACAAAGATATACATTTTTTCTTTAAAAACAAATTATTTGTTTAAAAAATTTAAGTTTTCAAAGCACTTCTTTTGTGGGGTGCAAAGATATGTATTATATCCTTCTAATCAAGAATATTTTAATAATATTGTACTTATAAAAGAACTAAAAATATTGAATATTTATTTATAAATTTGCCAACAATAAATAATAAAGATGGTTTCAAGCAAGATCGTTATCATTCCCACCTATAATGAGAAAGAGAACATAGAAAAAATAATAACTGCGATTTTTGCCAAAGAGGAGGGTTTTCATATTCTTATAGTTGATGATGGTTCGCCTGACGGGACTGCTGGAATTGTGAAAGGTTTACAAGTAAAGCACCCAGATTCTCTCTTTCTCATACAAAGAAGTGGTAAACTTGGCTTGGGAACAGCCTATATGACTGGTTTTTACTGGTCGATTGAACATAAATATGATTATGTCTTTGAAATGGATGCAGACTTTTCTCATAATCCCGATGATTTATCCAGGTTGTACAAAGTCTGTTCGGAAGGTGCAGATTTGGTAATAGGGTCAAGATATTGTAATGGAATAAGCGTAATAAACTGGCCTATAGGAAGAGTGATTATGTCATATTATGCCTCTATGTACGTAAGGAAAGCATTGGGAATGAAAGTATTCGATACGACTTCCGGTTTTAAATGTTACAAAAGAGAGGTACTGGAGAGAATAGATCTGTCCAGAATTCAAATGAAAGGGTATGGATTTCAAATTGAGATGAAGTACAATACCTACAAATTGGGATATAAAATACAAGAGGTGCCCATAATATTTGTGGACAGGAAAGAGGGAACCTCTAAAATGAGCAGCGGCATATTCGGAGAGGCATTTTGGGGTGTGATCAAAATGAAGTTTAGAAAGATAAGACCAAGATAACTTATGACTACTCTTATTAAAAATGGAATGATAATAAACGAGGGGCTATCATTTACAGGTAGCCTCTTTCTGGTTGGTAACCGGATTTCCGGCATTTACCGGGAGAATGATCGGCTTCCGGATGCAGAGGAAATCGTTGACGCAACAGGACTGGTAATTGTTCCGGGAATAATTGATGATCAGGTTCATTTCAGAGAGCCCGGGAGTACTCATAAGGGTAATATAAACAGTGAAAGCGCGGCGGCTGTACTTGGTGGAGTTACATCATTTATGGATATGCCTAACAATACACCTCCTGCAACCTCAAAAACCGCTTTGGAACATAAGAACGCTATAGCCTGCGAGACCTCATATGCTAACTGGGCCTTTTATCTGGGGGCAAGTAACGATAATTATAGTGAATATATGGATGCAGACCCTCATGAAATATGCGGATTAAAAGTGTTTATGGGCTCATCAACCGGCAATATGCTTGTCGACAACCCGGATTCACTCGAAAAAATTTTCTCTGACTCCCCCCTATTAATAGCCACCCACTGTGAAGAAGAGTCTCTGATACAAAAAAATATGGAGCAGGCCATTGCGAAGTATGGAGATGATATTCCTTTCTGGGAACACAAGAATATAAGAAGCAGGGAGGCTTGCATACTCTCTGTAAAAAAAGCAATTGATTTGGCTATCCGGCACAACTCCAGGTTACACATACTGCATATCAGTACAGCTGAGGAGATTGAACTTATACATGAAGCTCAGAAAATTAACCCCGGTATTACCGGTGAAATTTGTGTCCATTACTTGCTTCTGGATAGTGACGACTATCCGTTAATGGGGAGTAAAATGAAGTGCAATCCTTCTATAAAAGAGAAAAGTGACAGAGAAGCGCTGATCTCTGCCGTTAAAGAGGGTGTTATCCGGGTTGTAGCCACAGACCATGCACCTCATACTCGTGAAGAGAAGGACAGGAACTATAGAAACGCACCATCCGGATTGCCGCTGATACAGCATAGTTTCCAAATAATGTGGGATCTCCATAAAAAGGGGTGTTTTTCACAATATGAGGTGGTAGACAGAATGTCTCACTCTCCCGCGACAAATTTTAAAATCATAGATAGAGGATTTATCAGAGTGGGTTATTTTGCAGACATACTCATCTTTAACCCAAATAAAACTGATGATTTTACAACCAGAAATCCTGCATATTTTTGTGGATGGTCCCCATTTAATGAAAGAGTCTTCAGTTCTACACCTGTCCACACTTTCGTTAACGGTGTTCAAGTTGTGAAAGATGGAAAACTTACAGGTAAAAAGGGGGGAATGAAGCTTCTATTCGATTATGAAACATAGTCCGGCATTTATTCCCTACCTCTCTGTAACCACAGCCGTTATTCTTTGGGGGTTCTCGTTTATATGGACAAATTCGCTTCTTCAGCAAGGTTTGCCTGTGTTCTCTCTGATATTTTTAAGAGTGTCTTTTGCTGCAATAATTTTACTGATAGTTTCATTAACTGCCAAAAAGCTGGAACCAGTAGCAAAAAGAGATTGGGGATGGTTTTTGCTTCTTGTTCTCCTTGAACCATTTATATATTTTATCGGCGAGACTTTCGGACTAAAAATTGTAAACTCTCCTACTTTAGGTTCAATAATAATATCCACAATACCAATATTTGCCCTATTTGCAGGAAAAATATTCTACAATGAAAAAATTACCGGTTTTAATATTTTTGGCATCTTGATTACACTTCCGGGAATCCTTATGATTGTATTTGAAAAGGGAGGATTGGATTTTTCTCATTCAATAGGAGTTTTGCTATTGTTTTTAGCAGTATTTGCAGCAGTTGGCTACGCTGTTGTGGTAAAACAGCTAACCGGCAAATATAACAGCTACACGATTGTAACTTATCAGAACCTGTTGGGAGCATTGTATTTCTTCCCGTTGTTCTTATATAACGACTCAGTAACATTCTCTTTTGGCACCTTCCTGAATATAGATATTCTCAAGCCTCTGCTTTATTTGGCAGTATTCTGTTCAGCGCTGGCATTCGTACTCTTTGTAAACTCTGTCAAGGCAATTGGTATTACCAGATCAAATATATTTACAAGCATGGTGCCGGTCGTATCTGCCTTAGGCGCTTTTATGCTGGGTCAGGAGGGAATGAGTAGCAGAAAAATAGTTGGTATTGTAATAGTTGTTGCAGGGGTGATTATTGCACAGAGACAAAAATCTATTAACAATGTCAACTAAAATTTTATACTTGTTTCAAGCTCAGTTGTATACGCCCCCTCTTAAGATCCACATCAATCACTCTAACGCTTACATGCTGTTGTAATTTAACAATTTCAGACGGATTGGAGATGTATTTGTCTGCCATCTGGGATATATGAATAAGGCCATCCTGCTTAATTCCAATGTCTATAAATGCCCCAAAATTGGTTATGTTTGTTACTATTCCTGGTATAACCATTCCTATTTTGAGATCGTCTATTGTTTGTACATCGGCCGCAAATTCCAATACCTTAGCCGTCTGACGGGGATCTCGGCCCGGCTTGGCCAGCTCCTCCATAATGTCATTAAGCGTTGGCAATCCTACATCTTCAGATACATATTTCTTAATATCGAGTTCACCTCTTTTTGTTTCTTCCCTGACAAGCTCAGAAACTGTTCTGCCAATATCCTTTGCCATTTTCTCTACCAGTTCGTATCTTTCGGGATGCACTGCAGAGTTGTCAAGAGGGTTTATTGCGTCCGGAATTCTCAAAAAACCGGCACACTGTTCGAACACTTTACTGCCCAATCTTTTAACTTTAAGTAATTCCTGCCTCGATTTAAACGGACCTTTTTCATTTCTTAACTCTACAATGTTTTGTGCAATCGAAGGGCCAATACCAGAAACATAACCCAAAAGGTGCTTGCTTGCTGTATTGAGGTTAACTCCAACTCTGTTCACACAACTGACAACTGTATTATCCAGCATCTCTTTTAGCAGATTCTGATCTATATCGTGCTGATACTGACCCACTCCTAAAGACTTGGGGTCTATTTTGACCAACTCGGCAAGAGGATCCATTACTCTTCTCCCTATTGAGACTGCACCTCTGACTGTAACATCGTAATCCGGGAACTCCTCTCTGGCGATTGGCGAGGCGGAGTAAATAGAGGCTCCATCTTCACTAACCGAAAAGACTTGTATACCCTTAGGTAAGGGGATTTTTTTAATAAATGCCTCGGTTTCTCTGCTTGCAGTACCGTCTCCAATGGCTATCACTTCTATTTTATACGATTCAATAAGATTGGAAATTTTCTTCATCGAGTTTATCTTGTCATTTGAAGGGGGATGAGGAAATATGGTATCGTTGTGCAAAAGAGCACCCTGTGCATCCAGACATACAACTTTGCAGCCTGTTCTGAAACCGGGGTCCAGAGCCAAAACTCGTTTTTGGCCAATTGGCGGGGCTAATAAAAGAGCAGTCAGATTCTCACCAAAAACTTTAACGGACTCCAGGTCTGCTCTCTCTTTTGCTGTTCTGATTGTCTCGTTTTCTATAGAGGGGTTCAAAAGTCTTTTATAAGAGTCCTGGATGGCCGTCTCCATCTGATCACGATTACTCTTGCTTGCAATGTTCCCGTTCTTAAGAACACTTCTTCTTATAATGTCTGTTGACTGTTCAGAGTCCACCTCCAGCTTAATTGTCAGTTGTCCCTCTTTTTCTCCTCTAAGAATTGCAAGCAGCCTGTGTGATGGAATATTATTAATGTTACCGGTAAAATCGAAGTAATTTTTATACTTGCTGGCCTCTTCCTCTTCAATTCCCTTTTGTTGCTTCGAAATTATCTTGGCCCTCTTAATATATTCACTCCTGAGATCTTCCCTGATTTTTGGAGTTTCGCTGATCCATTCTGCAATGATCTCCCTTGCACCAGAAAGTGCCTCCTCAATGCTCTTTACATCTTCATTTACAAATGAGATTGCCTCCTTTTCACAGTCTTTCAACGAGAGTTTATAAATTTTATCCGCCAGGGGCTCCAGCCCTTTCTCTTTTGCTATACTGGCTTTTGTCCTGCGTTTTGGTTTGTATGGCAGGTAGATATCCTCAAGCTTATTGGGGTCCAGACATTTTTCAATCTCCCTCCTTAACTCATCGGTAAGTTTTCCCTGCTCATCAATACTTTTAATTACTGCAAGTTTTCTTTTTTCCAGCTCTTCAAATTTTTGATGATAATGCTTAATTTCAGTAACCTGTACCTCATTAAGCGCACCGGTTCTCTCTTTTCTGTATCTGGAAACAAAAGGGATGGTTGATCCCTCTTCAAAGAGCTCTATGCAATGCTCCACCTGCCATATGTAAACCCCGATATGGTTGCTGATAAAATCGATGTAAAGTTTATTCATGTGATACTTGTTGTAATTGTTCTCTGTATGAAGAGAATATTTTTGACTTCGATACAAAACCTTTATATTTTCCGGATCTATCTAAAACTGGTAGGTTCCAGGCCTCGCTTCTTTCAAATTTTTTCATCACCGAGTCCATTTTTTCATCTTCATGCACAATATCCGGTGGTTCTTTCATAATCTGAGATACCTCTGTTGTATGGTACTTATCCCGGTCAAACATAATATGACGAATGTCGTCCAGTAAAATAATACCATGCAATCTTCCGGCACCATCTACCACAGGGATAATATTGCGCTTTGATTGTGAAATAATTCCAATAAGGTCGGCCAGATACTTCTCCGGTTCTATGCATACAAAGTCACTCTCGATGAGATCCGATGTTTTCAGGAGGGTCAGAACAGCCTTATCGCTGTCGTGTGTGAGAAGATCGCCCTGCTTTGCTATTCTTTTTGTATATATCGAGTAGGATTCAAAAGACCTGATAGTTACGAATGAAATTACCGAAGTAATAATCAAGGGCAGCAGCAGTACATAACCACCGGAAATCTCTGCAATTAAAAAAATAGCGGTCAAAGGAGCCTGCATCACTCCTGCCATCAACCCTGCCATACCTACGAGTGCAAAATTCGATTCAGGAACTTCGTGAAATCCTAAGAGATTTATAACCCTGCTAATAACAAAACCCATAATACCCCCTACAACCAGGGTAGGTCCAAAGGTACCGCCAACTCCGCCTCCTGCATTTGTAAAGGACATTGCAAAAACCTTCAATAGAGCGACCAGTAAAAAGAAAATCGGAATTGCCCAATGGTTGGTGAAGAGATTGGAAAAGATTGTTGTTCCAATTGCCCTCTCAACGTCTCCATTCAGTAATGCAGTCAATGATTCATAGCCTTCGCCATATAAGGGGGGGAAGAGAAATATAAGGAGACCCAAAGAGATTGCAGAGATAAGCCATCTTTTGTAGGGATTGACAATGCCATTGATTTTATCCTCCATCTTTAACGATGTTCTGATAAAATAGAGAGAGGTGAAACCGCAAATTATTCCGAGCAGAATATAGTAAGGAATATTCCCCAGATTAAATTGTTCAATGCTATTGCTAAAAACAACTGCATCACCCAAAAAGAAGAAAGAGACGGTGGCTGCAGTAACAGAAGAGACAAGCAGAGGAACAATTGATGTCATGGAAATATTGAACATCAAAATCTCTAAAGTAAAAAGTACTCCGGATAACGGAGCTTTGAATATGCCAGCTATAGCACCTGCTGCTCCACATCCAAGAAGGATTGTCATATGCCGGTAAGATAGTCCCAACACTCTTGCCAGATTGGATCCTATAGCTGCCCCTGTATAAACGATTGGTGCCTCGGCTCCGACCGAACCTCCAAAGCCAATCGTTACCGAACTGGCAGCAATGGAAGACCAGGTATTGTGTCTCTTTATCTTGGACTCGTTTCTTGCAACTGCAAGAAGTACTTTAGTTACTCCGTGCCCTATGTTGTCTTTGATAACATATTTCACAAAAAGCAGAACCAGGAGCATTCCAACTCCCGGGTAAACAAGAAATAAAAAGCTCTCATGAGGGGTGTTAAACCACCCCTTTAAAATCCAGGCAAAAAAGTTGATGGCATATTTAAGAAAGACTGCTGCAAATCCACTGCAGAGTCCAACAAACGTGGCGAGGAAAAACAGCATTCTGCTTTCCGGTAAACTCAGCAACCATTTTGAAATATCTCTGATGAGTCTCTTCATAATGCATATATCAATCGACGAAAGTACAAAAAAAGGCTGAATTGAAACCCAGCCTGTATAAACATTTATGCTCCCGACAACTATTCGTCGGTCTCTTCATCTTCTGCAAAAGCGGATTCGGTATTGTCATCCGGAAATTCGTCAGGTTCTTCTCCTTCCTCATCGTTGTTCCCCCCACCGAATAAACCCTGTTCAGCATCCTCATAATCGTCTATTTTCACATCAATTTTCACCAGATATATCGCATCGGGAACCTCTAAAGAGATAGCATAGAAGAATGTTCCGTCAGGTTTGTCTACTTTAAATATATCTCCCATGTAGTCTGCATACCCTCTCGGATATTTCTCCTTAAATGCAGTCATAAGTTCTGGACTTAAGTTTGCATAGCTTATTACAGCCCTTCGTTTGGAATTTTTTTGCGATATTGTTACTTTTTCTTTTGATGAATTTCTCTTCTCCATGACTAAAAAACTGTTCTGAATTTGATTTTGGGTTGCAATTATAATGCAATTTTTTTGTATTCTTTGTCTTTTTTCATTTTTTATTGAAAAAAAATTGTTTCTGTTTTTGTTTGTTTACAGGATTTGTTTCTACGAATATGTCTTTCAATGTTTTAGGATCCAAATGTGTGTAAAATGCAACTGAAGATCTTGTCAGAGGAGTAGGTGTAAAATCTTGCACTTGTTCAAGGATAATCCCTTTTAAACCGGGGTTCAGAGAGAGAGCTTTCATATCAGAAAGTTTACAGCCGGGATGGCTGGAGATAAAGTATGGAACCAGTTGATACTTTAGACCTTCTTTATTGACAATCCTTTCAAATTCCTCCTTTAAAAAGGTGAAGGATTTGAACGAAGGCTTGCCCATTGCCTTCAGAACGTGTTCCTCCGTGTGCTCAGGAGCTACCTTAAACCTTCCGGAGGTGTGTTTTACAATAACCTCTCTTAAGTACCTCTTTCCAGATTCATCCAGGTAGCCCTCTCCGTTCAGAAAAAGGTCATATCTTATGCCGCTTCCTACAAAGGCTCTCTTTACCTTTGGGACAGAGCCTATTTTCTGATACAGATCCAAAAGTTCGTCATGAGAGTGGTTAAGGTTGAAACAAATTTTCGGATATATACAACTCTCCTTTTTGCAGTTTTTACATATTGTCATATCTTTACCTTTCATCGAGTACATATTTGCCGTTGGACCACCCACATCAGATATATTCCCTTTAAACTCTTCCATTTCAGTTAGTTTTCCTATCTCTTTCAGAATTGACTCTTTTGACCGAGATTGCACAAATTTGCCTTGGTGTGCGGAAATTGTGCAGAAGCTGCAGGATCCGAAACATCCTCTGTGCGTATTTATCGAGAATTTTATCATCTCATAGGCAGGAATGTGTTTTCCTATATATCTGGGGTGCGGAAGTTTGGTGAAAGGAAGATCCCAGTATGAATCAATCTCTTCGATAGTTTGAGCTTCATACGGAGAGTTGATATGTACATATTTGTCCATATATGGTTCAATTAGGTGCCTTGCAATATATGAATTTGACTCTCTTTCAATCTGGTTAAAGTTCTCCGCAAACGCAATTTTGCTCTGTGTACACTCCTCAAAAGAGTGTAACAAAATTCTATCTACCAAACCATTATCTTCATAATCTGCAATGTAGGCAATTTGAGGCAGAGTTTTAACCTCCTCCAACGATGCCCCTGAGCCAATCATTCGTGCAATCTCGACAATTGACTTCTCCCCCATTCCGTACACCAATATATCTGCTTTCGAGTCGACAAGTATCGAAGGCATAAGCCTGTCCTGCCAATAGTCATAATGGGTAACTCTTCTCAACGAGGCCTCAATTCCGCCGATAATTACAGGAACTGAAGGGTAAAGCTCTTTTAATATATTCGAATAGACTTTTACGGCATAATCTGGTCTTTGAGACGCTCTGCCATCCGGAGTATAAGCATCATTACTTCTGAGTCGTTTGTTTGCAGTGTAATGATTTACCATCGAATCCATTACCCCTGCATTGACTCCAAAAAACAATCTTGGCACTCCCAGTTTTTTGAAATCTCTTAAATCATCTCTCCAGTTTGGCTGTGGAACAATTGCGACCCTGTACCCTTCTCTCTCCAAAACCCTGGCAATTACTGCAGTCCCAAAAGATGGATGGTCTACATAGGCATCACCAGAAAACAGTATTACATCTATATAATCCCATCCCAGTGCCTCGACCTCCTTTTTAGAGGTAGGAATAAAGCTATCCGATTTTATATTCATTTTACATCCTCTCGGGCAGGACAATTCCAAGAATACTCATAGCTTTTGATAGTACCTTCGCTATTGAATCAATTAACACAAGCCTTAGAGATCTTATACCACTGTTCTCTTCTCTTAAGATTGAGACCTCGTGATAATACTGATTGAACTCTTTGGCTAAATCATATGCATAATTGGCAATAATTGCCGGTGAATGTTCTTTGCCTGCTTCGAGAATTTTTTCCGGGAAGATATTAAGTAATTTTATCATCTCTATCTCCTTATCATTCATCAATGAATTATTCAACAGCGGTTCGACACCCATATCTTTGGCCTTTCTCAGTATTGACTTGATTCTGGCATGGGTATATTGGATGAAAGGGCCAGTGTTACCATTGAAATCTATAGACTCCTTGGGATCGAAAAGCATTGTCTTTTTTGGGTCGACTTTCATTATAAAGTATTTTAGCGCTCCTATACCAAGCATTTCAAAAAGCTGATTTTGTTCCTCTTCGTCCATATTCTCCAGCTTCCCAAGCTCGAGTGAGGTCTCTCTGGCTGTAGCCACCATTGCGTCAATCAGATCATCTGCATCGACCACTGTTCCCTCTCTGGACTTCATCTTTCCTTCCGGCAACTCAACCATTCCATAAGAGAGGTGGAATATTGAGTCTGACCAATCGAAACCAAGTTTCTTGAGAATCAACTTGAGAACCTGAAAATGGTAATTTTGTTCATTGCCTACAACATATATATGCTCATCCAGTTTATATTCGGAGAATCTTTGATGAGCAGTACCAAGGTCTTGAGTCATATAGACAGATGTTCCGTCTGCTCTGAGAAGTAACTTTTCATCCAGACCATCACCGCTCAAATCGCACCAGACAGAACCATTTTCCTTTTTGAAGAAGACTCCCCGGTTCAACCCCTCATTTACCAAGGACTTACCCAGCAAATATGTTTGGGATTCGTAATATGTTTTATCGAACGAGACTCCCAATTTTTTATATGTTACATCGAATCCCTCGTAAACCCAGGAGTTCATCATCTTCCATAGTCTTACAACATCTTTATTTCCTCTTTCCCATTTAACCAGCATCTGGTGAGCCTCTTTTAATATAGGAGCATTTTTTTCTGCATCCTCATCCGAAAGCCCCTTTTGCTTCAGCTCTTCTACTTCTGTTTTAAATTTGTTATTAAAGGCAACATAGTACTTTCCAACCAGATGGTCACCTTTTATTCCTGAACTCTGAGGAGTCTCGCCATTTGCACTCTTCAACCAGGCAAGCATGGATTTGCAAATATGTATTCCCCTGTCATTTACAAGGTTTACGGTTATTACTTTATGTCCGTTTGCCTCCAGAAGTTTGGCAACAGACCATCCCAAAAGATTGTTTCTAATATGACCAAGGTGTAATGGTTTATTTGTGTTTGGAGAAGAAAATTCAACCATTACACATTTCCCAGATGGTGGCGCCTGTCCCCAATCAGGAGTGGAAGCTATTGTTTTAAAATTGTTAAACCAGTATTTTTGAGAGAGTTTTATATTCAGAAACCCTTTTACTACATTAAAGGACTCAATTTCAACGGAATTACTTAGCAGATAATTACCAATCTCATTTCCAGTCTCCTCTGGTGATTTCTTGGAGATTTTCAATAATGGGAACATAACAACTGTAATATCCCCCTCGAACTCCTTCCTTGTAGCCTGGGTCTGAAATAGATTCGACCCTGGTTCAAAGTTGTAAAGAGTAGAGACAGCCTCTTTTAATTTCACCGATATCAATTCTTCCGGATTCATAAAATTTATTTTTTTGCAAAATATTTTTTCATCTCCCTTTTCACATTAGGAGCTAACATTATAAGCGTAAACATGGTAGGTATAGCCATAAGGGCATATGCACTGTCAATAACTCCCACAACAACATCAAGAGTTATAACCGAACCTACGACCAACCCTGCGAGAAAGAAATAGTTGTAATAGTGGGAGAACTTTGCTCCAAAAAGAAAGTTGGTACACTTAACTCCGTAATATGAGTAGGAAAACATTGTAGAAAATGCGAAGACAATAGCCATAATCATCAAGAGGTAGTGTCCCACTCCCGGAATTGACACCTGAAAAGAATTCAATGCCATCTGAATTCCCTGGAGTTGATTAACCTCGTACTGACCGTTTATTAGTATTGCCAATGCTGTAAGAGTGCAAACCAATCCTGAGTCTATAGAAGGAGCAATCATTGCCACCAGCCCCTCTCTGACCGGTTCTGTGTTTTTGGAAGCTCCGTGCATCATAGAAGCAGTTCCCACGCCGGCTTCATTTACAAAAGCCGCTCTTCTGGCACCGATAACAATTGCAGAACCGGCCAGGCCTCCCAAGCCAGCCTTAAACTGAAATGCTTCTGAGAAAATTGAAGCAAAAACATTCGGAACTACCGATAGATTTGTAACAATTATATATGCAACCAAAACAAAATAAAAAGCTACCATAGCCGGAACGAGCTTTGCAGAAACTTTGGATATTCTTTGAATACCGCCCAGAACAACAACTGCAACAATAAGGCAAATGACAATTCCAATAATAAGTTTAAGAGTGAATGTGCTTTCTATTCCATTTGGAACAAAAAAGACGGTAATCAAAGCTTCTGTCAGTTGATTTGCCTGCATAAGGCACAAAGTTCCTATAAGTCCAAATACAGAGAAAAAAATAGCAAGTGGTTTCCATTTCTTTCCCAGACCCTCTGTAATCATATACATTGGACCTCCCTGTACCTCTCCTGCGGAGTCTTTTCCTTTGAACATTATTGTTAAAGTACCTTCAAAAAATTTAGTTGCCATACCTACTACAGCACTAACCCACATCCAGAAAATTGTTCCCGGTCCTCCCATTGTTATCGCTACGGCCACTCCTGAAATATTCCCCATTCCTACTGTAGCTGCTATTGCACTAGTTAAAGCTTCAAATGAGCTTATCTGACCCGGAGCATCGTTTTCCTTGGTTTTTAAGGATTTAAGTGCTCTTCCATAATACCTAAATGGTACAAATCCGGAATATATCAGGAAACCGAGCCCCCCGCCTATTAATAAAACAAAAAGGGGCATGCCCCAGATCCAGTTGCTAAAATCGACGATCAGAGTACCAATCGTCTGCCAGAAGTCAGTCATTTATTTAAGTTAAAATTTATATGATTGCAAAGATAGTATTTACTGCGAAACTAATTTTAACTTTTGAACCATAAAATACACGGATGTTCCCTGAACTATAAGCGAGACAAGAGCCAGGCAATGGGCTTAAATGAAGTACTCCAAAAGACGACAAAAATCGTTCCCACTTCCAGAAATAGCAGCATGACCGGAACGCCAATTAAAAAAGTATTCTGAGAGGTTTATTACAATTTGATTCTGTAACTATTTCAATCCTCTGTTCTTTAACAATGGATCGATTCCCGGTTCCTTACCACGGAAGTTTACATAGAGAGTCATCGCTTCATCCTGGCCTGCCCTCTCCAATATCTCCTTTCTGAATTTTGTAGCTATCTCTTTATTGAAGATGTCTCCAGTCTCCACAAAGGCCTGATAAGCATCGCTATCCAGAACTTCTGCCCATATATATGAATAATAACCAGCAGTATATCCTCCTGTAAAGGTATGGTTGAAATAGGTACTTCTGTAACGGGGAGGAATCTGAGGAATAAGCCCTCTATCGCCAAGAACCTTGGATTCAAATGCAAGGACATCGAAATTAGCCGGGATCTCTTTTAAAATATGATAATCCATATCCAGAAGTGCTGCTGCGACTAACTCTGTAGTAGCAAAGCCTTGACCATACTTACCGGAATTTACAATTTTATCGATAAGTTGCTGAGGTATAACCTCTCCGGTTTTATAATGTTTT
>Ga0172381_10005053_pt1 | contig 13466 bp, 16 predicted proteins | sample Leawel6488metaG_FD_119754 | JGI IMG/M metagenome (GOLD analysis project Ga0172381, IMG submission 119754) | Leachate microbial communities from a municipal landfill in Southern Ontario, Canada - Leachate well 64-88 metaG | ecosystem: Engineered > Solid waste > Landfill > Unclassified | place... | reverse complement strand
TAATTGAATATAATATAAATTTCCAAGTTGATAAATATGATAATTTACTTTATTTTAAAGATTATAATGGACATGAGTATGTAATTTGTGGAGGACATGATTATTTACATGTTGCAAATAATTCTAGCTTGTATTCATCATATTTTAACATATGCTTGCCTAATGAGTATAAAAAGATTTCAGTATACGACTATGATATTTGTGTAGATTACATTACTTATGACAACAATATCTATGATTTTTATAATGAAGATGCTATACAAACTAATATATATTGTAAATTTAAATTTGATAATATTATAAATTCGAAAATAAATTTAACGTATAAAAGCTTACCTAATTCAATTAATAAGTTAAGATATGATTTTACAAATATAAATAATCAGTTACAGAATATAATAAGTGACAGTAAAATATTTACAAGTAAAGAATCTAATAGAATTATTAATGAATATATACATAACAATAAATCACAAATGTTAGACAAATACATTAATATATCTCTACAAGAAATAAATGATAAAGTAAGGCAACTGTTGTATTGTATTTTATGTGAAATCAAAGAAGATAGAGAATATTTTACTTTTAGATTTAATCCAGATTTTACAATAGAAGATGGCAAAAAGCAACTTTGGTTAATAAAAGACTTTATATCTACACTTAATCAAATAGGTATACACAACATAAATAATATAATTTAAGGAGGAATAAATTTGAAAAAACAAAATCAATTTCACATATTTAAATTTACATCAGATAGATTAAAAGATAGAAACTTTAAATTAAATTTAAGTATTGAAGAAGCTAAACTAAATGGAGAAATTATTTCCCTTAGTGATAGTCAACTTATTAAAACAGTTAAAGAAAATCTAGAATTAGATTTAACTAAAATTAGAGGAATAAAGTCACAAATTAAAGTACTAAAGAAAGAAAAACACTCAAAAGGAAATAGTAAAAAATTACTAGAACTTTATAAAGAAAAAGAAAAATTATTGTTTATTCCAGAGATAATATCAATTACTATGAATTGTGATGCTCACTATTCTTATATCTTTGAGAATGGCTTAAAATTAAACGATAAGATTTTTAGGCGTTTTATGTGTGGTAGTGGGCAAGGAAGAAAAAATAAAGTTTTATTTGTAGATGAAGAAACAGTTAAAAGAATAAAACCAGTTTTAGAAAATGGTTATGATAAATCAATAGAAATGAATATAAGTAAGATAAATGCATATTTTGGTTTATATAGTAGTAATGCTATTACTGTAAGCAATTTAAATGTATGTGTTGTAAAGGACTTCGAAGTTAAACTTACAAAAAAAATTGATTACATATTTCAAGGAAAAGAAAAAAATTGGGTTAAACCTATTGAACTACCAATTCAATTTAAACCTCATGATGGTATGGGTACGATTACAGTGGAAGGTGCAAAAAAGTGGGCAAAAGAAATTGGAATTATAGATTATGTTCCTGCACAATTTGGTATAAGGAATTCGTATATTAAAGGAATGGCTGCTACTTTTGATATGAAGGAATTTATATCATTGAATGTTAAAGGAGATAATTTTTGGATTACTGATGCTTGGAATAATAAAGTTGATGCTAGAAATATTGACCTTTTTCTTACTACTAGTCAGTTTAAGCTTTGGAAAAATTATAAGTCGTGGGATGACTTTGTTAATAATTGTGAAAAAAATAAGCTAACATGGGGGGTATCTAGAGTATCTCCTAAAAATGACAATCATTATTGCTTTGCAAATTATCAGTATTTACAAAGTTTAAAAATGAATGATTCTGATATTAAAGAAGTATGTAAAACTCATATTGATTGGATAAAAGGAGTTATTGGAGCTGATATTTCACACACATTATTATATCTATTGGGAAAAGGAATAAATAATTTAAAGAGTATTGATGAAATTCAAAATACATATATAAAAGCTTTAATATTGAATCAAAATATGATAAAAGACCCTTATATTAAAAATAAAATTTATAATAGTATAAGAAAAAAAATTAAAGGTTCTTATTCGGGGAAAATTTTGATTGAGGGTAACTATCAAACTATGGTATCTGACATTTATGGATTAGCAGAACATATATTTAAGTTGCCAGTAAAAGGCTTATTAAATGATGGAGAGCATTATTCTGCTTATTGGAATAGTAAAAAGATTACTAAAGTAGATGCATGTAGAAGTCCTCTTACCCATTATTCTGAGCATAATATTTTAAATTTACAAGATAATGAAAAAATAAACAAATGGTTTAAGTATCAGAACAGTGGAATAATATATTCTATGTGGGGTTGTGATACAATAACTCATGCAGATTCAGATTTTGACCTAGATTTAGTATGTACAACAAGCAATCCTACTTTTTTGAAATGTGTAATGAAAGATACTTTACCTATTACTTATAAGAAAAAGCCTACACCTGTCACAATAGTTACTGATGTAGCATTATTCAATGCTGATTTAATGAGTTTTGATAATGATATAGGTGTAATAACTAACTATTCAACATCAATGTATTCAATGCTACCCTATTTCAGAGAAGGTTCTAAAAAGCATAATCTTCTTTTAGATAGACTGAAAATTACTCGTATGCTTCAAGGAAATTCTATTGATAAAGCTAAAGGAATTGAAGTTAAAGATGTTCCTAGTGAATGGTTAAAATATCAAGAAATACTTCCAACCGATTCACAAAAAACTAAAAATGCAAAAAGACTATTAAATAAAATAGTTATTAATAAGAAACCGTATTTTATGAGTTGGGTATATCCTAAATTAAGAAATCAGTATAAAGATTATATAGGTAAAGCTGATTTATATTGTAAGACTATATTTGGATTATCACTTGAAGACTTAAAGAAAAAAAGACCAAAAACTAAAGAAGAAAAGATTTTTTTCAAACTACATAATAAATATATGCCATTAAATCTATCTAATTGTGTCATGAATAAATTATCTTGGTACATGGAGTCAGTTGGCTTTGATATTAAAAAAGACTTAAAAAATGATAATATTGATGAAATTATTAATTTACTTACAGATAGTTCTATTGTAAAGAATGAAGAAATATTTAATCAAATATTGGAGTTATATTCAGATTATATTAATCAAAAAAAACTTCACGCAAAAATAGGATATTCTAAAAATTATAAAGATAAGCATGATGAAGATGATTTCGAGGATTTAACAATATTTAATAATTCATTTAAAGAAAAGGCATATAGTATATGTTCAAATTCAGATGAGCTAGTAAATTATGTTGTTGAAATAACATATAAACTAAATCCTTCTAAAAACAAAGATTTTTTATGGGATGTTTTTGGAGATGATTTGCTAAGTAATTTAATTAAAAATAAACCATCAGAGTTATATGTTCCACTCTTAGATTTAAATGGTGACATAGAGTATTTAGGTACTAAATATAAAAATACGGAGGTAACATATGATATTTAACGAATTAAAATATGTAGAAGAAATGCTGAAAAATGGATTTTTACAAACTAAATATTTATTGGAATTAAAGTTATTAGCTAAGTATCTAAATAAAGTAGAAGGACTTACTAAAAACAAAATTAAAATTAGGCTCAAGGAATTTTGTAAGGAAAATTGGACTAAGTATAATGAAGTTAAATGTTTGTCAATAGTACAAAAGGCTACAAATTATGGAATTAATAACAGTAATCAATTATTTACTGCTGAAAAAATTAATATTTATCAATCTGAGTTAGACCATATAAAAAGTCTTCAAGATATAAAATTAGAAAGATTAGCTTTTTCATTTTTAGTTTTGAGTAAAGTAAATAGATATAGAAGAAATTTTTATATTAAAATTAAGGAGGATATTCAAAATAAAAAAGATATTAATAAAGAGAAAAAAACAGGTATAAAAATTAATAGAGAATTAAGTAAGATAAATGAAAAATATTACATAAATAGTATAAGTGAATCTTTAAAATATGCTAAAGTAAGTATTAAGAAGTCAATTCAGTCTGATTATATTAAAATATTATCAGATAAAAAGTTAATAAAATTAACAATGGTTGGTTCTATTGAAGTTTTATTTGTTGAAGTTTCTAATAATAATATAATATTTTCAATTGATTTGTCAGATAATTTTATCTATGAATACTTAAAATATATAGGACTTTATAAATCTTGCGAAAAGTGTAATAAACCTATTTCCCCTACTAATAACAAAAATAAATATTGTAAGGAATGTGCTAAAGAAGTAAAAATGGAATTGGACAGATTAAGAATGAAAAATTTAAGAAATAAGTCGAAAATAGAAAATCCTTAAAACCCTTGTGTGTGTAAGTATTAAAGGATTTAGCATAGTTTTCTTATATATGGTATAGTATTAATATAATTTGTGTGTTTACTATACCATATATTGTTGTATATAATATAATAAAACTGTAATTAGATTCAAATGTTTGTTGCTACTCTATATGCAACTGAAATAAAGTCGAGTTCAAATATATTAGTCTTCCGAGAGATAACGGAGACATTAAAGAATAATATTACTCGATTTAAATTTATGTATAAATCGAGATGAAAATCTTAACATTGTAAATAGGGTAGCAGGAAGTTTTTGTATATCCCATTCCCTATTCAAAACAACATATACAATGAGAATTTATCATTGTACAATATAGTCTGCCAAGTTGCAACCTAGAGAAATTGAGTGCTCTTAGTTAACTCTAGTGGCAGACTTAATTTTGACAAGACTGTCAATCTGATTGTGATTGATATTATTATATTTTTTATTTTTCATATATTCTTTTCTATAAATGGGACTAATTAAATTTAGTACCCTTTTGCTTAACCTGACCATTGGAGTGTCTAAAGTCCTCATTAAAAACAGGGATAGATCAAAATAAACTAAAAAGGAATGATTATAATTAAACAAGTGTCAAAAGAAATATTTCTTGAAATGTTTAAATTAGGAATTTTATCTAATGGAAAACAAGAAGGTTTTTCAGTAACAAACAAACAAAATTCTAATGCTAAAGACAGGATAGTTGAAGAGCCAAAAATTGAACAATATTACAAAATGAAAAAAAAGATGCTGGAGTCGAACAGCAAGTAATTAGTAATTATTTTACCGAAGGGTATTGATATTATGGCAAAAAAAGTTTTTGTAGATACTAATATTTTACTTAACCCTAGTTTTGATTTTTCTGATTATGATAAGGTTATAATGAGTATTACGACAACAGAAGAACTTGATGGATTAAAAAAGAGTGAAGAAATTGGACATCTTGCAAGAATGGCTATAAAAAATATTATAAATGCAGTAAATAAAGAAGTAAAATTGTTTTATAGTAATAATAGTGAATTAAAATTTTTAGAACATAAAAATGATAATACTATTTTAAAAATGGCAAAAGAATCTTATGATATAGATAATGAAATTTTATTTTTAACTGATGATTATAATCTGAAAATTAAGGCAGATGCTATTAATTTACCTTGTGAAATGTTTGAATTTAAAGTTTGTAAAGATGATATATATACTGGTATTAGAGAAACTTCTATTACAGAACAAAAATATGTTGATTTATTAGAAGGTTTAGATAAAAATCCATATAATTTATATTTAAATGAATATCTAATTGTGAATAATACTACAACAAAAGACCAATATCTTTTAATGTGGAATGGTAAATTCTTTGAAGAAGCTAAAGCTAAACCTATTAGTAATAAATATATAAATAAAATTAATCCATTGGATATATATCAAAGAGCATTTATACATATGCTTCAAAATGATAATATAAAAGTTAAAATTACAGATTCTAACTTTGGATGTGGTAAATCTTTTCTTATGATTCATTGGGCACTACAAATGATTGATAAAGGTAAATATTCAAAAATGATATTTATAAAAAGTGATTCGCCACCTAAAGGTAGAAAAGAATTTCCTGCAATTCCAGGAGATGTAAATGAAAAGTGTAATCCACTGATGGGAGTTTTATGTGACTCAACTGGTGAAAATAATTTTACAGATATACTATTAAGAAATCATTCACTTGAAGTTTTACCTATTCAATTTGCAAGGGGTAGAAGTTTAAAAGATAGTATAGTTATTATTAATGAAGCACAGAATTTTACACCTTCAGAAATGGAGATATTACTTTCAAGATTAGATGAAAACTCAGTTGCTTTAATTGATGGCTCAAATAAACAAACTGACAACAAATATTGTATTAGACGTTCAGGTTTAACAGCAGTAAGTGAAAATTTTAAAGATAAAGAAATAGCTGCACAAGTAAATATGATAACTGATTTTAGAAGTGATATTTCAAAGTTAGTTGGAGAAATGAACTGGAATGATAAATAATAAAAATAAAAGGATGGTAATTAATATGAATAAGACAGAGACAATTGCAAAGTTAAGTACAGTAACAGGATTTACCGTAAAGGATTCAGAAACATTTTTAAATGGATTTATTAAGACAGTAACAGATGGACTTGTAGCAGGTAAGGAAATTAATATTACTGGATTTTTGAAATTTGAAGACCTCGACCGCACTCTCGTGGCTTCAGCCATGAGTTAGGGCGAGAAATACATATGTTAAGCATTTATAACTTATATCCCTTTATTTGCTTGACTTCTAAGATTACATATGTTAATATTTATCTTAGAGGTGAGAAATATTGGCAAATGTATATCATGGACGTGGTTATGTTTATTCAATTCAATATCATATAGTTTGGTGTGTGAAATATAGACATAAAATATTAACAATAAATGTAGAAAATTATTTAAAAGAATTATTATATAAAATTGCAGAAGATAATGAGTTTACAATTGTAATGCTTAATGGAGATTTAGACCATATACATTTACTTATAGAATGTACTCCACAACATTATATACCAGATATGATAAAAGCATTAAAAGGAGTTTCAGCTAGACTATTAATGAAGCAATTTCCTATTCTTAAAAAGAAAATGGGGTGGTCATATGTGGAATCCTTCATACTTTGTAGCTACTGTAAGTGAAAATACAGAAGAACAAATTAGAAAATATATTGCAGGTCAAAAAGAAAAATAAGAAAGTGAGGTGAATTTATTTATGTTAAAAGCTTTTAAATATAGACTTTATCCAAATGATGAACAGAAAATACAAATAGCTAAGACTTTCGGCTCATGCAGATTTGTTTATAATCATTATCTTGGTAAGAAAATAGATTTATATAAGTCAGAAAATAAATCTATATCAAAATATGATTGTAATAATTTTTGTAATAGAGAATTAAAAACAGAATTTATATGGCTTAAAGAGATAGATAAATTTGCTTTAACTAACTCTATTTATGATTTAGATTCTGCTTATCAGAAATTCTTTAGAGAACATGCAGGATTCCCTAAGTTTAAATCTAAGCATGACCATAATTATTCTTACACTACTAATTATACAAATAATAATATAGAAGTTGATTACGAGAATAATAAAGTTAAATTACCTAAACTCAAATGGATTAAATGTAAAGTTCATAGAGAGTTTGATGGTACAATTAAATCAGCTACTATATCTCAAGTACCCAGTGGTAAATATTTTGTATCTATATTAGTAGATACTGAAATAAACCAATTACATGCAAATAATAATATGATTGGCTTTGATTTAGGCTTAAAGGATTTTCTTATAGATACTAATGGTAATCATATAGAAAGACCTAAAGCATTATATCAGTATGAAGAGAAATTAAAGAAATTACAAAGACAATTATGTAAAATGCTAAAACATAGTAATAATTATAAGAAACAAACGAAGAAGATAGCTAAATTACATGAGAAAATATCAAATATTAGAAATGATTTTTCAAATAAATTATCAGCACAAATTATTAATGATAACCAAGTAATAATAAGTGAAGATTTACAAATTTCTAATATGATAAAGAATCATTGTCTAGCAAAATCAATAGCAGATGTAGGTTGGTCAGATTTTATGAGAAAGTTAGAATATAAAGCAAAATGGTATGGGCGTACATATCATAAAATCAACACTTGGTATGCTAGTAGTCAAACTTGTAGTGACTGTGGAGCAATAAACAAGAAAGTAAAATTATTATCAATACGAGAATGGGTATGTGAAGAATGTGGAGCTATTCATGATAGAGATGAAAATGCATCTAAAAATATATTAGCACAAGGATTAAGAGATTTAGGATTAAATAAAGCAAGTTAATGAATCAAATATAAAATTAGGGTAGGAACTATCCGAAAATTAACGCCTGTAGAGTTAGTAGGTAACGAGGACGATGATGCAGGAAAATCTATTAGTGATAATAGAAGCACGCCACTTCAGTGGTGTGAGGTTCACGTCAAGGATACTGCCGAGAGACAGGGACGTAATTCTGCTACAAATGAGCCAATGACAATTAAGGCAAGCAAGAAAATTTCAGTTAAGGTTGGTAAGACATTAAAAAATAGTATTAAGTAAATATAAACAATTGTATTAAAAAGAAAGAAGGATGTATATGGATATTAATGGTTTTGTAAGTTGGGATATGTTGTCAAATTATGTTTCATTCGTTATAATAGTTTTTTCAATTGTGCAAATTATAAAAGAATTGCCGAAAATAAAAAATGTACCTACTAGATTAGTTAGTATAATTGTAGCATTTACTTTACAAATTCTTATGAATATACAAGCTAGTACTTTTAAAGGATTTGACATAGTTTTATATTTAATATCTAGTATTTTAATATCACTTACTGCAAATGGATTAGCAGATGGTTCTATTAAAATAAAGAATAAAGCTACTGAAGCTACAATTAATAATAAAAACAAGTGAACCAAATGATAATTTTAAGTTATTTTAAAGTAAAGGAGTAATTAAATAAATGTCAAAAGCAAATAAAATATCACTAACAGAAGCTACTATTACTGAAAATAATGGTATGTTTACTATTATTGGTAATACAAAGAAAGAAGCTAATGTAACAATTAATCTAAATGATGAACTTAAAAATTTTGTAGATATGGATAATTTAGAGTTTAAATTAGTTCAGAAGAAAGATAGAAAATCTTCTGACAGAAAGCCTACATATAAATTTGTATGTTCTAAGTGTGGAAAAATTGTAAAGTCATCTGATGATAATATAAATCTTCAATGTTTGGATTGTAATGAAAAGTTAGAAATTTCTGATAAGTAATTATAGATTTAAGAGTACATTTCAACACACACCTATTAAAAATGTGTACCATGTTGAAATTAATTAGACCAAGTGTGTCGGTCATAGTATACACCGTATAGCACTAACGTTAAAGTGCTTTACATATTGCGGATTAGAGAAACGGTTATCTCATTTGGCTCATAACCAAAAAATAGATGGTTCAACTCCATCATTTCGCAACCATAGGTTAACATGTACCTATAAACATATAATATTAATATAATTTTTAAATTTTAGGAGGTATTTTTATGACAGAATTTTTTAATCAAGTACAAAAGGATTTTGATGAAATTTTTAATGACGTATTTTTAGGTTTTGGGAAACCAAGAAGATTAATATTTAATTCAAACGTCAAGGATATGTTACCTAGTCGATGGATAAAGAAAGATGACAATACATATCTTTGTACTGTAAAAACTCTTGGAATAAATCCAGAGGATGTAAAAGTTGAAGAAACTGATTATGGTATTAAAGTAAGCGGTGCAAGTGAAATTGAAGGTTTTAATTATGATACTTCTTTTGAATTGCCTATTGTTGAAAGCATAATGAGTGAAATTGAAAAAATTCAAGTTACAAGTAAAAATGGTCTTACTTTTATTACATTGAAATTAAATAGACCAGAGAAAAAGAAAATTAAAATTGAGCAAATTTAATATAAAGGTTAACTTACCTTAAAAGAGATGATACAAAAGGTTTGACACGTACCTTAAACGTGTCTTTTATTATGTTCGGATTTAGGTAGTCATTCCTATTTCCTACTCCACCTTAGTCGATAAGGGACAAATTTATTATTAAAATAAAGCGAGGATATAATGGATAAAGAAATACTTTATCAGCTTGGATTAGATTTTAAAAATTATAATAAGAAAATTAAATCAGAATTAACAGATGAAGATATAAAAAGATTTAAAAATGAATCATGGGATTCTCTTAATGATAATAATGGAAAAGTATTTGCAAATGGTGAATCTTTTCGAGGATATGTAAAGAAAAGACAATCTAAAGAAAATATTTTACCAAAAGTAGAAACTGTAAAATCAGAAATACTTGACCAAAAAAACAAAGAATTATTAGAACAAAAAATACAATTAGATTTTATGAAACAACAAAGAAGAGATGAACTTACATATTTAAATAAAAATAAAAGACCATTAAGTAGAACTGAAGCTATGTGTGAAGTTTTAAGAGAAGTTACTTCTCCACTTCCAACACAAACTCCATATATTTTTATTAAACCTTCAAAAAGAAGAAAAGTTATTGTACCACTTCACTCAGACGGACAAGTTGGTGAAATGGTTAGACTTGAGGATGCAGCAGGATTTAATAAATACAATTTAGAAATATTTAAGAATAGACAACAACTATATATGAATGAAATTATTAATGATGCTATTGATTTAGGTATTGATGAAGCTTTTGTACCATTCTTAGGTGATAGTGTTGAGGGTGATGGAAACATTTACAAAAGTCAAAAATTTTACTTAGAATCTCATTTTGTAAAACAAATATTTTCAGTTTCAGAATCTAATGCTTGGTTTTTAAAAGGATTACAAGCAGGAGGACTAAAAACTATAAATACTATGGCTGTTTGTGGTAATCATGGTCGTAGTGGTCAAGATAATCATGCTCAAGCCAACTTTGATACACTTGCTTATGACAGAACCCAATTACTTTTAAATAGTGATAAAGATGTTAAAAATATTAATTATCAATATAGTGATACGTTTATGGAAGTAATTAATATTTTAGGATACCACTTCTTAATTATACATGGTGATGGTATGAATAAGCAGTCTCTTGAAAATGCTTTTTATAAATATTCATATATGTATGCAAGTAAAGGGATACAGTTATATGGTATGTTGTGTGGTCATTTTCATGTACCTATGACACTTGATGTAATGAGTACAGCAGGAAGTATTATAGTTAATGGTAATATTGTTGGCTCTAATCATTTATCTGTACAAAGATTACAATCAGATAATAAACCTTCTCAGACTTATATAGTTATTGAAGAAGGAAAAGGAATTACATATACTAGAAAAATTGTTTTAGATTAATAAAATAAATTATATGATAAATCTCAAATTTTATGTTAAAAAATAAAATTGAAAGGTTAATAGTGTAACCTTATGCAATACTTGTTTATCGGAATATTGATTGGAATAATTATAAATACCTATCTCTTACCTATATTTGATACTCTCTTAGAAATTTATACATATAAAATGTCAGAGATAGCTACTTCTAGTAAAATTAGAGCAGAGTCAATGGTTAAGAAGTATGAATTAAAATATCCAAGTATAGAAGAATCAGCCACTAATGTTGTTGGTTTTCAATATGAACAACCTGAAGAAATTTATGAAGATGATGATTTAGAGGATTGTAAAAATAAAATTGGATTTAAAATATAATTAAATTTAAGGAGAATTAAATGAAAACAATAAAGTTGGATAAATATTCGGAGTTAGTTGATGAAGTTTTGGATTTACTAGAGTTAAAAAATGAAGTTTCTATATTTTGTGATTATGAGTTAGCTTCTTTAATATTAGAATTAATTGATGAAGATGATTTTAAAGAAACCAGTATAAAGTTAGACAATAATATTGAAGAGTATTATGTTAATAAGTGCTTTGATACTTTATTTATAAATCCTGCTAGAAGTGATTATGGTGAGTATAATGGAAAATTATTATCTAATGAATCTAGTAGTATTTTTATAGTAGAAGATACCATTGAGGATATTAATGAAGTAATATCAGCATATGGAAATTCTAATTCAATCGTTCTTCTGGAGTATAATGAATATGATTTAGATGAATTATACGATGATTGTGATAGTTGTTGTGGTTGTGAAGATGATGACGAAGAATTTGAGTGTGATTGTTTAGATTGTACAGTTGAGAGATATAAAAATATGATTCTTAAAACTTTAGGTTGCCCTAATTGTATTGAGGAAATATTAAAAGATTTTGTATGTAATATTGTAGACCATTTATTCCCTGATGAAGATTAAACAATAAAATAATTGTAAATGTAAATGAAGGCTCTATCTTTCTAGATAGGGCTTTACTTATGTGTACAATTTTGCTTCGCTGATAGCAGTAGAAGTTACGTTGCAAGCAAGCACTACGTAGGCATAACAACATGAATGTGCAATTTTATCATATTTTTAATTGCACTCTTCCCTTACCTATTTTAACTAAGGAGATGAAAATTTGGGTTACGTGTATTTTATATATTCTAAAAATGATAATAAATGCAAAATAGGATTTACTAAGAATCCTCCTATGAAAAGATTAAAACAACTTAATACAGGTAACTCCTCTATTTTATCTTTGCTTGGATATATAAGGGGAGATATGAATACTGAAAGAAGTGTAAGGAATCAATTTTACAGTCTTAGAGAAAATTTAGAATGGATAAATATTGATAATAGTTTAATAGATTTTATAAATCAAAATACAATTACAAATACATATTGTGAAATGGATAATGGTTTAGTTAGAGTATACAATAAAATGAAAATATAATTTAACAATTATAATATAAAAGTTTTGAGGAATCTAAGGGTAGCTCCCTTTCTTCACGAACCTCACTTCTCTATTTTTATTTTTGTGTGAATATTATTAAGTTGTGAAAGGTTAGGGTGAATGGAATATGGATAAAACAAAATGTAAGCATACTTTTGAAAATGGAACTGTGAAAATTGATATAAATAAAAAGTGTATGACCTATCCCCCATTTTATTATGGATATTGTTCAGAATGTCAAAATGTTTTCAAATTTATAAAAACTGACAATGGTTTCGAACTTAAAACTAAGTAAAAAGGAGTGAAATATTACGGGTACAAAAAATAATCAAATTAAAACAGGTGTGGATAAAATATTATATTGCACCCGTTGTGGAAGTAGTAGTGACTTCTATGTTGGAAAAAGTAATTTATATAAATTTTATGGAAAGATACCTTTTTGTAAAAAATGTATAGAAGAAATTTATAATGAATTAGTTAAACTACATAGTGATTATAAAAAAGCGATTTATTTATTATGTAGAAAATTAGATATTCCATTTAAAAATAGTGTTTATGATGGTGCTGTAAAGGAATCAAGTATTAAAGGTTGGTCTATTCAGCAAGCATACTTAAAACAAATTAATTCTTTTTCAGAAAAAAACAATTATGGAACAGATTTTGATGATTCAGAAGATTTTGATAGTATAAATCAAAATAAAGTTTTTAAAATTAATAATATAAATAATGATAT
>Ga0172381_10005052_pt1 | contig 13466 bp, 16 predicted proteins | sample Leawel6488metaG_FD_119754 | JGI IMG/M metagenome (GOLD analysis project Ga0172381, IMG submission 119754) | Leachate microbial communities from a municipal landfill in Southern Ontario, Canada - Leachate well 64-88 metaG | ecosystem: Engineered > Solid waste > Landfill > Unclassified | place... | reverse complement strand
TAATGATAAATTAAAAAATATAAATTTTTTACTTAGTAAAATAAGTCAATATTTGATTTGTGGATCAGAAATAATAAATGAACTGAAGATATTAAAACTACGAGAAGAACGAAAATTAAAACTTAAAAAAATAAATCAAATATGTTAAATACATTAAAAAAACTGCCTTATATATCATTAAAAGAAAGTGAAAATTTAGATGATATCAATATTATTTATGTAGAAAATAATGGTGGTGTTTTCACAAAAAAAATGAGATGTGATTTTTTTGAAATTGATAATTTAAATAGATTACCAGATGCAATAGAACAATTATTTATTGATAAAATTATATCAATAGTTAAAAATCCAATTAGTATTAAATTGAAAGAAACTAAAGCAACAATTGATAGCTGTTTTAATTCAATAAAACCGATAAATGATAAATATCAAAATTCCGATAGGTTTATTATATTTTCAGATAATATAAATAAACATTTTATTAATGAAACTTTTGATTATCCTGTTCATATATTAGCATCACAATATTTAGATGATAATATTGTTATATTAGGGTTTAAAACTAAAATAGATCAACCAGGAATAATATTAGTTACAAATAAAAATGGTATAAAAAATAAAAATAAAATTCAATTATTGGTAGATATTATTGGATATTTTCCAAATAAGATGTATTTTATTTTAAAAATAAAATAAAATTATGAAAAAAGATTTTTATGTGCATAATACAAATGATTTAGTTGATTTAGAAAAAGATTCTGAAATATTAAAAACAGATTGGGGTAAACGATTTGAAGTAAAATATCCAGAATCAGTTACATATTATGAAATATATAAAAGGGAAGATTACTTTCAGGGAAATTGTATAATAAACGCTGGTGATGTTGTAGTAGATTGTGGCGGTAATATTGGAATATTTTCATCTATGGCAATAGATATGGGTGCATCCCGTGTTTTATCTTTTGAACCATTTCCAAATAATTTTGAATTAAATAAAAAAAATAATCCAAATGTTGAAGTTTTTAATTTAGCAGTATCAAATAAAAGTGATGAAGTTATAGAATTATTTTATACACATACTAGCAATGGTGGTCATATTAGACAAAGAAACTAGAATGACATATATAAATAAAGGTGATGTTTTCACAATAAATGAAAAACATTTATAAACTTTTTTATTTTTATCATTTATAAAAAATAAACGAAAATATGAATAAAAAAAGAGATTTAATTCAAATTGATTTATCAAAATGTAAAATTAGGGATAAAGAACGAATAGTATCAATATTTTTAAATAAACAAATTACAATAACATATAATGGAAAAATAATAATATGAAAACTATTAAAATTTACGAAAAAACAGAACCTGTTAAATTACAGAAATTATTAAAAGAATACGAAAAATGTTTAGAAAAATCAGAATTAATATTATCTAATATGGAATCTGGTAATTTAGAATATGAAAAATTAAAGAATAAAATTGCAGATTATGAAATAGATATAAGTCTTATTCGAATGGAATTGAATAAAAGATTATGGGAAAAAAAAGAATGATAATTTATCATTCTTTTTTATTTTTATGGATTTGTATTTTTTATATATACAATATTATGATATTTGATAATATTTGGTTTATAAATAAAGCAACGGGAATACACGGGAATAAATACGATTATTCCTTAGTTAATTATGTTAATTTACGAACTAAAGTTAAAATAATTTGTCCTATTCATGGTGAATTTGAACAGACACCAGATAAACATTTTCGTAAACGTGGATGCCAAAAATGTGGTGGAACAGAAAAATTAACAACAGAAGAATTTATATTAAAAACAAAAAAAAAGTTAAAATAATTTGCCCAAAACATGGTGAATTTGAACAATTACCAAAATACCATATTAGTGGGATTAAAAAATTGATATATACACAAAACAATGATAAAATTAAAACTGATTTTTGTTTAAAAAATAACATTCAATTAATTAGAATCAAATATGATGATATTGTTGATAAATTAAAAAATAATATAATATAAGTATGTCTACTCCTTGCTACCGATCTATGAAACAGCGTGGTACGTCTTTTTACGCCTTTCCTTCAAGTGCTAGTGATTTAAATTTATCAAACTATAATGATATGTATAGTTTGAATTTTACAAAATTTGCATTATTAAATATACCAAGACAAGTTGATGGATCACCAAATCCAATAGATGGGATTATGGATTTTTTACCAAAAAGTAATGAGGATGGTGTAGCACCATTTTATACAGATGATCCAAATTATACTACACCTACAAAATTATCAGATCAATTAGTTGAATCATTGCGAAATTATGTTGCTAACTATGATACTGCATTACATGAAAGTAGATTAACATCTAATTCTGATTTTTATAATATTGGTGAAAGATATACACCAACAGAACCAATATTTTGGAAATGGTGTAGAAAATTAAATTTAATAGATTTTGAACCAGCAGTTCACAAAATTGATTGGGAAAAAAACATGTCTGATTTTGATAATCCAAATGCTTCAACTATAACAAATACAGATTATTTTAGAAAATATTTGTGGAAAGAACGAGAAATTATTGATTATCAAACAACATGGTTTGAAGAAAGTAATGAATACATATACAATGGTGAACGAACACCGTTATTTATAATAAATGAAATTGCAAAATTTAAAGTAGGTGACAAAATTATATTAAAAAGTAATACAGCATTAGATCAAACAAAAATATCAGATGGTACTGATATTGTGACATTTGGTGATATTTATACCATTGGTAAAATTGAATTTAGTGGCAATACAACAAAAATTTGGTTAAATGTTAGGTTTAATGGTGGTGGTCAAGATAATTTAAGCACAACGTATATCTATTTAAATTACAATAGATTGATTCAATATGTAGGTGAAATAAATCAAATTACAAACATTCAAACTGCATCAAGAATTGGTCAAGAAGTTACAGCTTATATTCCACATCAAGGTGGGCAAACACCAACAGTTCTTTTTGGAATCAGAGATGATAGTAATTATAAACCAAATTTAGAAATACCAATTTTAGCTGATGAAATACAATCGGAAATAATTGGTGCAGAAAGTTTAAATTCACCAATTAGAACAAATCCACAAAATTACCCAGGTTCATTTTATGGTCAATTTGATACACCAAATAATACATACTTGTGTTCAAATGGTGATAGAATGAGATATCAAGGTGATTATTATGGTGTAAGAATCACCGATAATACAGGATTAAATGCAGAAAATTATATTGAAAAGTTAACGGATTTTAATTCAGATAACATAGATGGTATTTTTTTAGATGTTGATAAGAATCATTATTATAAAATGAATATTCCTAATCTAAAAAGTAATAATTTTGATGAATTTAGTTCAATTGCAATAAATGGTAGAGCACCAAACGATTTTGATTTCAATGCGATATTATGGTATTATGAATTGGTAGAAAGAGATCAAAATAATAATTTACATTCATATGTAAATTTGTATGGTATAGAATTTTTAAATAATCCTGAAAATGATGATGATAATTATGGTACATTAATTACGCCATATCATAAGTTAGTGACAAATGGTGAACATGATGGATTATCATATATGTTCAATTTAAATCTTCATTATAATATTGATAATGATGTTCAACCTTTAACATATGATCCAAGTACTATTTATAATATGTTTGGATTTGAAATGTATAATGAAATGATGAAAAGATTTTATCAAGTAAATGAAAATTTCATCAACATTATATCAGAATTCATCAGAATAAATATGGATATTCAAGAAATGAAAAGTTTAATTTATTCTCAAACAACATTAGATGATATTAAATCAAGAATGAATAATATGGAAAAACTTTTGAAATTATTTGCAACAAATCAATTTGTTGATTCTGATACTGCAAAAATTTCAGTCGATTATTCAGGAATTTATCCAAAATTGAAAATGAATGTTGTTTCGGTAGAATATGATGAAATAAAAAATATAAGTTTAACAGATACTTATAATTATAATTTCACAAATACTGGTGCATCATATCCAATATCTATGTCATTCACTAGTAATATGTTATTAAACTTAATAAATGATAATTCATTTAATCCAAGTGGTAATACTATCTTAATGCTTGATAGAGATTTAAAAAACAAGCAAAAATTAGATATTATAATAAAACCTGAATATGCACAATATGCACAAAGATTATATCTTAATATGATGTTCAAACAGAATAATAATTTAACAGAAATAAATATATTTGATGTAATATTACCAAAAGATTTAGTGTCGTATAATGTAGTAACACCAGAATTATCTGTATTTAATGATAATTTTTATTTAAATGAAAACATTTATGTTAATTGTACCGATGTTCGTACAGGAAACACTTCTTGTTCTACTGGATTTACTGAAATTATTTTAACAGAAGATATATTTAGAACAGGAAATACTGTTTATGTTCAAAATCTTTATTTTAAAGCTCCTGATGGTAGTATTATTGATTATAGTGGTGCATATAATATAATGAGTAAAATCGGTATTAATTTGGCTATAAACTTACCAATTAGTGAAATTTGTGGATATCAATTAGTAGGTCAACCACGAATTAGTTTTTATCGAGGTTTACAAGTTTCTATAATGCGAATAAGTGATGATGATTCAACTACGTTTGCACAACGTTATAATGTAACTTATAAAATAATTTAAATTAATGGAAATATTAGTTGGTAATTTAGTTAATAAAATAAAAACAATATTTGATTCAACAAAAGTACTTTCAGTTGAAAGTGTTAATGAAGAAATAAATAATTCAAATGAATTAAGATTAGTAATATCTATGAATAAAATTTTATATGATGATGTAAATATTATTTATACTAAGATTTTATTTGTGATGGATAGTAATAAAACGAAATTAACCAAAAATTATTTTTCATATTTATATGATATTAACTGTGAATATATTAGAATTTATTTTAATGATTTAGAAGATTTTTCAAATAAAATAACTAAAATATTTAAAGAAAATAAATTTGGTGATGATATTAAAATTTTATCAAAATTAAGTAAATCACCATCAACACTAATTAATACTTGGTTTAAGAATAATAAAATTACTGATTTGTCTGTCACAAATTTTGAAGTTGAAAAAATTCCGATTGTATCATGTGAATTATTGGAATTTAATTTTATTATAGACTTAAATAATAATCAAAAAGGTAAGTTAAATATATCAAAAAAAGATAAAAATAAATATGTATTTAAATTTGAATTTTTAGATAACATATATGAAGATGAAGAAACTAATTTAGATCATCTAGTTGAAACAATAGGAAATAATTTAAAAAATAAAATCAAAATGTGATGGCAAGATTAACAAAACTTAACAGGGTATTTAATAGAATTGAGTTAAATTATACTAATTTAACAAATCAAATAACAAATTGGTTAAGTTCCGCATATAATAAATCAAGTATTCTTTTTAATTCTGCATCACCATATGGTCAAATATTGGAAGTTGTAAAAGAAGTATTCCTTCAAAATATGTTGTATTTGAAAAATACAGTTAGACAATTAGATATTGATCAAACAGTGACACCTAAGATGATAAAAATGATAGCTAGAATATCAGGACATAATCCATCAAGATCAATGTCAGCAAATGGTACACTTAAATTTAAACTTAAACAAGGCACAAATATAAGTCAGTTAGTATCAGGTGGTCAAATTATAATATATGATAATACAAGTATAAAAAATAAAACAAATAATCTTTATTATACGATAAAAACTGGAAATGAAAAAAATTATTATACACTAACACCAGGTTGTCAATTTTTTGTAAATGTAATTCAAGGTAAATATGAATCTCAAACATTTACAGGTACAGGTAGATATTCACAATCTTATCAAGTATCAGTTAGTAACAATTCAACAATTGAAAATTTTGAATATTATATAACGTTAAATGGTATAAATTTAACAATTAAAGATCATATTTATGATATGTTGGAAAATGAATATGCTTGTGTCACAAAAACAGGATTTAATGGTGATTTGGATATATATTTTGGCAATGGTCTACATGGCGTTATTCCACCTATAGGATCAGTAATAAAAGTGACATATTTATTATCTAATGGGTTAATTGGAAATATTTTAAATAATAAGGTTAATGATTTTAATTTTATTGATGATATTTATGATAGTGATGGTAATATTTTACAACCATTATCATTATTTGATATATTTGTTGAAACTGATATAAAATTTGCAAGTGATGGTGAAAGTGTTGAATATACAAAAAGTGTAATTCCATATGTTTCTAGAAACTTTGTTTTGGCAACACCTGCACAATTTATTTACCATTTAAAGAAACTAAATATGTTTTCAAAAGTAAACGCATTTAATACTTTAGATATGGTTAAAATTGATATTGATAGCGATGGTAATTTAGATAATATAAATATAAATGAAATGTATTTATATTTGATACCAAGAATAACCGATTATTTTTCAAGTGATGTTAATTATTTTAATGTGCCATTTTCTGCATTTTTACTAGATAAAGTAGAAAAAGATAGAATTATAACCTATCTTAAAAAACAAGGAATCGTTAGTATTACATCATCTATTAAAATTATTGATCCAATTCCAAAATATTTTGTAATAAATTTATTTATTAGAAAATATGATGATATTGAAGAAGATAATATTAGTGAACAAATTATAAATATTTTATCTGATTATTTTTCAACCTATGAAAGATATGATCGAGTAATTAAAGCTAATTTAATTTCAATATTAAAACAAATAGATGGAATAGATTCATTAAATATAGAATTTATCGGTAAAGATAATGAAGATTATCATAGAAATGGTGCATTATTATCATCCACTAAAAAAACTGTAATTGAATCAACATATGCAACATCGACAAATAGTGTTAATATATCATCAGATTCTTATAGAAATATTGTAACAACATCTGGAAATACAGGTAGTAATAGTAGTACAGTATTAGCTAATTCAATAACAAATGATGGTAAAATTGTACCATCTTCTGTTGGATCATCAACTATTGTAGCATATAATCAAACAAGCCAATATGATGCGACAAAAATGGTTGGAATTGATCCTATTTTAGGTGATATTGTTATCAGAAGTAATGAATTAGTAATTTTAAGAGGTGGTTGGATTAATAGAAATGGTGTCTATTTTAATGAAGATCCAAAAACTACAACAGGTTTAAATACAGTTAATATCATTTGGAAAGGTGTTACTAATAGAAAATGATTTATGGAAAAAAAGATAAATATGGATTTGTTTTTAGATTTTGATATTTTTAGATTTTAAAATATAATTTTTATCAACTATTTATTTTAATTTTTATATATGTTAAATAACTGGTTAAATAACTAGTGTTATATAAAAATAATCATAAATAAATGGATGAAAAAATAAAAAAAATAAATGTCTTATCGCTTTTTGATGGAATTAGTTGTGGACAAATTGCATTAAATAAAGTTGGCATAGAATATGATAATTATTTTGCATCAGAAATTGATAAGTATGCTATTCAAATAACCAAAAACAATTATCCTAATACTATTCAGTTAGGAAATATCACAGAATTAAAAACAGAAAATTTACCTAGTATTGATTTACTATTTGGTGGTTCACCGTGTCAATCATTAACTTTTGCTGGAAAAAGAAATGGTATGACAACAACAGACAAAATAGATGTAGTTACCCTTAATCAATATTTAGATTTAAAAAATAATGGGTTTTATTTTGATGGGGAATCTTACTTGTTTTGGGAATATATAAGGGTGTTGAATGATATTAAACCAAAATATTTTCTTTTAGAAAATGTTAAAATGGAAAAAAAATGGAAAGATTTAATTACAAGTATAATTGGTGTTGAACCAATTCTAATTAATAGTAATTTATTTTCAGCACAAAATCGCCAAAGATATTATTGGACAAATATACCACTAAACGAATTACCAAGAGAAAATAGTTTAGTATTAAAAGATATTATTGAACCGACTAATTATGATAATTATCATTTATCATATATACATCATCAAGCTTTTTTAAAAAATTACAAATGGAAACATTGTGAAATAACAGAAAAATCAAAACCACTATTAGCAACATATTATAAGCAACCACCACATTGTCCATATATTCCTTGTGTAGATAGTAGTTCTAAATTTAGACGATTGCTACCAATTGAATGTGAAAGATTACAGACCGTACCAGATAACTACACAATTGGTGTTTCTGATACACAAAGATATAAAATGATTGGAAATGGGTGGACTGTCGATGTAATAGCTCATATTTTTTCTTCATTAAAAAAATAAATTATAAAATGACAATAATAAAAATGTGTAAACATCTCCAAGCTGTTCAACCATTAATAGGTGATTGGCATATAGAGCAAAATGATGCTTGGGATAAATTATGTAATGTTTGGGGGGTTGATAATTTTTATGATTTAAGGAAATATATTGAAGATTTACCAAAAATAATACAGCAATACACAGAAAAAAGATGGTTTTCAGTTTGGGTTGCAAAATGTGATGAATATTTGTTTTGTTTAAATCGTAGTATAATTCATAATTCAAATTCTAAATCACAAAAATCAGATATTATATTTTTAAATAAAAATGATTTCGAATTTGATTTAAAATCAACTAGACCATTTGTAGATAATATTTGGGGTGAAGATTATATAGATGCCCCATATTTTAAAATAATTAATAAACATATCAATGACCCAGATTTATTAGCAAAATTGTATTATGTACGTCAAAGTAATGGTATAAGAGAAAGTTATCATAATCGGTTATTTATTGTACATTGTGGAAAAAACACTAATTATTTAAAAACTTTGTTTCAAACAAAAAATAGAATATTTAATAATTATATAAAACACTTTAATAATAAAAATACTATTCCACTTATTCTTCCACCATTTAAAAAAGATAATGATATTATTAGTGGATTATATTATGATATTATTTTTATTGTAGAATTAAAAAAAGGTGTAATTGGTTATCAATTTGCAAGTGATCCAATAAAAAAATTAAAAACTATGAATATTATAGATATATAATTTTATATATCTATAATATTTTTTATTGTTTTTATTGAATCTTGATTTTTATATTTATTTATAAAATCTATATTTAATTTATCATTTTCTATATTTTTTGCTAACCAAATGTTATATAATTTTGAATCATTTTTTCGTAAACGTAAACTAGTCATTAAATTTATAGATTTTTCATTTGGGGAAATTTTAAATATTTTTTCTATTTTTATTGTTTTTCGATATCTACCATCTTGTTCTTCAATAAAATTATCTTTAGCAGTAAATAAATAAAAATCGTGATCTTTATGTAATGGATTTTTATTAATAAAATCATTAAGAAATTCAATTTGATCTTTCATTGATTTTTGTTTATTTAATCTTTTTCGTGCTATATTATTATAATTTTCAGAAATGTCTACACCCAAATATTTTCTATTCATTTTTTTAGCAACAACTGCTGTTGTTCCTGTTCCACTATAAGGGTCTAAAATTATATCACCTGGGTTAGAAAATGCTTCTATACATCTTCTTGGTATTTCTTCAGGAAAAGTTGCAGGATGACCATAATTTTTTTTATTTCTAGAAAATTTCCATACAGAACCATAATGTGCAAATTCTTTATTCCATTTACCTAATTTTCGTGTTTTTCCTAATAAATAAATATATTCTTCTTCTCTATTGAACATACCTGTATTTGGATTTGGTATATTGCATGGTGCTAATCTATCCCAAGTTATTGTTTGTTTATGTATAGCATTGGATTTGCTTATCCAACTTATAGGTGAAATCATTTCAAAATCATAACGTCTATCTTTATGAATATAACAAATTGTACCATCAGGTTTTAAAATCCTGACCATTTCATTAATTATTTTAATTTGATTTTGTTGATATATATGTTCTGGATCTGAATCTGAAAATGAATCATATTTAACATGTGTATATCTTTTATTTTTTACTGGATTATTTTCATGTCGTTTATTTCTAAAATTGTTATAAGGTGGTGATGTAACAATTAAATTTATGCTGTTATCTGGAAGATTTTTTAAAAAATCTAAACTATCATCGGTGTATATTGTGTCTAATTTAATTTTTTTTCCGTTTTTATCTATTAAAAAATCATTTGAAAAATTTTCACAAAATTCTAATTCGATTTTGATGTCTTTAACTATTATTGAATCCATAATTTAATATTTTAGAATTAAGCCACAATAATAATAAATGTTTTTTAAACAAAAAATTTATGGTTAATATTATTTGACAAATCTAAATAAACTATAATCAATTTTATCATCATATGTCCAACATTCTTGATTAATATCATATTTACAATCAATTTCATTGAATTCAGCAGCTATAATTATTGTTCTACATTCTTTATAAGTTAAATGATATGTTGATTTTATTTCATTTATTGTTAAATAACTATTGTGTGGCATTCTGAGTTGCATCATACAACTTGTTAAAAATATTAGTAAAAATCCAAAAACTATTATATATTTTTTCATAAAAATTCATTGATTATTTCTTCTTTATTATATAATACAAACTTGTGAATATAATACGCCAATGTCTTATAATTTTTATAATCGTAAATTGATTCTAAATTATAATCAGATAAAAAATTATTATCAACTGACATAATATAATTATCTTCTTGATTAAACCAATATATTAATTCATATATTTTTTCATTGATTTTCATTGATAAGATGATAGCGACACCATTATTTATTTCTCCAATATAATCTATAACTGATATAAAATTTAAATCATTGTTTGAATCATCCATTCGGAAAAAATTTTTTAATATATATAGTAAAAATAATTGGTTGAATGGCTTTAAAAGATGTAAAAGATTTAGTTATTAGATATGATGGTCATCCAAAATATGAAAATAATAGAATTATTGAAGATGATGAAATTGAAGTCATTGTTCAAAAATTAGAAATGATACTATTTACAAATAAAGGCGAAGTATTTGGTGATATTGAACTTGGATGTAATTTAGAATATTATTTATGGAGAACACGAGTAACTACAGGAACATTAAAAAGTAAAGTAGAAGAACAAATTAATATTTATATTCCCGAATTATCAGCATTAGGATATTTATTTAATATTGATTTGTATGAAGGAACATTAAGAGATATTTTATTTCTTAATTTTATTATAAAAGGTTATAATATTGAATTTATATTTGAATAAAAAATTAAAAATTAAAAATATGAAATATTTAAAAACATTTGAAAATAAATCTATAGATGAAGAAATTGAACTTCTAAATGATTTACTTAATGAAAATCCATTACATACAGATAACGATTTTTATATATTTATTGGAAAAGATGATTTTAAAGAAAATAAAGATGGTAGTTATAGAAAAACTTTAGAAATTGAAAGAATGATTAAAATTGAAGCAGACCAATCAAGTATAGGTGCTATGAAAGGTTTAGCATTAAGATGTAAATTTCAAATAGATTCAACACTTTATCACATTTGGCTACCAAAAGAATTTGAAAATGAAATTGCAAATAATGGATCAAATCAAATAGATGATCGGTTAGTGGATTTAATAAATAAATATAAAAATACTGGTTCAGATACACAAGGTAAACAAATTCTAAATCGTGTTAAAGATAGAAGAAATAAAATTAAAAAATACAATTTATAAAGTTATTTTAAATATTATATTTTTTTGCATTTTTTCTAATTTTTAATTTTGGTTCTAATTCAACATTGGATAATATTTCAGCAGTATCTAAAAATATTCTATCATCACCATCAGTATTATTAAACAATTCTATTAATTCATCAACATCAAATATGTTTTTAACTGAATCATCATCTGCATCATAAAAATCTTTGTGAATATAATTTATCAAAAAATTATTCCGACTTTCTTCATCATAAAATGCAAAAATAGTTGCATTTGTATTATCATTATCATGCACAATAGAACAAAGTAGAATCTTATTATGGTTGCTTTCAAAAAATTTTAAATGTTTCATTTTTTAATAGTTTTTTTCATACCAATATATATTAAACAATAATTATGATTTTTAATATATAAAATATGATTAAAGAAACACATTTAAATATTAATATTGTTGGACGAAATTTAAGTTATTATAAATATTTAGGCTATGATGCAATAGTTGGTCAAAAATTATTAGTAAAAGTAGAAGATATTCAAAAAAATTCACATATTAGAATAACCGCAATTTGTGATAATTGTGATAATGAAAATAATATATCATTATATGCGTATAATAAAAATAAAAAATCAGGAAATGTATATTATTGTGACTGTTGTAAACAATTAAAAATAGAAAAAACAAATCTTGAAAAATATAATGTTAAACGACCAATTCAAAATAAAGAAATCTACGAAAAATTAAAAAAATCAAATAATGAAAAATTTGGGGTATCAATAAGTACACAAAATATTGATGTTATAAATAAAGTTAAAAAAAGTCAGATCAACAGTTTATTTGAAAAATATGATTTTTTAAACATAAAAGATATTAAATCGGGCAGTTGTACAATAGAATGTGACAAACACCATATTTATGATATTAATTTTTCATTATTAAGTTTGAGATTAAAATATAAAACAGTTTTATGCACAATATGTAATCCTATATCATCAACAAAATCTGGTTTGGAAATACAACTTAAAGATTTTATTAGTTCCAATAATTCTAATATAATATATAATAGTCGATCAATAATACCACCATTAGAATTAGATATTTATATACCAGAATTAAAAATTGCATTTGAATTTAATGGTCTATATTGGCATAATGAATTAAATAAAGAAAAAAACTATCATTTAAACAAAACTGAATTGTGTGAACAACAAGGAATTCAATTGATTCAGATATACGAAGATACTTGGGTACACAAACAAGAAGTGATCAAATCTATGATATTAAATAAACTAGGAAAAACCGAAAATAAAATATTTGCCAGGAAATGTGAAATAAAAGAAATTGTTGATGGTAAAAATATTAAATCATTTTTAGATACAAACCATAACCAAGGATTTGTTGGTGCAAAGATAAAAATTGGATTATTTTATAACAACGAAATGGTTAGTTTAATGACTTTCGGTGACAGAAGGGTTGCAATGGGGAAAAAATCAACTAATATTGGTGAATTTGAATTACTTCGTTTTTGTAATAAATTAAATACTAATGTTGTTGGTGGTGCTTCAAGATTGTTCAAATATTTCATAAAGACTTATAATCCAGTAGAAATAACTACATATGCAGACAGAAGTTTTAGTCAAGGTAAACTTTATGAAACCCTTGGATTTGAAT
>Ga0172381_10005051_pt1 | contig 13466 bp, 16 predicted proteins | sample Leawel6488metaG_FD_119754 | JGI IMG/M metagenome (GOLD analysis project Ga0172381, IMG submission 119754) | Leachate microbial communities from a municipal landfill in Southern Ontario, Canada - Leachate well 64-88 metaG | ecosystem: Engineered > Solid waste > Landfill > Unclassified | place... | reverse complement strand
ACGATATGATACATTAGGGCAGTTACATTGTGTCTTTTGTGAATATAGTCGCTCATAACCCTATTGTATCATATCTTGGAATCACGCCCCAAGGGGACGGGGAATTAACCCAGAGGGATTAAAGCAAAAACACCAATCCCAATAAAGTCCTTCCCAGGTTTCAACATATCTTCCATAAAAAAATGTTATCTACTGATATATTTTTATTATATATTTTTAAAAGAAAAATATCAATCTTATATAACATAAAAACGAAGAACAGCGCCTCGCGACGTTGTTCTTTCCCTGATGCAGGACCTAGTAGAATCCGTCGCAACCTATTTTCAGAACCTCGATCCGGATACTATCGTCTATGTGCCGAAGTGTGATAAGGATAGATTTGAATAACAATTTGCAAATTTTATCGAACTTAGAATTAAAATGGTCCGTTTGAAAGATTATAATCCTGTGCTTCCATTTCAAAAAATGGAAAACAAACATTTTCAGAATTGAAATCATATTGATTATCGCCATGTATATATCTTTTTCGACAAACGTATCCGACACCGCATTCCTGATGGTTTGAACATTTTTTTACGCACTTATTGGCCGCCTCTTTCCATCCGAAATTATGCAAAAAACAAACATCCCCAGAATCGCAATCGCTGTCGTAAGAACAACTTTTATAAGCATATTCTCCCGTTGTGATATTCAGGGCTTTGCTTGCTTTTTGCATGAGCTTTCCCCAAACAAACTGTTCGTCTATTCTTTCATTGATATCCGACGGTATTTGAGGTAAATATTGGTTTACCCAGCCTTTAGCCGGAGCTTCTTCCGAATTTCTATCATCATAATCAGCAACCTGCCAAGTGTTATCTTTGTTTTCGAGCATGAATAACATTTTGGAAGCTATAGCGCCATCGTTAGCTTTCAGCTGATTGTCTTTGACAACAAATTCCATACAAAATATAGAGCTTGAAACAAGTTTATGGTTTGAATCGATATCTTTTTCCCATGAAGTTTTAGCTGCACAAAGCGATTTTTCACCATTGTGTCTTGCGAAATTATCCTCGCCAAATTTTTCTATTGCCGGACTCAACGCATCGTCTTTTATGTATTCTTCATACGAGACTCCAAGGGGATTTTGCCTTCGTTGATGATCAAAATTCATATATAAAACCACAACTATAGCGATTATAAACAGAAGCAAGATAATCATAATTAACTTCTCTTTATTTTTCATAGCTTTTTGGATTATGCCTGTTTAATGAACTCGAAGGTAGAGAGTATTTTATCAAACACTGGCTGGCAACTTTCTTGCGGAACATCCTGCCAATTTTCGTTAATCTCATACATGACTCCATTATTTAATACAATTCTAACGGGATTGTCTGATCCCACAAAATCTCCAGAAAAAGTGATTTCCATTCCTTTGATTCTCCCTATCTCGATTTCCTTCTTAGAAATTTTTTTCAAAGCATCGCCCATATCTGTTTTTCTAACATCAATCCAGTTCTGGATTGATGTGTATTTATCGTTTCCTATCCAAACACTCAATTGACATCCTGTCCCTCCAATACCGCTATATCCTCCTTCTTCTGGACGAGAAAAATTTTGGATATACAGAGACTCGGGATGTTTTTCGCCATTAGCATTATTATAAAGAGAATCGTAAGCAAACCAATTCTTCGGATGTTCTATCCTGTATTCATAATCCGTATTCGTATAGGTTTCCCAATCTGATATATCAATTTTAGCTGCCTCTTCCGACATAGGTGTCGGAGCTAATTCTGTTTCTTCTATCTGTTTCGGAGTGTCTGTCGCAGGTTTAGATTCCTCTTCTGATGGAGAAGCCATATTAGTTATCGATTGATCGGTTTTTGTCTGAGGAATAGTCTCTGGTGATTTTTTTGATGAATATAAATAAAATGCTGCGCTTATTACGACAAGAAACAAAACAACGACAACGACCAGAATTGCTTTTTTAGATGACAGTTTGCTAATAGTCATAATATTATTCAATAATTTAACGGTTTGATAATTTTCTTTATGCTGACACAAAAATATAGTTTTGGCAAAATTTTTACCCAACAAAGTGAAAAAATGTATCTATTTATTGAATAGTCTCATCTTATAGCAAACAATTCCATTTTCAATATATTGCCCTGCCAAAAGAGGATAGAATTTTTCTCCGCCAGCCTCTGTCTCTACGAAATCTTTCAAAGCATTGATATCCTTCTTAAAATCATCAGTCGTAAGTTTGTCGTAGACTTGATAAGTCTTTTTTGTAGATGGCTTTTGCTCTATCTCTTTGGCGTAAATTTTGCCGATGAAATCTTCGAGAACCTCTGTTGCCTTGGCAATTACCTCTTCCCTATCTCGACCCTTCACACCGAACTCCAGCTCTATTTCATTCTCGAGAATTTCTCCTAAAGGCCCTTTTGGATCTGGCCATAATAAGACGGTGTCCATATTAACAAATTCAACCGGAAATGCCTGACACATCCTGTTTTTTGCAATGATGATAAAATCCTCCGTACCGCTGCTGGCTTCGTGCATATCAATCACATATTTATAACCTTTGGCAATCTCCAGAATTTCTGCTGCCCGGCGTTTCTCGTATAAAGCAGAGTTTTTATCTCCGGGATAGGATCGATTGAGATCGCAGTCTGCGAACCGTACATTTTTATTGAGCGCCTCAATATTTGCAACTATCGAATCAAAGCAATCGGATAAATTTTTGCATTCCAATTCAGCTACCGCTTCCAAGCCGATTCTTTCATCGCCGTGAGTGGCGCAAATTATTAGCAGTTTCTTTTTCATCATTTTAAAATAATATTCATTTATCTCTATCCAATAAAATCCTTATAACCTGAATATCGAAACCTCCTTTTCTTCAAGACAAAGCCATAACCTGATACCCAAGAAGTATCCTGATATAATGGACGAGATATCCCATTACCGACCTTGGGAAAGAAGAGACCAGATGCAAATGTTCTTTCAAATAATCAAATACGGATTCTATTCTAGGTCTGGATTTCAAAAGCTTATACTGCCAATCGGTCATAACCTTCTTTCTCTGCTTAGGATGAGAAGGAGAGATGATAATAGTGCCATATTTTTCCCATACGGCTCGTTGCATCACGGAAGCGGTATATCCTCCGTCTCCTACCGCTACCTTGGTAAATCTATTTAAAATCTTTTTCATCTGCTGGCTGTCGGAAGCATTGGCAGGAGTAAACACTAATCCTGCTAATTGTCCCTTGGGATTGATACTCATATGAAGTTTGAATCCGAAGTGCCAACCTTGGTGATTCTTGCCGAATTTAGCTATATCTTTAGCCACTTTATGCCTATCTGCTCTTACCAATTTACATACCGGAAGCATAGTGGAATCCATAATCCTTAAAGGTGTATTGCTATCCAACAATTCATTAAGAGCCCACATACACAGAGGAAGGACTCGATGTATGTGTTTAACAAAGTTTCCATAATTGGGAAGAGAAGGAAACTCTTTATCGTATTCCATCTTTATCCAAGAGTAGATATCCTTCAAAAGCTTTTGTCTTGCTGTCAAAGTATTCCAAATCAGGATACTGACCAATTCGCTATTCTCTAATTTACTCGGTCTTCCTCCTTTAGTAGGATCGTTCAATCTTGGCAGATTGTTATCTAGCCAAACATAGAGATTTGTGATATCTTGTTTATTGAGAACAGACATATTTGTATTATTAAGGGTTAGTATACTTAATTATATACAAAGTGTCTGTTTTTGTTAAAGGTTAGCGGAAGGGGAGGTTTCGAGATTCAGGTCTTATAAGGTTGACTTCTAGAGTCTATCTGTTATAACACTCATAGGATAGGAGGAGTATTATTGGCAATATGTTCCTTGATTTTCTATGGTACTTTAATGGACCTGAGATTAGCTCACAGAATAACAGGTATAGTTCCGGTAAAATGCCAAATTGGTTATGTATGGGGAGAAATTTACGAAATAACCGACCCGACCGAACCCAATGGCATCTATAGATATCCGGCTATAACTCTCAATAGTCAAAAAATGAAAATAATGGCATTATTGGTTCAATATGAATTGAGAAATGCAGAAAAATTCTGGGCCAACCTGATGGAATATGAAGGAGATATGTACAGCTACATTGAAACGAATTTCTTTAATCCGGATGGATCTGTAACAAACGGACATATGGCTGTAATAAGAAACGAGGAGCTCTCAACAAATTGTAACTCAATAAAAATTGAGGAACATGAAGGCTCCTATATCTTTCTAAAAGAATGCATCATTTAAACGATGCATTTTAATTTTTAAAAAAATCCTCTAGGATGCTTGAGAAAGAGAAGCCCGATATCTGTTTCCTGCTGGGTGCTAACAATTTCTTAGCCTCATTCGGACTTTCTGCGAACAATCCAATCTTATCTATGGCCTCATCCAAATCATTATACAAAAACATGTCTTCAAAAAATTCAGGATAACAAAGCCTGTTGGGAAGCACCGGTATACAACCGCTTAATACCGCTTTCATTATGCCGTAACCGAAATTCTCTTGCTTTGCGCAACTTAAAACTATTTTTGCAGAAGTTAAGGTTTTCATGTGTTCTTTCTCAGACTGTCCCAATATGAACTTTACATTTTTATAGCGTTTTAGCTTCCTGTAATATTTGTTATGTTTTATCACCGCTTCTTTCTGAGGTGATGTTACAATAAATTCTAAATCATTCATTCGGGAGACTATGCCAATGAATTCCTCTATCCCTTTATCCGCATTCAATCTATGAGGAAAAACAACATCAGTATTCTTTGGAGATATATTCAAATCAATATCAATACTATTCAATCCCCAGGGGTAAACGCTAATTTTCCCCCGAAAAAGATCAGGAACGGCTTTGGCCAATAGTTGTGAAGGCGCATAAATCTTATTATACAATTCAAACCATCCCGATTCGAATTGCTTCATCCAGTTGAATGAATAAAGATCATCATCCAAGAATGAACCGCCGTGCAAGAGAGATCCATATTTGCAAACAATCCCTTGCTGTTCGTGATAATACTTCAAAAGATCCATGCCGGGATTAAAAAAATCCAAGAACAATATTTTCGAAACAGAGCCTTCTTGTATTAAGCTTTTTAACAATGATAATTGTCCGTCAATGTAGTTCTTATCGTCCAATAATTCACCGCTTATCGTATTCTCCAGAGGCGTAATGTCACCGATTATTTCTATGTCAGAAGCCATTTTTCTGACAGCCAAAGACATTCCATTAACAATGTCCTGGAATGACGTTCCCATATAAAAAGGAGGTATGGCAATTATATTTTTCTTTTTCATATCACCTAATGACTTTTCTATTGGCAGTGATTGATTTGGACCGGAAAATACCTGCTAGAGATTTTTCAATTTTTTTCTCTTCCACCTTTGTATTGCAACAAAACACATCTACTGTTAAACGTTTTTCGAGATACCATCCGCTGAGTACGCAGTGAGATTCTTCCAAAATAAAACATAGCGTCCATCCGAAAGGCCAGAAGTTTTTTACCATGCCAGAAACTACGTCGCTTATAGAAGCTCCTATCAGGCTGGCAATTGTTTCAACATCTTCATCGCTCATCGCTTTAGGCATATTTCCACAATTTTTGAAATCAAGAGAAAAAGATACCCCGAGCTCTTGTTTGTTCGGATAAAGGCGAAAAACGTCTACACATTTGGAATCCAAGTCTTCTGTTAATATAATGTCCTCACCTTCAATCTTATCCATTGGCAGATCTTCTTCGTAAAACGCACGGCTGCCCGTATTATTAGATAGAAGCGTAGGAATCGTGGCTGCCGTTGTTCTTATATTAAACTCTAGGATATCTACCCTGCCCTCTTTGCGAACAATAAAGTCTATTCCAAAGAACCCCACATAGTTCTCCAGCAGAGGATTCATCAGTTTTATTCCTTTTTTGAGTTGCATGAAAATATCATCCCTTAAATCATTCAAAGATAATATTTCCGAACCAACAAAGCATTTTCCTTCTGCCACATGCTGCTTTGAATAGCCGAAAACAACTACGTCATCTGACTCCTTGTCTATAAGGCACTGCACACTATATGATACGCCCTTAGCAAATTCCTCGAAATACCATTCGTCACTAGCCTGCAAAAAAAGTTTCTCAAAATCTTCATTGCCGGCAATTTTACCAATATTAAAAACCGTATATCCTCCCGATCCTAACTTGCGCTTTATAAAACCGAATTTTTTGTTTTTTCGCAATATATCAAGATCTTCCTTGTCTTTTACCATTTCCCAATCAGGAGTCATTTTCTTCAGAAGCCCTTTCTGCTTTATTTTATCGTTTCTGAAGAGAAAATCACTATAGGTATAATTTATAGTCAGATTCTTTTGTTCAGCAAGTTGATCCGAATCGGGATGAGGTGCTGCAACCCATAAAGATTTGATACTAGCAGGTATTTTTTTCTTGTAAAGCTTTCCGGCGACAGAAATTTTTGCGTCTTTCCCTCTTCTGACCACTAAAAGCTTATTTTTACCAGGATAATGAATATCTTGGTGGAGTTCATTAACGGCGGCATATCCCCTCTCCAGTATCCATGGCATAAGATTTTCGTATTTCCACATCGCAGGAATATCATATTCCATTGACTCCCCCAAAGCTCTGAAGTCAAAGATGTATAGTGCCTGGTTGTCCTGAAGAAATTTAATTTCTTTCGGCTTGATTGTCTGTTTTAAAATCATAAGTAGTGTTCATATATTTTTTTATAGTCAATCTGCTTTCTCAGATTGTTGAGGTTCGGAGAGATAGTTCTGAAGATATAAAGATTGGAAGAAGAGCTATAATGCAGCATCTTACCATCCAATGAATTATTGTGAAGAAATTTGTCTGCACGCTTTCTTTCATTAAAGTTATCCGGCAACTGGTATTGGCTAAAATTACTTATAGTTTCAACAAGATAAATGCCAGAATCCGCCAAAGCTTTTTGAATAGCGAAAATATTTTTTCCCATCATAGTGGGATTTAAGACTACATAAAATTCCTTGGTCTCTTTATCCTTTTTTAGCATTTTCACGCCCGCATAGATAAAAGCTAGCGATCCATCAAGAGTATAGGGCGGATCAGTGATAAAAGTTTGGACTGACGTAGGATTCTTGCAACTTGGAAAGTCGCACACATCCATTTCAACTATTTCAAACCTCTCTGCAAGTTTTTTCAAGATTCCAATAATACGAGGATCCTTTTCTATGATAACAGGATACGCCCAAGTATCATTTACAAATTCCGTACTTAAAAAATCATCTTCTCCGATGATAGCGAACTTCAGGCACTCAGCAAATGGATATCTTGATTTCAGAAATTTATAACGAGCAATTCGGGAATCATCATCACAAGGAAACTGATTTAGGCTGCTTTTGGGAAGCAGATTGGATATGGTCATCTTATCATTTTTCTCTTTTTTAAAATGAAAATGAAATGTCTTAGTTATTTTCCCATCTGCGGCGATCTTGATAATATTCTGCTTCAACGCTATGCCGATGATATTCGCCAAATTATCAAAGTCACCTGAACTTTTTTTGATAAACTCGTCAAGATTTTTTGAATTTTGCAGAAGGGATATCTCTCTATGAAAATCAATATTGCTGAATTGATTATTCCTATGCCAATAGCTCTTTGCTTCAGGAGACGCTTTCATCAGATCTAAAGGCAAATTATCGACATATTCCTTATAAGCTTCTTCTATCCTATTATTGGAACAAAATATAGTATCCATATGATCAAATTACTAATAATCAGAGAATTACCTGGCAAAATTGTCTTCCTTGTTCGGTCTGGTAAATTCCAGTAAATCCTCGTCTCCCAAAGCGACAGTAGTAATGACTTCTCCTCTTGTTGCGACATAGAGAACGATAGCCATTTTTTTAGGCGCTACGGTTTTCTTAAAATCTTTGTATATTTTAGCGATGATATGTTCATGCGAAATAGGCAGCTCTTCGTAACCATAAAAATAAAATTTCAAACTCTTCAGTTCCGGAATCAATTTGTTAGGAACAAACTTCATCCTTACTTTGTAAATATCTTTTAATCCGGTCATTGGACATCTGGCCTGTAATTCTGGATAAGAATATTCAATGGTAAGTTTTTCTCCGCCTAAATAAGGAATCGGACGAATCTTATTCTTGATTTCAAAATCCATCGCATCTTGTATCCTTTTTCTTAGCTGCTCATCGGACATTTCCTCGATTTTGCCGGCGTATTCCCAATTTTTACTTTCAGACATAGAATTATTGGTTATTATAAGTTACTCTCCATTTAAATAAAAGGCTATACTAATAGTATACAAATAAAGCCAAAAGTCAATGAAAATTGACAAAACTATAGCAAAACACTATATTGTTGACAGTCTACATCACTCGTATATTCGTTAGACAATATCCTTTGTATCCGTTCTAGATAAGCAAAATGATCTATCCATATATTATAAGTAATCGACCTATATGACTTTATCTTTATTGATTGTCTGGAGTATCTGTAGTGCCAGTTTTACATTATTTGGAAGCTGGTATGCAAGGAAGTATAACAAGGCAGATCTCCTAATAGCGCTTTATGTTACATTTGTAATAATCTCACAAATACTAGCTGTGAAAATTTCTAATTTCGATCTTGGATTTAGAACCTTCTTTGTGCCAAGCGGTATAATCGTATTCTCAGTAACCTATCTCCTTGCCGATATTGTTAATGAGAAATTTGGCCGTACGGAAACCCTAAAAATGATTTATATAGCTCTAATCTCCCAAATAGCAATGGTCATATTCTTATGGCTTGGCGTTCAATTAGAACCGGCTTCATTTTGGCCATTGCAATCTTCTTGGCAACAAATATTCGGTTTGATTCCCCGTATTACGCTCGGCAGTTGGATTGCTTTTATCGTTTCAGAGAGCGTTGACGCCTATATTTATTCCTGGTTTAAAAAAATGACCCACGGTAAGTATCTCTGGGCTCGCTATGTATTTAGTACTATCCCCACATTGCTTCTCGATAGTTTAATCTTTATACCGATTGCGTTCTACGGGACTCAACCGGTTATACCTTTGATTATAGGTCAAACAACTATCAAATGGCTAGTAGGTCTTATAAATATATTCTTCATTTATTTAAACAAGATAATCTTAGGACAAGATATCTTTACATCTAATGAAGCCACGCAATCAGCAACTACATAGTAAATACTAAGAATCTCTCTCTTTACCCATACAAAAAATCATAACATATAATATGAATACATCAGAGAACAAGGTTATAGATAGGACTACAATTCCAAGGGAATTGTTCCATCTCGTACCTAAAGAATTATTTTCAAAGTATTTGGACAAAAACGGAGATTACGACTGTCGCAAAAGACAGGAATGGGGAATGAATTCGGATTTTATCCATACTACGACCACGTGTAAGGATCTGAAAGAAAAAGTTGCAGATATAAACTGGAAAAATTATCCTAAGGAAACTGAGTTTGTTCTCTTGAAAATTGATTCCAGTAAAATAGAGTCAAAATTTACCTATGCGATATATAACGGAACTACCTACTATCACGTCTGGGGTTCATTGCCGAAAGAATCTTTTCAGGTAATTGAGATCATCAGAAACAACGACGGCACATTTAACATATAAGTCTCATGTGCTTATATAATAAAACAAAAACAGCCCTTCTTTGGTATACTTATAACTAATTCCTTATTTTTCTGTATCAATCTTCGCCCAGATATCCTTCTCAAATCTTCCTTCGTATTTTTCGATAGCTTTTGAAAATTCGCTTTCCAAATCTATATCGTATTTCGATGCGATAGTAAAGATATTGTATAGAAGATCAAAACACTCTTTGCCAATATTGTCTTCCTGTCTTCTTACCTTTATGCCGTGATGAATCAAGATGCTTCTGACGGCCTCTCCGAATTCTTGGCTGAATTCACCCAAAAGCTCCATATCGCTCCGCTCGCCCGTTGATTTTTCCAATTCATAACACCATTTTTGTAATTTCTTCACTTCCATTGTTTTAGAGTTATTTGTTTGATATAAAAGGAGATAAAACCGGAATATCTGAAAGTCCTAGTTGATGTCCTTAAATCGGATCTTATCAGCCAGTCCAAGTCTAGATCGAAAGAGAATTGGACTAGTGATTCTTATATGTTACTGAGCTCTCATCTTTTCCCCATTCATACGCCCTTAGAAAATCCTGATGCAGTTTTACTCTGCCTCGATTAAATTCATTCAGCTCTTCTGAATAATAAGCCAGATACTCTATTACTCTGGAAAGCCAATATAATTTTTCCAACTGCTTTTGCTCCGGAGTAAAAGATAATAGTTCATAATATTTTTCCAAAGTGTCGTCTGATAGATTGAAATGCCATATATACATTCTTACTCTTGCAAAATCATAAATCGGATCGCCGAACATAGCCTCTACCCAATCAATGATCGCAGTAATTTCATCTGAATCAGGATTCACAAAGAGATTTCTCTGATTAAAATCCGTATGCAAAAGAGAATAATCTTTATCAATAAAGTCAGTCCTTTCAATTTTTTTAATGATATTTTCAACAGAATCAAGGAGTAGCTTTGAATCCAGACTTTCTCTGGTCACGATTTCTTTCCAATCTAGATCCGGATTTGCGCCTGTAAATTTAGACAGCATCACTTCTTTCCAGCTCAATTCTTTATCAATTTCAGTTAAGAATCCTGCTTTATCCGATTTCACCCCATGAATCTTTTTAAGGTTATTGACCATGGAAGAAATATATCTGCTCATTTGATCTGCCGGGATTGAATCTAAAAGCGGAAAGTTAATTTTTTCGAGAATTGAAACCTGCTTATTTTCAAATGTGAAAACGCCAAATACTTTTGGCACCGGGATATCAATCTTATTTTCCTCTAACAATTTGAAAGCAAGAATATCTCCACTCAAACCTCTCGCGTAACATTTTATTGTATATTCCCTGCCGTCAGCATCCGTAACAAAAAATACCTGGCTATCCATCCCTTGAGGCGGAATCTTTATGTCTGCTATTTTTATTTTAAGATATTCTTTAACTTTTGATATTATCTTTTCCTGAAAATCTTTTTCCATAAAATTCGAATAATCACTTTTTATACTTCCTTTTGAATAACTTTTATCTGTAAATAGCAATCATCTGCCTTATAACCAGTTCATCCGGTTTTATATACTCTCCTGTAAAATCGAACCATACGGTCATGAAATCCCGCTTATCCAATTTCCTGATTTTCCCGATTTCAGGATCGTGCAGATAGATATTCTTGTCATCAAGCCCACACACTACTGAATAGTGTCCATCCGGAACACAAGAATCGGAATAATCTGACCTTCCCCTCGAAAACCAGTTCACTATAGCCGGGATGCCTTCATTGAGATATTTTTCGATATCTTTGAAAGTGCCTTTGTTCTTTATTTTCACCTTAAAACCGAAATGCTTTGCCGCTTTGGCAATTCCCCTGTCGTCAGTTCCCAGATCCGAAGAACATCCACTAAGCTCTGCCAATTCCCGCTCGCTTGCTTCTACTCCATAGTATTTCAAAACAATCTTCAAGGAAGCAGGTCCGCACATTCCCGCATTCGGTGTCTCTTGGAATGGCTTTATTTTGAGCATTATCTTCATGTATATTTTTTAATATTTTGAAACTTTTTTTATCTCCCCTTCTTTCTATATTCTTTCTTGATTTTCAAATACTGGGGATCCGTTCCGGAGCCGGATTCTTCTTTGGCATTCTTCCGCATCAGTTCGGCAGGAAACTTTTTGTTTATATGCTCAAGTTTGTCTTTGATAATTTGCTCCGTATCAAGATCAAGAAGCACGGACATATCTAACGCATATATAAAAACATCCGCCAGTTCCTTTTTTATCTGTTCCATCTTTTCTTTGTCTGCCTTCGTCTCTTCTATGCTCAAGCTTGTCCACTGAAACAGTTCAAGCAGTTCTGCCGCTTCAATACTTATGGACTTTGCCAGATCAGATGGACGCAGCTTGTTCCAGCCTCTGTCGTCAAGATATTTTTTAATCTCAATCTCAATATTTTTCATATTACTAAAAATCATATTTAAGTTCTTAATTATTATAGAGGGAAATAGCAAATAAGTCTATGAATCTGAGTCACGTGCATATGCAGGAAAAATAGCTGAAATGGATATTTGAAAAGTTGGAAAAGCGGAGTAAGAACTTTTTGTTAATTAGAAATTATTGGTGCCTCGACAAGATAAACACGGACTGTTCTAACCCCGATAAATGGCTCATATAAAACAAAAACAGGCTCTCTAGAGCCTGTCCTTTCCCTGATGCAGGAGCTGAGGGAATCGAACCCCCGCCGTCGGTTTTGGAGACCGAAGTTCTACCTCTAAACTAAGCTCCCATAGTTCCAAATACTTATTTATTGTAGCTGAAAAGATTATAAAAGTAAATGACTGCGGCGCGAGGAAAAAGGAATTAAGACGTCATACGGAGTAGCATGGCTTTAGCCTGCGCGGTTGTCCCAAGCCACAAAATCTCGTATACGTTTATTTTCTCCGCATGGAATAGCTACGCAGGCTGAAGTCTGCTATTACGCCACTTAACGAAACATTTATTTGGCACCGTCATCCTTCAAAAATCTTTCTACTCCCTCCAAAAATCCTCCAGTGAAATATTTCGAAGCAGATTCGGATTTGAGGTCCAGCCATTTATATCCGCTATGCTCTTCTGAAATCCGAATTTTTCCTCCATGATATTTGGCTTTGAAAAAAATCATAAAAATGCAATTATCACGACCCAGTGTCTCGGAATAGTAAATATATTTGCCGGTAGAAACCGGGCGAAAATCGACTTCGTATTTTACTTCTCCGCCGACTTCTTCTTGCATCTCTCTGGCAATAATTTCCTTATGTGGCGTTTGCAGTTCATCCGAATTTATTCTTCCGCCGGGAAAGTCATAAAAACCGGCCAAGATTCCTTCATTAACGCACTTAAGTCCGAGAATTTCGCCCTGCTCATTCTCCAAAATAAGCTTGAGACTGATGTTGAAAAAATGCGGTATACTTTTTGATATTTCTTCTTGCATGGTTTTTGTAATACGGATTCAAGGGCTGTCCTTACGGAACCAAAAGGACAGTCCTTACTTTATAAACTTATATCGCAAAAGGATTCCGGCTCAATGCAAAAACAAAAACGACACATAAAGGTCGCTCGTGTTTTACGTCGGACAATTACTTGCCCTTCAACTCAATGTGTTTGGTATGTTTGCGACAGAAAGCGCAGTGCTTCAAAAGTTCCAATTTTTCCTTGATCTTTTTCTTGTTTTTGAAAGTGTTGTAGATCCCTTTCTTGCACTCAGTGCATTGTACTCTGACCAGATTATCTTGTGACATATTCTTTTAAATTAAATAAATATACTCTCTCTTGGAGCCGTTGAGCAGATTCGGACTGCTGACCTGCTCCTT
>Ga0172381_10005050_pt1 | contig 13468 bp, 9 predicted proteins | sample Leawel6488metaG_FD_119754 | JGI IMG/M metagenome (GOLD analysis project Ga0172381, IMG submission 119754) | Leachate microbial communities from a municipal landfill in Southern Ontario, Canada - Leachate well 64-88 metaG | ecosystem: Engineered > Solid waste > Landfill > Unclassified | place... | reverse complement strand
TCCTTGTATAGCTCCATTATCTCTTTATTCAACTTCTGAGGGTTATCCTTATGTTCCTTGCGTAACGCTTCTATGCGCGGCTGCAAAGCCTGCATTTCTTTCATAGAGCGCATTTGCTTTATAGACAGAGGAAATAGCAATAAATAAATTAACAAACTCAACAATACTATTGCCAGCCCCCAGTTATGAACCAAGCCATGCAAAAATTCCAAAAGTTGCAACAACAGCTGAGCAATGAAATCAAAGGTGCCAAAATACATCACAGCTGTCCAATCTGGATTAATGCTTTTTATTGCTTTGAATTCTTGTGGCCCCAAGTATGAAGCATAGAAATGTCCAATCTGAGTTCCAGGCTTTAATTCAATTTCTTTTCCATCTATACTAACCCGAGTCTGCTGTTTTGTTATAGCCTTTGCATAGCCGGTATACTCACCCTTGTCTGGTTGCACAATAAAACAAAAATAGCGGTCCCTTATACTAATAAACTTTAAATTATTAAACGTATGATTTTTCTTGGAATTGGGATGCAGTATTTTTTCAATTGTAGCTGCGGTGATATCCTGATAAGTGCTATTCTTAGGGTCTAGGCTAAAATCAAGTGTCCCGACTAATAGCGGCAGTGCCATTTTAAGATCTGAGCCGGATCTATTACGGATTGTTAATTCTAACCCTATGGTATAATTAGACTTAGAAAAGTTAAACTTTTTGGTAACGACTTTATCTTTATCTGAATGCACAAAGGTAACTTGATCCGGACCCTGGCTGATCTTACTAAAATTTAAACCCGTATCTTCTAATTCAAATCCCTGGCCAACAACAAAAACATGGGATTGAAATTTTTTAAACGAAACCTCTTTGATGGCTGCCCGAGATTCCAAAAAGCTTACTTCAAATTCCGGGTTGATAAATTTCACGATGGATTCAGGCGCGGCAGGCTCGGATGGGCTAACAGTTGCGACTGGCACAATCTCTTCCAAGGGTTTTACCGAACTCTGTACTGTCGCCATAACCTCTTTATTGATAATATGTTGCGGTTTAGGCATCAAAAGTGACCAGCCTAACAACACTGCCATTGATAATACAATTGCCAAAATAGTTCTTTTTTCCATAGTTATTTTACAGGGTCAAAACCGGATCTGCCTGATAAAGGATGGCATCTGCCTAATCTCGCCGCTGCCATTAAACTGCCCTTGAGCCACCCATATTTGGTAATGGCTTGTATGGCATACTCCGAACATGTCGGGTTGTAAATACAACTGGTTGGTAAATACGGCCGGACGCATTTGCGGTAAAAGCAAATTATCCCTAGCATTGCTTTAGTTAACATTAAATAGCGATTTTGTGTCTGCCCTTGGCTCTGCGGCGCGACAACGTACTTCTGCCGTGCTTAGTGCGCATGCGCACTAAAAACCCCTGCCTGCGTTTTCTGACGATCTTCGTCGGTGTTTTAAGATTGATCTTCATTTTTAGGCTCCTTGTTTCAAAAAATTTTTTGATTATCCAGGGCGAGGCTCCGCCGTAATAATCCTATTTGATTTTTGGGATTGTAACATAGAATATTATCCCGGTCAAGACAAATAAGTAATCCATATATCGCCCGCGTCAAAAAAGACAACCTGTGATTTTAGTTGACGCGATAGATTTTTATCGTATAATGGTTGGCGTTAAACTATTTTACTTGCAACAGCATATTTCTCTGTTATAATATTTTCCACAGATTTATCCAAGCTGTGTATAAACTGTGCATAGCATAAAACCGGTCATTTTGTTAGAGTTTTCTTAACTATGGATTTTATAAAGATTTGGGATGATACTCAAGAGCGCCTGAGGCAAAGACTGGGAAACACTGTTTTCGAAACCTGGATCCTGCCGCTTAAGCCCTTAAAAAGGGGAGAGGGGCAAATTTGCCTGGAAGCTCCGGACACATTCTTTAAGGAATGGGTAGAGAATAATTACAGTGATAATATCCGCCAAGCGCTTAAAGAAGTAAGCGATCAGGGGCTGGTTTTTGTATTAGAAACCAGGTCGGGCGCTCCGGCACAACAAGCGCAGGCCAAACTCGGCAGCGCCAGGCCACAAGCAAATCATGATACCGCGGGGTTAAACCTTCGTTTTACCTTTGACAATTTTGTGGAAGGATCATCGAATCATATTGCTCTGGCTTACTCTAAAGCAGTGGCTGAATCTCCCGCCAAAACCTACAACCCGTTATTCATATATGGCGGAGTGGGATTAGGCAAGACGCATTTAATGCAGGCGATCTGCCACCATATAAAGTCCAACAACCCGGCAGCCAAGATCAGTTATTCTACCAGCGAACGATTTACCAATGAACTTATCGACGCCATACAACATCATTCAACCCCGGCGTTCAGATTAAAATACAGGAATGTTGATGTGTTAGTAATAGATGATATCCAGTTTATTGCCGGCAAGGAATCCACCCAGGAAGAATTTTTCCACACCTTTAATGCGCTTTACGACGCGCACAAACAAATAATCATTTCCTCTGACCGGCCGCCTAAAGAGATATCCAACCTGCAAGACAGGCTGGTATCAAGATTCAGTTGGGGTTTAAGTACGGATATCCAGGCGCCGGACCTGGAAACCAGAATAGCCATATTGAAGAAAAAGATAGAGCGGGAGCCGGTGTCAGTTCCCGACGATGTTATTTTCTTTATCGCGCAATTAATCAAAACCAATATCAGAGAACTAGAAGGAGCGCTTATTCGCACAATAGCATATTCTTTATTGGAAGAGGAGCCCATCACACTAGAGCTAACCAAGGAAGTATTAAAAGACCTTTTAAAAGAACCCAAAAAATTAATCACTGTGGATTTTATACAGCGTTGCGTTGTGGAAGAATTCGGCACAACCTTGCATGATCTAAAAACTAAGCGTAGGAATAAAAATATTGTTTTACCGCGTCAGGTTGCCATGTATTTGAGCCGGGAAATGACAGACCTGTCTTTACCGGAAATCGGAGAGTATTTTGGCGGTAAAGACCACACAACTGTTTTGCACTCTTATAATAAAATAAAAGAAGAAATAACCAAGAAGGAGCTTTTAAAATCCAGAGTGGAAAGACTTATTAGTGTAATAAAACAGTAGGTTAACAGTTTATCCAACGGTTTATTTTTACCTAAGTGTTGTTGTAATAAGGGATAGGGTGTTTTTAACAGAAATATATCCCCTTTACTATTATGATGATATATTAATTATTAATAAATAATAATAAAAGGAGTAGGCAATGAAATTTAGGACAAGTAAGGAAAATCTTTTAACCGCAATTCAAAAAGTACAAAGCGTTATTACCGCAAAATCTGTGTTACCAATACTTTCTAATATTTTAATTGAAACTCACGGTAATAATTTAAGGCTTACTGCGACTGATCTGGATATTGGTATAAGTTGTTTGATACCTGTGAATATACTTGAACAAGGCGCGGTAACTATTCCGGCTAAACGGTTTGGAGATATTATTAAAGAATTACCCAGTGATGATGTGATGGTTCATATAAAAAAGAATAACCAGGTTATTATAGATACCGGTTCGTGTCAGTTTAAGATCTTGGGTTTACCCGCAGAAGAGTTCCCTAAACTACCTGAATTTAAGGATAAGGAAGTTATTAAGATCGATCAATCCGGGTTAAAACATATATTATCTTTAACGTCTTTCGCGGTATCGTTTGATGAAACACGTTATATTTTAAATGGGATATTATTTAAAATACACAAAAATAAACTAACATTAGTTGCTACAGACGGGAAAAGGCTGGCAGTAGCTGAAAGCGCTCTATCCCAGGAAACCGAAAAAGATATAAAGATCATCATTCCTATAAAAACAATTCAGGAATTGAACCGTAACTTAAAGGAAGAGGGGGATGTTTCTTTGATTTTGGGTAATAATCAGGTATTGTTTGACCTGGGTGGAGCGGTGATAATTTCACGCTTAATTGAAGGGGAGTTTCCTGATTATACCCAGGTTGTTCCGCCTGCTTCTGAAAGTAAAATGGCTGTAGAGAGGGAGAGATTTCTATTAGCTGTCAAACGCGCGGCGCTTTTATCCACACCGGATTATCAGGCGGTGAAGTTGGAATTTTTTAAGGATAAATTGGTGGTGTCGAAATCCACTCCCGATGTAGGAGAATCACGCGAAGAGCTGCAGGTACAATACCGCGGTAAAGAAATGGTGATCGGTTTTAATCCTGTCTATCTATTAGATGTTCTGAAGAATCTGGCCACAGACCAGGCGGAGTTAGAAGTCACTGATAGTGAAAAACCCGGGGTTGTGCGCGCCAGCGGTTATACATACGTAGTGTTGCCGATGCGTTTGAGTTAAAATTTATGGAGCTGATCAGAGCAACAGTCAGCGGTCTTTTGAAAAAACTCCGGGATAAGGGCGGCCCGGATAAGCCGCATCCGGAAGATGTTTTAAAAAACATCTTGACTAAACGGGAATTAGGGCATATAAAAGTAAAATATTTTAAAGCCGGCGTGTTGTATCTGGCGGTTGATTCGTCCGGTTGGCTTTTTAATTTCAATCTCAAAAAACAGGAACTGCAGGATAACCTGCATACGAAGCTGCCGGAAATAAAAGAGATCCGGCTGCGTTTAGGCCAAGTAGATAATCCATGACTAAGAAAGAAAAAAAAGAGAAGGCCGCTGCGGTTAAAGAGGCAAAAGACGTTCAGCCTCAGGCGGACAAAGAAAGGAAATACGACGCTACCACTATTCAGGTGTTGGAAGGCGCGGAGGCGGTACGCAAACGTCCCGCCATGTATATAGGTGATACAGGGATGCGCGGTTTGCATCATCTGGTCTACGAAGTGGTGGATAATAGCGTGGATGAGGCTTTGGGCGGATATTGCGATACTATCGGGATATCGATTAATTCCGATAATAGCGTGAGTGTGATGGATAATGGCCGCGGGATACCGGTTGATATGCATAAGACCGAGAAAAAACCCGCGGTAGAAGTTGCTCTCACTACATTGCATGCCGGAGGAAAATTTGACCACCGTGTTTATAAAGTATCCGGAGGTTTGCACGGGGTAGGCGTCAGCTGCGTAAACGCGTTATCGGATTGGCTTGAGGTGGAAGTCAAACGCGACGGCAAGATATATCACCAGCGTTACGAAAGAGGCAAGACTGTCAGTAAACTTACCGTGATCGGGAAAAGCTCTACCACTGGGACCAAAGTCACTTTTAAGCCGGATAAGACGATATTCCCTAAAACAGAGTTTTCTTACGATACTCTGGCGCAGCGCCTAAGAGAGCTGGCGTTTTTAAATAAAGGTTTAAAAATAAAATTATCCGATGAACGCACGGATAAAGAGAATGTCTTTGAATTCAGCGGTGGGATTATTTCATTCGCGGAGTATCTGAATAAAAATAAGAACCCTTTACATAATAAAGTAATTTATTTTCAGAAAGAACAAGATCAGGTTATTGTCGAAGGCGCTTTGCAGTATAACGATGGATACGCTGAGACAATGTATTCTTTTGCCAACAATATCAATACCATTGAGGGCGGGACTCATCTGTCGGGTTTCAGGTCAGCGCTTACCCGCGCCATTAATCAATACGCGAAAGCCAAAAATCTACTCAAAGACGATATTGCGATCGCCGGAGAAGACGCGCGTGAGGGGTTGACCGCGGTTATTAGCGTTAAAGTTCCTAATCCGCAATTCGAAGGCCAGACTAAAACAAAATTAGGCAATTCCGAGGTGGAAGGGTTAGTGGCTTCCTCGAGCTTGGATGCCTTGGCGTCTTATTTTGAAGAAAATCCTTCGATAGCCAATAAGATTATTGATAAGGTTATTGTTGCTTCCCGCGCACGCGAAGCCGCGCGTAAAGCAAGAGAGTTGACTCGGCGAAAAGGCGCGCTAGAAGGCGCGGGGCTTCCGGGAAAGTTATCGGATTGTTCTGAGCGCGATGCCGCGTTATGCGAATTGTATATTGTTGAAGGAGATTCTGCAGGTGGCTCGGCAAAACAGGGCCGCGATAGAAGATTCCAGGCGATATTGCCGATAAAAGGTAAAATACTGAACGTGGAAAAATCCCGTTTGGATAAGATCTTATCTAATGAGGAGATCCGCACCATTATTACAGCGTTAGGCACCAGTGTCGGCGAAGAATTCAATCTGGAAAAATTACGTTATCACAAGTTGATCCTTATGGCAGATGCTGATATTGATGGCTCGCATATCCGCACATTGCTTTTGACACTTTTGTACCGGCAAATGCAAAAGTTGATCGAGGGGGGATTCGTTTATATTGCTCAGCCGCCGCTTTATAAAATCAAAAGAGGCCAGCGCGAAGAATATATTCAGACTGAACAGCAGCTTAATGACCTGTTGTTGGACTTAGGCAGAGAGGGGCATAAATTAGTCCGCATAAAAGATAAAGAGGTTTTTACCGACAACCAATTCCGTAGCGTATTGGAGCTCTTGGTAGAATTGGAAAGAATAGGCAAAAATTTAGATAAAAAGGGAGTAGATTTTGCAAAATATCTCTCTTTTAGGCATCAAAAGACCAGAAAATTGCCAGTTTATAGGGTAAAAGTGGAGGGATTAACCCATTTCTTATATTCTGATAAGGAGCTTGCAGCTTTGACTGAGAAGAGTGAAAAGGAGGCAGATCAGGATGTGCTGGAATTATTTGAAGCACAAGAGCTGGATCAAATTATTAGCAAAATAGAAAAACTCGGCTTGGACTTTTCAACTTATACCGGAGAAACCCAGGAGCAAAAAGACGCGGCTGCCAAAGACGGCGGGAAAACCAGGATGAAAGCGGTTTATCGTATTGTTAACGAAAAAGACCAAAGAGACCTGCTTTCTTTAAGAGAGGTTTTAGCGTTGATCAAAGAAATGGCTACCAAGGGTATGCATATCCAGAGATATAAAGGCTTGGGTGAAATGAACCCTCATCAGCTTTGGGAAACGACCATGGACCCGGAAAAACGAACGCTATTGCAGGTTAAGTTAGAGGACGCGGTTGAAGCGGATAAAATGTTTACAATGTTGATGGGCGACCAGGTTGAACCTAGAAGGCAGTTTATTGAAGAGTTCGCGCACTTGGTTAAAAACTTGGATGTTTAATTATGTACACAAGAAATGAAAAAATAGTCCCGGTTGATATTGAAGAAGAAGTAAAAGACGCGTATTTAAATTACGCCATGAGCGTTATTGTCGGCCGTGCTTTGCCTGATGTGCGTGACGGATTAAAACCTGTGCACAGGCGTATTTTATTTGCCATGTCCGAGCTGGGGTTGGAACATTCCAAGCCTTATAAGAAATGCGCGCGTATCGTCGGTGAGGTTTTGGGTAAATATCATCCGCACGGAGATGTGGCGGTTTATGAAACCCTGGTGCGCATGGCCCAGGATTTTTCTCTGCGTTATCCTCTTGTTGAGGGCCAGGGTAACTTCGGCTCTGTGGACGGGGATTCAGCCGCGGCAATGCGCTATACCGAGGCGCGCCTGGCCGCGATCGCCGATGAGATACTTGGCGACATTGATAAAGATACTGTTAATTTCGGGCCCAATTTCGACTCTTCCTTAAAAGAGCCGCTTTTAATGCCGGCGGCGCTGCCTAATCTTTTGGTCAACGGCTCAAGCGGTATAGCAGTAGGCATGGCTACAAATATTCCTCCTCATAATTTAAATGAAGTCGCTGACGCCATAATGTATTTATTGGATAATCCCGGGGCGGATATTAAAGAATTGATGAAATATGTTAAGGGCCCGGATTTCCCCACGGGCGGGCTTATCTGCGGTAAAGGCGGGATTAAAGACGCTTATACTACCGGTAGGGGTAAGTTAGTTGTGCGCGCCCGGGCTACCGTGGAACATCAGAAAAACGGCAAGGATATGATCGTCATCACTGAGATCCCTTACCAGGTGCAGAAGTCTTCCGTGATCGAGGCGGCCGCGGCTTTAGTCGATGATAAAAAAATAGAAGGCATTTCCGATATCCGCGATGAGTCGGATAAAGACGGGATGCGTATTGTAATTGAATTAAAACGCGACGTAGAAAGCCAGATCGTTTTAAACCAGCTTTTCAAACATACCCAGCTAGAGACCACTTTTGGTATCATCATGCTCGCCCTTGTGGAAAGCAGGCCGCGAGTTTTAAATTTGCGCCAGGTGTTGGAATATTATATTGCCCACCGTAAGGTGATCATCAGAAGACGCACCCAGTTTGAATTAGACAAAGCATTAAAAAGAGCGCACATTCTGGAAGGGTATAAGATCGCGCTTAAATTTATTGACCGGATCATTAAAACGATAAAGACCTCTAAAAGTACCGAAGACGCAAAAAAGAACTTAGTTAAAGAATTTGATCTTTCTGAGATCCAGGCGCAGGCAATATTAGAGATGCAACTGCAGCGCCTGACTGCGCTTGAGCGCGATAAAATTGACGCGGAATACGCCGAGCTTTTAAAGAAGATCGAGATATGCCGTTCGATCCTGGCTTCTGAAAAAAAGATAGAAGCTATTATTAAGGAAGAATTAGAAGCATTGAAGCAAAAACACGGGGATGAACGCAGGACGGATATTGTCGGTGAGGCGCAGGAGCTTGAGGTAGAAGACCTGATCGCCGAAGAGGATGTGGTGGTGACAATCAGCCACGGCGGATATATCAAACGGTTGCCGGTCAGCGCGTATCGTAAGCAAAAACGCGGGGGCAGAGGCGCCAGCGGCGCGGAAGTCAAAGAGGAAGATTTCATCGAGCATTTATTTGTAGCGAGCACAAAAGATTACCTGCTTGTGTTTACCGACAAAGGGCAGGTGCATTGGCTGAAAGTTTACGAGATCCCGCAGGCCAGCCGTATTTCAAAAGGCAAGGCCATAGTGAATCTTTTGCAGATGGAGCCGGGCTCAAAGGTGAGTTCTACTATTCCGGTAAAAGAATTTTCCGCGGATAAATATCTGGTCATGGTTACAAAGTTAGGCCAGATCAAAAAAACCAAACTTGATGCCTATGGTAACCCGCGCAAAGGCGGGATCATCGGTATAACTTTAGATAAAGGCGATGAACTGATCGGAGTGCAGATGACCGACGGTAAACAGGAATTGTTGTTGGGTACGCGCCAGGGCAAGGCTATTAGATTTTCTGAGACCAAAGTCCGCGACATGGGCAGACAGGCAGGGGGAGTGCGCGGGGTCACCTTAGCCAAAAAAGACGAAGTGATCGGAATGGTGCTGGCAATAAAAGAAGTGACTGTGTTGACTGTGACCGAACTGGGTTTTGCCAAGCGTACGCCAATAGAAGATTACCGCCTGACTTCACGCGGCGGGAAAGGTATTATCAATATCAAAGTCACCGGTAAAAACGGAGAAGCGGTAAGCTTGAAGGCAGTCAGCGACCAAGATGAATTGATGGTTATTTCGGCAGGTGGAATGTTTTTACGCTGCGCCGTAAAAGATATCCGGTCTACCGGTAGAGCGGCTCAGGGCGTGCGCCTGATTAAATTACAGGACAAAGATCGTGTTTCTTCGGTGGCCCACGTTATTGCCGACGACGGAGAAGAGTAATATTTCTTCTTTTGGTATTTATTGGTATTATTTGAATTTGAGATTTAATTCCGACCCTATCGTCTAGCCTGGTCTAGGACAAGAGCTTTTCAAGCTCTCGACTGGGGTTCAAATCCCCATAGGGTCAAATTTTGAGTGCGTAGTGCGTAGAGCGTAGTTCGTAGTACAGTTGTTAGTTTAAAGTTTAAATTAGCTGATAACTGTGAACTTAACTACGCACTACCGACTAGGAACTACGAACTAAACATATGTGTGGAATAATAGGTTATATCGGTAAGAAACCTGCGCAGCCCATTCTTTTGAATGGGCTCAAACGTTTAGAGTACCGCGGTTATGATTCTAGCGGTATGGCCCTGATCTTGCCTGAAAAAAATTCCATTTCTATCCGTAAGTCTCCCGGAAAAATCAGCGCGTTAGAAAAGTTGTTAGTTAAAAAGCCGCTTTCAGGCACGGTTGGCATCGCGCATACCCGTTGGGCAACGCATGGAGCGCCTACTCAAGATAACGCCCACCCGCATTTTGACTGCAAAGAAGAGATCGCCATAGTCCACAACGGTATTATAGAAAATTATGTTCAATTGAAAAATGACCTGGTTAAAGAGGGGCATAAATTTAGCAGCCAGACAGATACGGAAGTCATTGTTCATTTGATCGAGAAGTATTATAAGAATTCCGTATCCTTGGAAGAAGCCGTGCGCAGGACTCTGGGCAAGCTGATCGGCTCTTTCGCTATAGGTGTAATTTCCAAAAGAGAACAGGATAAGATCGTCGGGGCGCGCCTAGGCAGCCCTTTGGTGGTCGGGATCGGCTCTGGAGAAAATTTCCTAGCGTCGGATGTCCCGGCATTTTTAGATTATGTGAAAGACGTGGTCTTCCTCGATGATAATGAGATGGTGGTTTTAACCGCGCATGACGTAAGGGTGAGCAAGATATCCGGCGAGCAGGTTAATAAATCGGTTACCCGGATAAATTGGGATGTGTCCCAGGCGCAGAAACAAGGTTATCCACATTTTATGCTCAAGGAGATCAACGAGCAGCCTAGGGTCCTGGAGGCGATGCTTAGCCGTAGAATAACCAAGGGCAACCAGATATCGTTTGATGAGCTGGAGATAAAACCGGAAGTTTTTAAAAATACCAATAAGATCATTATTGTGGCTTGCGGCACGGCGTATCACGCGGGCATGTGCGGTGAATATATTTTAGAAGAACTATGCAAAATACCGGTAAGCGTGGACCTATCCAGTGAATTTCGTTATCGCGATCCGCAGATTTTGCCTAATACCCTGGTTATTGCGGTCAGCCAGTCCGGAGAAACCGCCGATACTTTAGCCGCTGTACGCGAGGCAAAACGCAAGGGCGCTAAGATCTTGGCTATTTGTAATGTGTTGGGCTCAACGCTGGTCAGGGAGTCCGACGGGGTGATCTATACTTTGGCCGGCCCGGAGATCGGGGTGGCTTCAACTAAAGCTTATACCGCTCAGGTGAGCACGTTTTATCTGTTAGGTATTTATATGGCAGGGTTAAGGAACGCGTTAGGGCAGGAAAAGATCAGCCGCCTGATCAACGGCTTTAGCAAATGTCCGAAATTGATCGCTCAAATTTTAGGCAAGCAGAATGAGATTAAAAGCATGGCCAACCGGCACTCGCATTTCGGTTCTTTCTTGTTTTTAGGAAGAAATATAAATTATCCATCCGCGTTAGAAGGCGCGTTAAAGTTAAAAGAAATTTCTTATATCCCCGCGGAAGGCTATGCCGCCGGTGAGATGAAACATGGGCCGATAGCTTTGATCGATGAATACCGCGCGGTTGTCTGCATTGCTCCGGCATCAAAGATCTACGAGAAGATGATCTCTAATATTGAAGAAATACATTCACGCCACGGCAAGATAATTGCCATAGCTACTGAGGGTGATGAGAAGATAAAGGCGCTTACCCGGGAAGTGATTTATATTCCTAAAGTGGATGAATTTTTCTCAGCGCTTATCGTGGCTGTGCCGTTACAGCTTTTGGCTTATCACATTGCTATCCGTCGCGGTTGCGACGTGGACCAGCCGAGGAATCTGGCGAAATCGGTCACGGTTGAATAGTATGGTTCGTAGTTCGTAGTGCGTAGTGCGTAGAATAGTCCAGAGTTAATAGTAAAAAAGATGGTTAGATTTAGCCTCCTTTTGCGTCTATTGGATTAAACAGAAGGAGGATTGATGAAAGAGGTAAAATTTAATTTTGAGGATTTAAGTGTTTGGAAAAAATCGATAATTTTCGCAAAGGGAATTATTGATGTGGTAGACGATATTTCTTCTGACCGTAAGCATTTTAGGCTGATAGAGCAAATAGAGGCGGCATCTACGTCAGTGGCCTCAAATATCGCCGAGGGTGCAGGCAGGTTTTCCCGCAAAGAATTCATTAATTTTCTGTATATAGCTCGCGGTTCGCTTTGCGAAACTCTGACCCTCTTGGCGATCTTTGAGCAGAATGCCTGGGTAAAAAAAGACAGATATCAAGACTTAAGGTTACAGGCAAGCGAGATTAGCCGGATGATATCAGGGTTAATCAATTCTTTGAGGCTTTCTAGACTTTGAACTAATAACTTTACTACGAACTACGCTCTACGCACTACGAACTTTGTATTATGCTATATATCGTCGCTACCCCTATCGGCAATCTCAAAGACATTACTCTTCGCGCCCTCGAGGTCTTAAAAGGCGTTGACCTGATCGCCTGCGAAGATACCCGCCACACCAAAATTTTATTGGATCATTACGGCATTAATGTTCCCACTACAAGCTTCTATCAGCATAACCGGATTACCAAGGCTGATTATTTGATCAAGCTTCTAAAAGAAGGTAAATCAGTAGCTCTGGTATCAGATGCTGGTATGCCGGGTATACTTGACCCTGGGTATAATGTTATTAATTTGGCAATAAAGAATAATATAGAGTTTACGGTTATTCCCGGCGCAACAGCTTTTGTTAATGCTCTTGTATTATCCGGTAAGCCGGCGCATGATTTTTACTTTGTCGGTTTTTTACCAAATCGGACCATTGCCCGGCAGAATCAGCTTAGAAAACTATCCCAATTAAAGACCACTATCATATTTTATGAATCTTGCCATAGAATTGTTGCCTGTTTAGAGGATTGTTTAGCTGTTTTAGGCGATAAAGAGATCTGTGTGGCTAGGGAAATAACTAAGAAATTTGAAGAAATTAAACGTGCTAAGCCCAGCGAAATAATTGATTATTTCAAGCAAAACAAGCCCCGCGGTGAATTCGTAGTCATCCTTTGAGCACATCAATGTCCAATCTGTATTTACAAACATGTCCTATTGTTGTAGGCACGGTTTAAACCGTGCCTACAGGTATCTACAAATCCTGCTTAATCGTTCAATTTCTGCATATTTAGAAACCGCTTTCCCCAAACCCCTCAAATAGCCTTGTTTACCTATATATATAATATAGACTTTACCTATAAGGCTGATAAACCCCCACACCAATTACGTGGGCTTAAAACCAATAAAACATGTTGCCAAAATCCCTCAATTACCTGTTTGTATTCTGCAATTGGTGTGGGGGTAAACATCGTATCAAAAATGAAGAAGAACAAGATCGTCAAGTTAATATCCCTATTTATTTGCTTTTCCCTTTTATTTGAGCAATCAGGTTTTGCTCAGGTAGCCGGGACTTTGAATCTCTCTGCCTATATGAGCGCAGTTGGTTCTGTGCCGGTTGCGGATAAGTTCCGTCCGCTGCATTTGCGCTATCTCTCTTATGATTCTAAAGCTAACAACTTTAAGCTGCTATTGGATAAAGGCGACTTTGCCGCAGCATCGTCATTGCGAGGAGCGCGAAGCGCGACGAAGCAATCCCTTGCCAATGACAATGCAGCCCTCCAGGTTGAAGCCAAAACCCTGCTCAAATACTTCCTCATCGG
>Ga0172381_10005049_pt1 | contig 13469 bp, 21 predicted proteins | sample Leawel6488metaG_FD_119754 | JGI IMG/M metagenome (GOLD analysis project Ga0172381, IMG submission 119754) | Leachate microbial communities from a municipal landfill in Southern Ontario, Canada - Leachate well 64-88 metaG | ecosystem: Engineered > Solid waste > Landfill > Unclassified | place... | reverse complement strand
TTTTGTGCCTTTTGTAGAAAATTATTTAAATGCTTGTATAGAATATCCTGAAGCTAAGATTTCTGTGAGCAGGTAATGATTATAATAAAATTTTTTAAATTTATATTTGCATTATTAAACTTACTATTTATATGCTTAATAGTTATTCCTGTTATGTATGAGTTAATAAAAGTTTTAATTAAATAATTTAAGAAGTAATAAAAGATGAAAGAGCTAATTGAAAATTTAGAAAAAGAAATATAGGGAGGTTAATCAATGAGAAAGAATCAGCCTATACTAACATCATTTCATAGATTTATGACACGAACAGAGGAATTACAACCAATAATTGGAGAAGTTATAGAATCAAAAAATATATCAATTAAATTTGTTACAGATAAAAATGGGTATACTCATATTGAATATATTTAATAATAAGATATTTAATAATTAAAATAGTTGACAAAAATAACATACAGTATATTAATGTATTTTAAAATATTATAAAGGAGGTATTTTATATGGGTTCACCCGATAGAAGTTCTGAAGTTGTAAAACTAATTGAAGAAGAAATTACTAAAGAACAAAAGTAATCAGAAAATTTAATTAAAAGGAGAAAAATGTCATATGGAAACTGATGAAGTAAAAAGTAATGGTGCTTTTATTGATTCTCTAAAAAGAAATAATAAACAAATTAGAGATGATAGAGCAACAGCAATTTCAGAAGATGCTCAAATGCTATACAAAAGAACAATTGAGGATCTTGATGTAAAAATTAAAAGGATGAAAAGAGAGCAGGATAATATGCTTGATCTTTCTCCTGAAAATGCAACAAGTCTTAAACTTGCAAGTGATTTTGATGCAACTGATTATGTTGCTAAAGATGTTGAACTTTCGTTTAAGATTAAAAATGATGAAATTAAACTTGATCTTGCTAAAAAAAGATATGTATATCTTTTTGGAGAACTATAATGGGGGGAGGGAGTTATTCATCGCATGTAAGTTATTCTGATTCAGGAGAAAGAGAAGTAAAATTTGATGGTTCTCTGAGACGCTCTCATCATATTAGTAAAGGTATAGATTATATGTCTATGTCTCATTCTGATATCTTTAAACAGAGAGCAATTAATAATGCCATGAATCCTTATGGAGTTAAAATAAGGGAAAGCAGAGATTCAGAAGAACACCCTAAATCAGTAGCAATTATGATTGCACTTGATTTAACAGGCTCTATGGGCAGTATTCCAAATTATCTTGTTAAAGATGGATTACCTGATTGCATGGGTAGAATAATCAAAGGAGGAATACTTGACCCTCAAATTTTATTTGTTGGAGTAGGAGACCATGAATGTGATCAATCTCCTTTACAAGTAGGTCAATTTGAATCTGATGATGAACTTGTAGATAAATGGTTAACTGATGTATGGCTTGAAGGAGGACGGGGGAGTAATTATGGAGAATCCTATTTACTTGCTTGGTACTTTGCTGGATTTCATACTGAAATTGATTGTTTTGAAAAAAGGGGAGAAAAAGGATTTCTCTTTACTATTGGGGATGAGCCTTGTTTAAAAGAACTACCACAATCAGCTTTAAAAAAGATAATGGGAGAGGGCCAATATCAAAACTTTTCACACTTTGAGCTTCTTGATAAAGCTAAAGAAAAGTACAATGTATTTCATATACATGTAAATAGTGGTAGAGGAGAAGATGAATGGAAGCAACTTATAGGAGATAATCTTATTGTTATTAGAAATCGTGAGGATGTATCAAGAGTAATAGCAGAAAAGATTATTGAGATACAAAATAGTTTAAAATCCTCTAATAGATTTAAATCAGATAAAGAAAATATTTCACAAAATCCTAAAACAGAAAAGGAAGAAGTTAATTTTATAGTTTAAAAAATAAAGTACACTGATAATAAAAGGTCAGTGTACTTTATAATAAGGAGAAAAGTAAATGGCTAATCATATAGTAGTTGGACTTGGATTTGGGGATGAAGGTAAGGGCACTGTAACAAATTATTTATGTAAACAGTCTTCTAATCCAATAGTAATAAGATACTCAGGGGGGCATCAAGCAGGACATACAATTGAAAAAAGAGATGGAACAAGACATATATTTCAAAGTTTTGGTTCTGGAACACTGGATGGAGCTTCTACATTTTGGTCTAAATATTGTGTAATGTTTCCTATAGGATTTCAAAGAGAATATAATGACTTGATTAAGTTAGGAGTTAATCCTATTATATATTTTGATCCAGAAGTTGCCGTTACTACTATATATGATGTATTATATAATCAAACTTTTGAAAAAGCTAGAGAATCAGTTAATTTAAACAGGCATGGGAGTGTGGGTGTTGGTATAGGTTGTACATATGAAAGACATCAAACACCTTATAAGCTTTATTTTAAAGATTTACATTATCCAACAATTTTAAAACAAAAACTTGGTCAGATAAAAGAATATTATATTGACAAAAGTTCTTCTGTTAATTTAATTTTTAGGCTTTATGACGAAAATAATTTTAAGGAAGCAGAAGAAAATTTTATGGATTGTGTAAATCAAATAGTAAGTAATGAAAATGTAAAAATGTTATCTGAACAAAAATTGTTTTCAAGTTTATATTCAGATTATATATTTGAAGGTTCACAAGGAATATTACTTGACCGGAATCATGGATTTTTTCCTAATGTAACAAGATGTAATGTAACCTCTCAAAATGCTATTGAGATGATAGAAAGAAAACTAAATCAAAACTATAGACAAAATTTAAGAGAAACTCAAATACATTATGTAACAAGATGTTATGCAACAAGACATGGAGCAGGTATATTCCCTACAGAAGGAAAAGCTTTACATCTTATAGATGGGTTAAATGATAAAACAAATTTTAATAATGATTGGCAACAGAGTTTTAGATATGGATGTTTAGATTTAGAATTAATAGATTATGCTCTTGAAACTGATAATATATATTCAGAAGGGATAACTAAAAATGTTTATATGACTTGTATAGATCATTTAAGAAATAAAGAAGAAATTTTATGTAGAAATAGTAAAGAGATTGTGGGTTATAAAAATTGGACTTTAGATAGATTTCAAAAAGTATTTAAAGAAAGAAAAATAAACAATATGTTTATAAGTGATAATCCTTATTCAGAATTCAAAGAAGTAGAATAAAAAATGGTATAAGTTTTGGAATTAAAAAAATAAAATAAAAAGGAGATTAAAAGTTATGTCAATGTTTATGCTTTATCTATTAGTAAAATTAGATTATATTCAAGGACTTTTTATCGGATTATCAGTTATGAGTGGAATAGCGATATTTTGTTTGATAATGGTTTATGCTGTAACAGAGGGGGATGCTTCTCAAAAATTATATGATACTTGTAGAAAGTATAGAAATAGACTCTTTATTCCTTTGTTTATAATATTTTTATTCATGGCAATACTTATACCGACTACAAAAGAAACAGCTTTTATTTATCTTGCATCCAGGATAACTCAATCAGATCAGGCTAAAAACATGGGACAGAATTTAATCAATATTCCTGATAAAGCTCTTGAAATAGTGAATATTAAAATGAATGAATATATTAATGATATTAAAGAAGAAACAAAAGAACAAATTAAAAAATAAAATTTTAAATAATTATAAAATAATAATTTACAAAAACACAAGGTAATAATATATCTTGTGTTTTTTATTTATACTAATAATCAAAATTATAAAATAGGAGTAATCAAATGTCACTTAGCTATAATACAGATCCTTGGGTCAAATATCAATACAAACTAAATGAAAATTTTACAGATAATTGTGATGCTAAACAATTAGAAGGAACTACACTTAAAAAGGATGTATGGACTATATTTCCACAAAAAATAGAACACCTTTCAAAGTATATTAAAACAATAGAAAATGAACAAGGTATTGTTGACTATGAATGCTTTCATCAAATTAAGGGTGAAATCTATGACAGTTCAGCAAACAATTTTAATAAACTTAAAGAAGGAAAAACACCTTTTTATAAACGTGATACTCTTGCTTCGTTTCCAAGGCACCAGTTAGAGGAAATCTGCCATTTATTTAATATTGATACTGCTAGACGAGTAAATAAGATACTTGTAAATGATATTTTAGAGAAACAACAAGTTCTTAGAGAAATACTCAAAAAATCTAAATAGTTTTTACTAATATAATATAATTTTAGATAATCTATTTAGGTATATGAATGAAAAAATATAATCCTTTGTTATTAAAAGAAGATTTTGCAATTGGTTCGGAAGTTCATGTTTTAGAGAAGGTCTGTTCCATTTTAAGTAAAAGAGTAGGGTCAAAAATAAGTGTTTCAAAAGTACCTGTAGGTAGAAATACTGATATAGGGCATATTGAGGGTATACAAGCTTTTTTATCAGACGGGAGAAGACTCAGATTTGACTTTAAAATAGGAAATTCAAGCAAAGTTATAGCTATACATTTTTGGAGTGGATTTCATATTCAACCTGATTTAACTATGCCCACCGATGATAAAAACATAATACAAATTTTGGATGCAATTACAGAAGTTCTTAAATCAGGACAACCAGAAGAATTTATATTAACTGAAGATGTTATAACTATATCTAAAACACAAGGAAAAGTTAGCAAGGGAATTGCTGATGCAATTAACCAGTGGGCCTCGGATATGGATTTTGGAGAACATGATTTACAAAATAGAAGAATGAAAGAACTTTATAATTCTTTTAGATATTGGAAAACAGAGGTTCCAGCAAGCAGTGATTTCATAGACGTTAGCGAAAGCGCCTTTAGGGATTATATCATACAGTATCTTGCTAAATATAATCTTACAAATATTTTTATGAGAAAAATAAAAGTATTTAAAGCAGGTAAAGAAATTTCAATAGATACCGATGAATCAGTTTCTAAGAAATTTGATAAAGAAATAATGCAAATGTCATTAGATGATCAAATTGATTTTATAAAAATAATGACAAGGGCAGTGGCACAAGGTAAAAAAAATTCTCTTATCATATGTGGTACTCCTGGAACAGGTAAATCAAGGACAGTTAAAGAAATAGTTAATGCTGAAAAAGGAAGTAGAAAAGTTATTGAAGATTCAGGTCTTATAGGAAAAGTAGGGGATTTATATAGATTTTTATACCAACACAGGGATAAAGAAAATATTATTTTATTTGATGATACAAAAATTATAGAAGAAAAAGCATTTAGACCTTTTCTATTGCAAATACTCTCTCCTGATCATAAAAGAATTTTGACTAACAGAGGAGAAAAATATGTTGATCCTGATAGTCTTGCAAGTTTAAATAGAAAAAGTATACCAGATAGTTTTGAATTTGAAGCTTCTGTAATTGTTATTACAAATGTAATGAAAAAAAGAATGGATTCCGCTATTGTTTCACGAACTACCCCAATTGAACTTGATGTTTCAAAAAACTCTATAGTAGATTCAATAAGAGTTAATCTACATAAGATAGTTAGTGAGTATAAAGATTTTTCTGAGGTTACAATAGGAGAAGCTTCTAAATTAATTGATTTTATAGAAGAAAATATAAATACTATAGATAGAATAGATTTTAGATTATTTAAAGAATGTCTATCAATGGTTTGTACTCTCCCTCCCTCAAATATGTGGAAACGTTATGTTCTTATGTTACTTAAAGATTTTAGATAATTACTAACAATATAATTCCAGATAGAGTTGCCACTCGACAAGATAAATTTAATTACCTATGATTAGTTTATTTTCTGGAATTTATTCCCCTTACTTTTTAAAATTCAATTTACTAATAAATTATAGAAAATGGCAATTTTCTAAATTTTAAAAATCATAGGTATTAGGATAATGAAGGAAAATATTTATTATGTTTACGTTTATTTAAATCCACTAAAATCAGGAAAATTTGAATATTTAGAAAATGGAATAGGAATAACTTTTGATTATGAACCTTTTTATGTTGGAGAAGGGAAAGATTATAGAATAAAAGATCATTTGAAACAAGCTAGAAGATTACTAAATGATTCAATTCATTCTTATACTGGAAAACACGCTATGAACTGGCATAAAATTAATACTATTAAGAAAATTTGGTCAGAAGGTTTGGAGCCAATAATTTATAAAATATGTCAAAATATGCCAGAACAAAGTGCTCTAAATTTAGAGGAAACTTTAGGATTTTTAATAGGGAGATTAGATAAGAAAAGAGGGCCATTAACTAATTTAGTTGATTGTGGAGGGGAGTCTAAAAATCTTTCTGATGAAATTAAGATTAATAAAAAGAAAAAAGAAATGGAAACAAAAAATAACGACCCTTCAATTATGAAAAATGCTATTACTAAAGGATTACAAACTAAAAAAGATGATCCTTCCTGTTTAGAAAATCAAGTTAAAAATTTGAAAATAACTTTAGCAAATGACCCTTCAATTATAGAAAATCAAGTTAAGCACAGAAAAGAAACTTATAAGAATGACCCAAATCTACAGTTAAATGCTAATAAAAAAAGTAGTAAAACTAGAATAGAAAATAAAATAGCTGTTGGGAAACATAATTCAAATTATAAAATAGTAGATTATAAATTTATAATAATACAATATTTTGAAACACAATCAATTTAAAATATAATAAAATTATATAATAACAATCATAATCATTCTGTTGGTAAAGAAAAAATAAAAAATATTTTAAAAATATTAAATTTTCCAATAAATACTGTATCACAAATACCTAAAAAATTAATTTATTTACAATTCGTTGAAGAAAATAAAGATAAAATAAATTGGTATATTGAAAATTATGAACGATTAGAAGAAGAATATTTTAAAAATAAATGGAAAGAAAGACACCCTGATTTTGTGAAATAACTTATTTTATACTACTAATATATTAAATTATAAAATGTATTTTACTAATATACAAAGAGGCAAAATAAAATAATATGGAAAGTAGAAAAATAACTTATACAATTGGTAATCTTAACAGTGGGGTTGTATATGCTCAAGACATAAGAACAGTAATATCAGGAGCAGTAGCATCAAGTATAAATACATCAAATGCAACATCTAATCCTGTAGACAAAATGGGTAATTATAATATAGGGTCAAATGTTTATGGACAAGATATTATTTATAGAAGACCTACTACAATGATGGTTACAAATCAAACAGGAGCAGATTTTGAATTTAATCTAATATCTGATAATACTGAATTAGTTAATTATAGTGGCCAACCACAAAATTATGATAGAATAAAAGTTAAAAATAATGCATCATTAACTATATCTCCTATGCCTAAATCACAATTTATATTAGGATATACTTCTGGAACGGTGAGTGCTAATTTAGACATCTTCTTTTGGGGGTATGTATAAGAGGGAATTATGAAAAATATAAACCTTAAACCAATGTGTTATAAATCGGGAAAAACCTTTTCTGAGGTTCATATAGCTTATCTGCAATCACTTCAAGAAGCCAAATCTCTTGGTATAGAAGAGGATGAAGCAAGAGTAATGTCTATTTTAGAAACTATTCTTGAAATAGATGGACAAGATAATAATACTTCTAAAAAAATAACTAGCAAATATCTTGAATCTGGAAAAGATTTTAATTCATTTATAGAGGAACTAGTATCCAGTGATATACCACCCTCTTCCAGACCCGAACCAGATATAGATAAACCTTTTCCAGATAAAATTGAAGAAGATGATGATGAGGAAGTAGATGATGGGAGTTACAATAATGATGTAAAAACATCTGCTAAAGATATTGATGATGTTATTGAAGATGATAGTATTGATCATCTATAAGAAAAGGTTCTATGAAAAAATATAAACCATTATTAACTGAATCTTTAAAAACATATGAATTTAAAGTTATAGCTGATTCAGAGCATGAATATGAAAAATTATTTAAAAATTATATTAATGTTTTAAAAGAGCATAATATTAAATATAAATTAGAATTTAATAATTTTTATAAAGTAGGTACTCAATATAGGAATACAATTTTTGTTCAACTTGATTCTAAAATTATGAATTTAAATGATTTATATAAAATAATAAATAAAGTAAAGCCTATAGCAATAAGTTTGGTTAAATAATGCCTGTAAGATATTATGATACTGAAAATAATAATTTTCCAAAAATAATGATGGCCATAGGTAATAGTGTCCTCTACTACCTAGCAACTAAAATATATCCAGATGAAAATCCAGACGACCTAATAAATCCAGAATCGGATAAACATAAATTTATCCTCGCAAATTTTGACGCAAATGAAGAGACTGCTATATATAGAGGTATAGAGGATTTAAAAACAGTTTCAACTTCAAGTGGTAAGTTCCCTTTCACAGCATACACTTTTAGCGAAGAGGAGCTCAAGGTAGATACTAAATCACATTTACAAGTTTCAGGTAAAATATTTGATTCAGCATCACAATCTTATATACAAGCTATTCCTTCAGTATGGGATATTCCTTGTGTCACATTTACAAATAATGTTCAAGATTATCACAGGGTGAGACAGCTTTTGTCAGTGGATTCAAGTAAGCTTACAAGGTTAGTTGTACCTATAACTATTAATTCAGTTTTAACTAGTTTTACAATTGATATTAATTTTGAATTGACAAAAGGTAATTATTCATATCAGTACGAGGAATATTTAAGCAAGGGGCGAATTTATGATCTAATGCATCCTTTAAAAATTAAATTTATGTATTTTATTTTAAATGATTCTGTTGATGTTGCTTTAGTAGATAGTATTACAGTATCATTAAGAACACTAGCAACCGAAATAAATTCATCTGAATTAATACAAACATATAATTCACCTGAAACACCAACTATTAGTTCCACTGTTCCAGTAACAAGTTCAACTAATGTGGATAAAACTCAAAATATAATTATAAATTTTAGTCAATCTATGAATGAAGCAATAACAAATTCTTATATAGACATAGAACCAATGTTTCCTTGTAATTTTATATGGAATACATCTTCAACACAATTAACTCTACAACCACAATCTGGGCAATTAGATGCTAGTACAAGTTATACAATTACAATAGAAAAAAGTGTACAAACTATAAATCAAGCAACATTGGAAGATAACTATATATTGACATTTGCAACCGGAGTTTAAATGAAAAGATATAAATATTTAATGATAGAAGATGATGGGTTTAAAAGGGCACTTTTTGATTTATCAGAGGGAACTATTAATCCAGATAAATATTTATATGATATTGAAGAAAAAATAGATAATGTTTTAAAAAGAATGAAGAATAAGAATTATAAATTAACAGCTTTGTGTATGATTTTAAGTAGTGCTGTTTCTAAATATAAAATTGATTTTAAAGGAGAATCTAATATAGTTTCTGGGCAAGAGGATTTTATTAAATTTGGTATAAATAAGGGGGCAACCAAACCAGATGAATTTGCTTCTATTAGAATTTACTGTAACCCTTTTTTATTAAAAATTCAACAAAATGAAATATTTCTAAATAGTTTTAAAAAAGAACTATTAGTTGTATTAAAACACGAATTAATTCACAGAGGACAAGATTTACAAGTTAAGGATTTAAAATTAAGATTTGAAGTAATGTCATCTAGTCATGAATCTTTAATAAAAGATTTAGCAGATAAAAAAGAAATAATGGCAAGAGCATGGGAAATTATAGAATTATTTAAATTGAAAAATGATTTTACCAAAGAAGAGATAAGAATTAGAATAATAAAACATGATGATTATAGAGGATTAAATAATACTTTGGATTTTTATTTTAAAGCTTTTGGAAAAAATTCTTCTGTAATTAAATTATTATATAAGTATATGTATTTATATCTTGAGGAAAACTAGTGTCAGTTACTAAATCAATAGCAGAAAAAATGAATGCAGTAGTAGCACCTTTGGTAAGAAAACTAAATGATGTTAATATTGATCTACTCGGTGATGAAATTAATGTTCTTAGAATTACAAAAAAGAACCTTGATATATTTGGAGAATATGATGAATCAGTAGAAACAAATATTATATCTAATGTAATTATAAAGCACCCTTGGGGTAATAATATAAGAATGTTTTCTTCCTCTGATAAGATAACAGGGCAAACAGAAGTTAATGCAATTGATCTTTATGACTTATTACCACTTGAGGTATATATTAAATTTTCTGGTGATTATATGACTGAAAATGCATCTCTTAAAATAGGTGATATAATTGTAGAAGTATTGCAAGATGAATTTAATAATAAGATTCCTTTAATGATAAGAATTACAAAACAGTTTGGACAATTTAGATCAAGATTTATATCAGGCAAAAGATATGAAGGTGCTTTATATAGAGAGACATTAACAAATGAAATGCAGGATATATTAAATAAATATTTAGAACAGCTATAAGGAGTTTATATGGAATATAGTTTAAATTTAAATAAAGGAAATGAATATCAAGAAATACTTAAAGAATTAATTGTAGCTACTAAGGATAAAATAGAATTTAAAAATCTTACTATATATCCAAGAGTACCATCAATGTTTTTTACCACAATGCATTTTGGATTAGGAACAATAGAAATATATGATTTATTTTTTACTATATATAATTATGATAAAAACTGTGATATTACATTATCTACTAATATGATAATAGATTGTACTAAAATAGATTTATCAGAGAAAGATAAAGAATATTATTCTTTTGGATTTAGAATTTATTTTAGAGATATTAGTGTAGATGTATATTTTTAATTATCAAGGAGTTTCAAAATGTTTGAACGAAATTTGAAAGATGAATTATTAGATTTTGATAAAAATTATTATCAGGATATAGATATTAAAAAAAGAATAGAGGAATTTCGGTATAAGTCTGTTTATATTTATGAGCAAATAAATATTATGAAACCACTTATAAAAGAATGTCAGGAAGGAGAAATTAAATCTAATTTATTAAGTTTATGGATACAGCCTCTTACAAGATTAGCAATAGAAAATTATAATAAAATGTATACAACATTAAATTATAATAAAAAAATCATATTTTTTGAAATGTTTAATATATTATTTTACCAGGGTAAAAAAATAGAAGAAGTAAAATGGAATTTATCATCAAATTATGGGTTTTATTATTAATGGATAGGAAACAAATTATACAATATTTAAAAGATAATATTTATACAAAAGAAGCACTTATAAAGAAATATCCTGATAGATTTAGTAAAGAAGAGAATTTTTCTTTTTTGTTACCTATGTATAAACAATTAGATGAGATGGATTGTAAGTATTTTTATTTTTTTGGGCGAGCAATAGATATTTATATAGAAAAATTAGAAAATAATTTTAATTTTTATAAAGATGATTTTGAATTTTTTATTTTTTTGCTGTCTTTAATTTTTGAACAGAGTAAATCTGGAAAAATAGTTTTAAATGATTTAATTGCATCACTCAATAAATATGGATTAAGGTAATATTTTTAAAATAGATTTACTAATATATATAATGAAAAATTACAAAAATAATAGAGGTACAAAATAGCATGGCAATAAAACCATACAGCCCACTTTTCACCGAGAGTAAACAAAAGAGTAAAAAACAAATTCTTGAATCAGCACAAAGGACTATAAAAGCTATTCAAAAGAAAGTCAAAAAGATGAGAGAGGAAGAGGATGAGAATACTTCCACAGAGGTGGTTGATGTACTTGACCAAGTAACATCTGATCTTTCTGACATAATTTCTGATGTAATAGATGAAATTGGAGCTTCTGCTCCTATCGTGGATGATTTGATTGATGCGGCAAAAGATGCCGATTTACAGGCTGATATTGCAGAAGATAATCCTGAAATGTATGAGTCTAAAATCAAGAAACCAGTTAAAAAGTAATTAAAAGTATCTAATAGTTTTACAAAAAGAGTAACTAAAAATTACTCTTTTTTATTGATAAAAAATTAAGTATTAACATACTAATAACTATGAAGATACTGAGGTGCACTACTAAGCATTTAGACTTGATATATAATATTGAATCTGACTTATTTGCTATTCATGTAAGAGAGACTAAACCAGATTTATTAAATGATATTAAGAACGGATATTATTATGGACTTTTTGAAAATGAATTGTTAATAGGATATTTTTGTATATATTTAAAAAAAGGATTATATCTTAATAATATTGTAGTAAGGAGAGAACACCAAGGATTAAATTATTCTAAAACAATAATCCAATATTTAAAGCAATATATTATTATGAATAGTATAGATAGAATATGGCTACATGTAGCTGTAACAAATGATACAGGTATTGGATTATATAATAAATGTGGATTTAAAATTAAAGGAAATATAAAAGATTTTTATGCTTTAAATGAAGATGCTTTAATAATGGAATTTAAGTAGTTTTATATTAAAATTAATATAATAAAAAATTAACTAAAAAGATAAATTTTTGTTGACAAATTTATATAATAATAGTTACTTATCTTAAAGGTATAAAAATGAAAAGATGGAAAAGTATAGAAGATTCTAAATTAAGCTATCAAGAGCAATTATTAAATAGTTCTTATATTGATAAGTTTAAAGCTCTAATTAGATTACAAGAGAAAGCATTATTTTTTGATAAAATAAGATATAAGTTTTCTGAAAATTTTAATTTACCAGAAATAATTGATATATTAAATGATGTTGAAAAAAATGGAATCGTAGAAGATTATGTTATAGGAGGAGCCACAGCATTATTATACTATTCTACTCCTCATCTTACAGAAGATATTGATGTATTCATTAAAAAGAAACAAAAAGGATTATTATTTAGTTTAACTGATCTATATGATTTTCTTAAAAAGAAATATAGAGCTAAAGAGGAAAGAGAATATTTAATAATAAAAGGTAATCCTATTCAATTTTTAATTCCTGGAGATAAGATTACTCAAGAAGCATTTGATAATGCAAATAGAGTTACTGTTAAAGGTAAAGCATTTAAAATATTTTCTTTAGAATTTATTATAGCAATAATGTTATTTTTAGGTAAATCTAAATATAAGGAAAGATTAAGAATAGTAAAAGAAGAAAATAAATACAATAATAATAAATTAATTAAAATATTATCTAAATATAATCTTTTAGATAAATGGAATAAAATTGAAATTTAATACTATAATTTTGTATAGTAAACAAGTGTTTTAAAAAGTGAAATTTTTTAAAAAAAAAATTAAAAAAGTTGTTGACATTTATCTTTTAATTTAGTACTATATATTTAATTAGAATTTAAGGAGATTAAAAATGGAAATTACAAAGGAAGATTCAAAAGAAATTAACAATCTATTTTTTGAAATAATAGATTCTATTTATGGTTCTAGTCTTCATCATATAGGGGATGGAGATGGTATATCTACAGAGGATGCAGATAGAATTAGAGAGTTGTATAAAAAATATTCAATCTCTTACTTTAAAAATAAAAATAATACAAAAGATAGTTTAT
>Ga0172381_10005048_pt1 | contig 13469 bp, 21 predicted proteins | sample Leawel6488metaG_FD_119754 | JGI IMG/M metagenome (GOLD analysis project Ga0172381, IMG submission 119754) | Leachate microbial communities from a municipal landfill in Southern Ontario, Canada - Leachate well 64-88 metaG | ecosystem: Engineered > Solid waste > Landfill > Unclassified | place... | reverse complement strand
CGATAGTAACAACATAATTACCGGAATTAGATACAACAGCCCTAACAGGGGTCGTATCGTTATTCAGTTTATTTGTGAAATAATAGGTGGTATTGCTCCAGGGAAAGAAAGGGGGATTTAATGGGATTTAATGGGATATTTTGGGATTTATTTGGAGAAAATTGATAATAAAATTAATAATATAAAAAGGGGGTTAAAATTTAATTAAATGAAAAATTAAAATATTTAGGGAAAAACCATGCGAATTTGAAATTAGGCTGTTTTTTTTGCCGAATTCGCTTGGTTTTGCTCCATTCGTTTGATGTTTATTTTGGGATTATGAAGCATTGCAAAATTATTAGATTAATCGCTTTAATTATTATCACGGCGGAGGAGATATTTTTTAAAATCAATTACTTTTACCCTAGAGAAGTGTGGCCACACTTCTATGCAGCATTGCCCCTTTTATTATTATTTGCTATGTTGTTATCGCTCTCAGGTTCTATATTAAGAGATTTTTCTATACGGTCTAACCGCTCTTCCAGCTTCACTGATCTATGAAAAGACTTAATATTAAAGGATAATGAATCTGCGTATTCTGTTTTAGATTCCAGTACATGCCTTGTCATGGAGAGCAGCTCTTGAATTTCAGAGTTATTATTATGAACATTAATCTCAGTGTCAGATTCTGGAATCTCTTTATTTAAGATATAATTACTCTTCTTATAATTATCTATCCATTTTCTAACTCTTCCTTCGCTTGGCACATTAATAGTCGTCCCTGAAAATTCTTCTGATAATTTATATATGATCTGCTGTAAATTTAAGACAGGGCTGGCTTTAAGAAGGTTTACTATAAAGGTTTTGAGCTCAGGCTGCTGGTCTATCTTTCCGGTCCCTTTTCGGTTTCCGTAGTTTGCTCCCAGGTGCCCTCTCGCGCTAATAAGTTTGCGCCAATTTTTTATAGTCCCTCCGGAGATAGTGGGGACATAAGTTATGCACGCTTCACGGATGGGCCTTAAGCCCTCATTGTAAAGGCGAGCATAGGATTCCATACTTTTTTTTACCGCTTCTCCTGATTCATTTTTATATTTTTTCCAGTCAGCTAAAACCATGCGCCTTTGTCTATCCCGCTCTTTTTCATTACCTTCCAATTTGGCAATATCTTTGGTTACATCCGTTGTTATTTTAATTGTATCATCATTCATAAGACCTCTACCTGATATAAGCCAATCCATACTAAGGTTGTATCCACTGGCAATTCTGTATATCCAATTTAAAAGGAATACATCACCTTTCTTTTTAAGGTTAGTGATGGATTGAGGGGTTATATTTAAAAAACTTGCTAATTGCCGCTGTGTTTGTATGTCAGTGGCCTTTTTTACTCTGTCCCAGACTTCATCAAATGGAAAATCGAACTTCAAAGTTACACCTCTAAACTTTTAAGTGAACTTTTAAGTTATACCAATACTTAAAAGTAATAGATAACATATTGAAATAATTAGAAATAAGGTAATAATTTAATTAAATTTAAAAAATATAACTTTTAAGTGTATTTTATCTTGACAAATACACCTACTAGGTTTATTCTACGTCTAAAGAAATTAAAACAATAGACCCTAAAAACAAAAAAAAGAGCACGTAATGACCTATTTAGAATCCTTAAAAAAAGAACATGAAAAGGCTATCAATGTAGCCTCATCGATTCCGGTAGAGTGCTGCCAGGCGCTTCGAGTTGAGATCGATCTTCTGGTTTCCAGGGGAGCTTCATTGAGTGAAGCAAAAGCAACATTACTGCCGGTAATCGATAATTTTCAGGAAACCCGAGAGGCAAAGAAGTAATATGATCACCAACTATTTCATTTGCCATGGCAAACTGTATCAACTGAGTATGCCGTTCAAGAAGCACTCTCCATGTTCCCGGATGCAGATCCTCCCATGTTTCAGAGATAGGGGCTTTTACAAAACTCTCTATAGCTTGATCCGCGCGTTTTTCAAAATTAACCCGGTATCTGACACTGTTGATCTGATACCACTTAGGTCTGAATATGTCATTTAAGGGCCAAATAATTTTAACAACATCCCACCCCATTAACTTCACAGGGGGGATGTTTTCTATCGGTCGCTCCATAACCTGTTCAAAGTACTCTTTAGCTAAAAGTAAATTATCAACCATTTGTGAATTAATCCTATTTCAAGGAAAATTAAAATGAATCTGTTAAAAAAATACATCAAGCTAAAAGGTATTACCGCGGTACAGATCAGCGAGGCCACCGGCCTTGGATACCACTGCGTTGATAAAACCTTAAAAGGCCTGCGTAAAGGCCATGTTCCGCGCACAAAAATTGCTTCGTATCTCGATATCCCTTATGAGCAAGTATGGGGCTCCAGGTCTTCGAAGTATATCTTTAAACTCATAGAGAAAGAGATACAGCGCAGCGCCGACAGCGCCAGAGAGCAGAAAATCCGCGTACTCAAGCGCCGGTTTTTAGACTGCGACTACCAAGTAAATGCAAGAGTAGCAAATATTTGAGGGGTTTGCAATGTCTAAAAATAAAAAAAGACTGGACAAAAACCAGATGTGTCTTTTTGACTCGACGATAGACCAATATATCTCCCTTAAGACTGAAATACTAAGCCCTCCAAAACCAAAAAGAGGGGCACACTCATGGGAAGAGGAGTGTGTTGAGGTCGCAGTTGCGATTAAACGTGCAATAAAGGAAAGCGGCCTGAGCCGCGATCAGGTTGTGGACGCGGTTAATGAGTATTATGGATGGGGAAATGAAATCACAGATTCGAGATTTGAGATATCAGAGGATAAGAAGACCAAAAAGGCGTTATCCATCCATATATTTAACCATTATTTGAGCAAGCCTTATGAATACCCAATCCCTGCATATCTAATATTCGCAATACAGAAAATTACCGGATCACTGACGCCGTGCAGGGTATTTGCGGAGGCGGAGGACGCCCAGGTTATATCTGGCGATGAAAAGCGGGCGCTTACGCTTGGAAAGCTGGATGAAACGATTACGGAGATGCAGATGTTAAAGAAGGAACTGAGGGTGAGGCGGAGATAGTCTGTATATATAAAGGTTGCAAAAATCATGCCAAGATATTGAGAAAAGAAACGATCTCTACGAACGGAAACGGATATGACAAACAGTGAATGCGTTAAAGAATGGTACACAGCGAAGGAACTGGCAGGGTTACCGGGGATGCCTGGAACAATAAGTGGAGTTATATACAAATCGAATATAAAAAACTGGCAATCACGCAAGCGCCTGGGAAAAGGCGGAGGCAAGGAGTACCATATTGCATCCCTGCCGAATGAGACGAGGAAGTCTCTTGCAAACATATTTAATTCCTCATCTCCTGCGGCCCTGGCAGGAAAGATAGAGGCTAAAAAGCTTGCCTTAGCTGATGATATTTTGCAAATGAAAAATCAGAGAGAGGCTGAAGACCGGCTTGAAAAGGCATGTATGGCGCCGTCATCTGAAAAGGAGCGCGACAGGGTCAGGAGCATGATACTTGCGGACTGGGAGATGTATAGAAAAGTGTCGGGCGAGCCGGTAAAGAAAAGCATGAGATCTTATACGCTGCTTTACAAGATGGGATCCCGACCGGTTTGTGATGAGTGCATGACGCAAATACCGACTCTTTGCGCAAAAACCATTCAGAACTGGCGACGAATTAAAAAGCAACAGGGTCACCTGGGCGCCGGCTACGGCAACCGCAAAGGCTCCGGTAAGATTGATCAGCAGCCGGAGCTTAAGACCTTTATTATTGCCATGATTACGGACTTTCCGCATTGCCGGGCTGATCAGGTTTTAATGGCCGTTAAAGCCAGGTTTAATAATCAGGACATGGATTTCCCGAGCCAGGGCAGGCTAAAGATATGGATGGAACGCTGGAAACGCAGCCATAATGAGGTATTTACAGCCTTAACCAACCCGGATGAATGGAAAAATAAGTATATGTCGGCACAGGGCTCTGCCTCGGAAGGGATCACACGGTTAAACCAGCAATGGCAGTTTGACGGGACGCCGGCGGACGTTATGCTTATTGACGGAAGGCATTCCATTAACGGCGTAATGGATATTTATTCGCGGAGGGCAAAGCTGCTGGTTGCGCCTCCCAAGTCGGAATCAGTTGTATCTATTTTCCGCAGGGCAATTATTGACTGGGGGATTCCGGAAGTAGTAAAGATCGACAATGGAAAGGAATATGTTGCGAAGTATACCACCAGGGTTTTTGAAGAGCTTGAAATTGAAACCGACATCTGCCCGCCTTTCTCTCCATGGAAAAAACCCTTCATAGAAAGTTTCTTTAAAACATTTTCACATGGCCTACTCGAGCTTTTGCCCGGTTATATAGGCCACAATGTAGCCGACAGAAAGGAAATAGAAAGCCGACAGGCCTTTGCCGACAGGCTGTTCAAGAAAGACCAGGTTATTGAAATACGCATGACCTCCGAGGAGTTTCAGAGTTTTGCAAATGAATGGTGTGAAAACATTTATCAGCGCAATAAACACGATGGACTAGGTTGCACGCCATGGGAAAAGGCTGCATCATGGACCGAAACCATACGGCGCATTAAGAATGAGCGAGCGCTTGATATTCTTTTGCAACCTGCAGCAGGGAAAAACGGTTTACGGACTATATCAAAGAAGGGGCTATCTATTGACAGAGGTAATTACATTGCCCCTGAATTAGGTCTGCACGTGGGCGAAGAGGTGCAGGTTTTTGAGATCGGCGATGACCTGGGACGTGTGCTTGTTAAGAATCTGGACGGAGAGTTTATCTGTATAGCTGAGTGTCCGGAAAGAACGGGGATCAGCCGGGCCGAGGTGGCAGCGAAGGCGCACGAAATGCAGAAAAAACAGATACAGGAGAAAAAACGCGAGCTTAAGGCTGCGGCTCGTAAAGTCAATACCGCTACCGTTGTTAATGAAATCATGTCACATGCCGCTGAAAAGCACAGCAAGCTCGTTCAACTACCCAGACCATCAGAAGACTATACAACCCCGGCGCTTGAAGCTGCTGCGGAGGCGGCGGAGGATCTGGAAGCTATTGAGCGTCGCAAAAAATCAAATGAAAAAAGCATTAAGTTTTTAGAGGCCAGGCTTGAGGAGGTTAAGGCCATTAACCTGGAAAAGGAGATTGATGAAGATTATGTGAACTATTCCCGGTGGAAGGAGCTTGATGGGCGGGCGCAGTCCGGGGAGATTCTAAGTTCGCAGGATGAATTATGGTGGAAAAGCTTTGGCCGATCAGCAATATGCAAAACCATTAAGGGCATGGAAGAGAGCTGGGGGGAAAAGTACTGGGAGGTTGGATAAAAAGATTTGAGATTTAAAATTTGAGATTTGAAAGAGAGGATTTGAGGAAAAAGATTTGAAAGGGAGGATTTGAAAAAAGCCCCGTTGCAGCGGGGCTTAGTTGGGCAAAAGATTTTTTGCCTCTTGTACGGGCGAATGATTATTCGCCCCTACACTCGGCCTATTAAAAAGGCCTAACCTTAAATTAAAGGAGGTTTAATTATGAGTGAAGTAATTGGAAATGTCAACACAGTTGCTCCGTTAACAAATGTAAAGCTGTGCATGCAGGCGTTAGAGCGGGCCATGAACAGGGACAGGCACCTTCCGGGGCTTGTCTGTTTTTATGGTCCTTCAGGATGGGGAAAAAGCAGTGCTGCCAGCTATGCATACAATAAGTTAGGAGCCTATTATGTTGAATGCAGGAGCACTTTCACCCGCAAGGCGTTCCTGGCTGAAATTCTGAAAGAGCTGGGTATTCCTCCCCTTAAAACCATACACGATATGTTTGACCAGGTTATCGAGGTGCTGGGTGAGGGCGATGTGCCTCTTATAATAGATGAGATGGATTACCTGGTTGATAAAAACATGGTGGAGCTTGTGCGGGATCTGTTCGAGGGCAGCCAGGCTCCTGTATTGTGTATTGGGGAGGAAGGGCTTCCGAAAAAGCTTGCAAAGTGGGAGCGTTTTCATGGCCGGATACTGGACTGGGTGCCTGCCGAAAGTGTAACCCTGGCGGATGCTACGCATTTGGCGAATCTTTATTGCGCCGGGCTCGAAATCAGAGAAGATCTGTTAATAAGAATACATGACCTGGCAGCCGGCAGCGCCAGGCGGGTATGCGTGAACCTGGCCCTCGTCGAGGAAGAGGCCAGAAAAAAGGGCCTTACCGGCATCGGACTGGATGAATGGGGAAACCGGAGTTTTTACACGGGCGATGCCCCTCGACGGGGGAAACGCCATGGCAAATAGACCGGCACATAAGAGAAACGATGTGAACTGCAGGGACGGAGTCTGGCAGCACATGCGCAGTCTCAAACGGTTTACGCTTAACGATGTCTGGCTGGAAACCAATATGCACAAGCGGACCATATCCGAGTTTATACGGGGCCTTGTTAAGACCGGGCACCTGCAAGTAGTTGAAGTGGTCGACAACGGCAAGCGCTTTGATGCAAGTGTTTACGAACTTGTTAAAAGCCCCAGGGATACGCCCAGGGTGAGAAAGGACGGAAGCCTTGTAACCCAGGGACGGGCGCGGCTTCAGATGTGGCGGGCGATGAAGGTTTTAAAAACATTCGATGCCCGGGATCTTGCAATACATGCAACATTAGAAGACCTTGAGGTGGCTGAATCAGACGTCAAATATTACCTGCGGTACCTGTATAAGGCCGGGTATGTGTCTGTAATTTCCAGAGGTAAGGGAATGGGCCGAGGCGGAGTTTTGAGCGTTTACAGGCTTAAGCCCGGCAAATACACAGGGCCGAAGGCGCCCATGATACAGAACGTCCGGCATGTTTATGACCCGAACCTTAATGAGGTTGTGTGGCCTTTGAAGGAGGTGGAATATGAGCAAAAATGAACTCATGAGACTCCTGGATAAGGCTGTCGAGGAACACGGGCAGGCTGAGGTGTCACGTCGGATCGGATACTCCTCATCTGCCGTCAGCCAGGTCAGGAACGGTAAATACCTGGGGGATTCGGCGGCGGTATTAAGACGCGTTGAGGAAGTATTCGGCAGTTCGACAGTTATTTGCCCTGTGCTCGGGGAGATCCCGCTTTGCAGGTGCGCAAATGAACGCAGCCGGGTGCCGCGTTACACAAACCCTATAGCAAGGCAGTTATCCAAGATATGCCCTAACTGCAAGGAATACGGAGGTTAATCATGAACATAAAAGATGCAAAGCTTTGCGGATGCGGCGAGGTGCACACTGAAAAGCAATGCCCGAAATGCGGGTCGAGTGATTTTGTGTGGCTGAATATTTATTTTCAGCCCAAGGAAGTGCAGGCGGAGTATTTTGCCAATGTGTGTGGTGTGGAGACCAGGCCATGACAACGTGCCCGTATTGCAAAAAACAGTTTGAGCCGGTCGAGGCCATGATGGATGCGGAATGGATTGAAATTATAAAGCTGCTGCCGGATTTCGGGAGCCATGGAAGGCTGGTATTTGAGTATCTTGAATTGTTCGGCGTTTCGCCGGTGCGGCTCAAAAGCAAGAAGATTTTAAGGCTTTTAAAGCAGGTTAAAACCCTGTTTGAAAGCGGTGAATTCAGTTATCGAAAATCCCGGTACCGGATATCAAAACCGGGCATTATCGAGGCGCTTGGAATAACATGCAACAAGAACTTTGCCACTCCGCTGGAAGATCACAACTATCTTAAAAAGGTGATGATAACCATCGCCGAAAAAGAGGAAAGGGAGAAGAGTATAGAGAGTGAAAAGGCCCTGAGAAACAAGGAAGAAAGGTTGATAAACGCCCACAGAAAGGGTGATTTCGAGGAAGAAATGACTCTGGAGGAGTGGAAGAAAAAGAAAGGAGGAACGTAAAAAATGGGATTGCAGATGATCAAATTTAATATCGATCAGATGATAGAGCAAGCCGGGCATGCCGGTGAAGGCATCCTGGAGCTTATGGCAAAAATGGACACGGAGAAAGTGGAATATGATCTATTGTGCGAGATGGATGTAAACCTTGATACGATTAAAAAACATCTTAATACGATGCGCGAAGCATTGGATCTTGTGGGAGGATAATATGGAAGGATACATGACTGACAGCAAGGGCAGGCTTGTGCCTGCGGATATGGTTCCGGAGGTCGACAAGACCCGTGATGAACTTGTTAAATCTATTATTAGGGGAGCCGTGGAAACCAGGGGGGTGCTGCATAAATTTAAAACTTACGTCTTAGGAGAGGTCAATGCGTTTGTTGAACTGTCTCTGGAAAAGTACGGGGTCGAGTGGGGCGGAAACAAGGGAAATATTTCTCTTTTATCATTCGACGGCATGTACCGCGTACAGGTGGCAATAAGCGAATATCTTACGTTTGATGAGCGCCTGCAGGCAGCTAAAAAGCTTATTGATGAATGCATCACCAAATGGACGGAGGGAAGCAGGTCGGAGCTTAAGGCCCTTATAAATAACGCGTTTCAGGTGGATAAGCAGGGGAAGATCAACACCGGGCGCATCCTGGGATTGAGACGTCTTGAGATCACAGATCCAACGTGGGAAAAGGCCATGCAGGCGATATCGGACAGCCTGCAGGTTGTCGGCAGCAAGACATATATAAGGGTTTATCAGAGACAGGAGCCTGACGGCAGATGGGAGCCTGTGAGTTTGGATGTGGCGGCGGTTTAAAAATAGGCTGAAGCGGTTTAGTCTGTAGGCTGTTAGATAAAACGTAGGGGCGAATAATCATTCGCCCTTTAGGAAAAATGGATGACTAAAGATGATTGGAAACGGGTTGAGGATTCTTTGTCGGGGCTCTGGGGATCTGTTGAAATGCTGGTTGACGGGCATACCGTGTCTTTTTATAAAAAACAGATCGAAAAAAACAGGCTTGGAATAATGACCTACGTAGACGGCTGGTATCGCGGTAAGTGGTCAACAGATGACCCGGAAATTAAGTATTTGCGTCACGTTGAGAAATCTATCTGGACAAATAAAGAGATAGAGAAGATGAAAAAAATTTATGGGAAAAGGCAGTGGAATAGGGTCAAGGATAAATATGATCAAAAGATCGCTTCTGTTTCTCCGCTGTGGCCGTCTGTTTCCTCTATTTGCCGGTATTATGAAAAGGCTTTTAAAAGTATCAAGCTTGTTGAAATAAATGGGCATGCAGTGGCGCCTGCCCCTACAGGTGATATTAATGGCGAAACTATCTAAAAAGGAGATTGCCCTGGTGCATGTTGCCGCAAAGGCCTGCGGCGCGGATAAGGCCCAGGATGAGGAGCTTTATAAAAGCACCCTCCTCGCCCATGGGGGGGCTGACAGCGCAAGCAAACTTACCAGGGCGGGATTTGAAGCACTGATGAAGCATTTTGAAACATGCGGATTCAAGCGCAAGCGCCAGTGGAAAAAAGGGTATAAGGGCAGGCCCGGGAACATGGAACGAAATGACAGCAGGGCAAAACAGTTGCAGAAGATCGAGGCCCTGCTTACCATCGGGAAAAAGCCCTGGGCATATGCAGACGGCATTGCAAAACGGATATGCCGGAATCCGGACGGCAGGCCGGTCGAGCGTGTGGCATGGGTGCCGGATGGGCAGCTTTATAAGATTATTACGGCTCTCAGGTATCAGGCCCGGCGGGAAGGATGGGAACTGAATGAATAGAGATCAACAAACCGCTTTAACATTAACCGCTAATCCGGCTAAGGGCCGGGGCGAGAGGTATATATTTTGTGAAAGAGCCGAAAGCGGCGAATGTCTGGATATCGCGATAAAGCAGGGATGGTCTGCTTTTAATTGTGAGAAATGCCGGGTTTATCTGGCCTCGGAAAGTAAGAGGTTAGACAAAATAAGGATGGATTCCCGCCTGCGCGGGAATGACAGAGGTGGGTCTTGGAATGACAGAGGTGGGTCTTGGAATGACAGAGGTGGGTCTTTTAATGACAATAATAAATGGGGGGATTATATGGCAGACAGTAAAAATCAATTGATAGATCTTAATGATGCCCTGTTCAGGCAGATGGATCGATTAACCAGTGATAAACTAAATGAACAGGAACTTGCACGCGAAATTAACAGATCAAAGGCGGTGAGCAACCTTGCAGCGCAGATAGTGCAAAATGCCAAGCTTGCTCTCGAGGGCGCAAGGGCAATAAAGGCCAAAGAGGTGGACAGCGATACCCTTATGCTGGGCAGGGGAAAATAGTGGCAAGGTTTTATTATACAGATGCGCACCTGGAGTTTTTAAGAGAAAAATACCGGGTGATGAATGCTGCTGACCTTACCAGGGCGTTTAATGCGAGGTTCGGTCTGACCAAGACAAGGGCCGCCATAAATACTGTGCTGTCAAATAAAAACATTCTGTGCGGACGCAAGGGCAGCGACAGGCTCATGCCGGACAGGCGGATATATAAAGAAGAGCATGAGGCTTTTATTCGGGAAAACTATGTGCATATGTCCAGAAAAGAACTGACAACAGCATTTAATGCGGCATTTGATATGGCTGCAAGCGAAGACAGTATCAAATACTGTATAGTAAACAGGGTTATACCTTCCGGACGCACAGGCCGATTTGCAAAGGGTTTTAAACCATGGAATACAGGCACAAAAGGACTGGGCCTTACCGGGCGCAAAACATCATTTAAAAAAGGAAATGTTCCGCCAAACAGAAGGCCGCTATATTCCGAGAGGGTTGATAATAAAGACGGGTATATCCTGATAAAGGTGCCTGAGAGAAACCCATATACCGGGGCGCCCACTATGTTCAAGCATTTGCATGTATGGCTTTATGAGCATTTTAATGGCCCGGCGCCCGACGGATGCGTGGTTGTCTTTAAGGATGGCGATAAGCGCAATTTTGATATTGATAACCTGGTTGCAGTAAAACGGGCCGAGCTGCTTAGGCTTAACAGGTACGGATATAAAGATGCTCCGGATCAGGTTAAGCCGAGCATAATGGCGCTGGCCAGGCTTGTGACTAAAACACATGAGTTAAACCGGGTATTGACGGAGGGGGAAAAAGATGAAACGTGACATATACATATCAATTATATGTGTAAGCTTATACGTGATCGGGTCGATATTGGCCCTGGCGGATTCGGCCAGGGTCATATGCCGGCAGCAGGCTGAGATTGCTATGTGCCGGGATCTGATCAGCGCCCATGAGTCTTATATTGCTATGCTAGAGAGCCGGTTGGCTGATAGGCACTTCAGAGATGTGACTGTGACGGCATACACGGCCCGGGTTGAGGAGTGCGATGCGGACCCGGATAACACCGCCATGATGGCGAGACCGGTGCCGGGACGGACTGTGGCTGTGTCCAGGGATCTGTTCGCGGAGGGCTGGACGTTTGGAAGGTCTGTTTATATCGCCGGATTTGGCGTGTTTGTTATAGAAGATTTAATGCACGAGCGGCACCGGGAGGCCATTGATATTTTGGTTGGGTCTGTTCGCGATGCGCGGAGGATCGGGAGAGGCAGCAGGCGGGCGGTGCTCATCGCTTCGCGATGAGATTTGATAAAGGGGAAAACATGAAAGACATTGCCGAAAAAAAGCTCATGGGCATGCTTGAGGTCGCGGGGATCCCGCGCAAGGCTTCTTATCATCCCGGGGAGGTGCAGGCTATTCTGGGGATATCCGAACGCACCTTCCGGCGCATGGTTTCGGCCTACGAGTTTGATGAGGATGCCGGCATGCCTGTGGTTCCGCACAGTCTTGACAGCTACACCCTTGCCAGATCACGCAGGGTGCGTTATGAGGAGCTCGTGGAATTTCTGACCAGGAATAATACTTATGAGCGGGTCAATAGCGTTGATCCACGGCAATTGAGGATGTTTTGAAAGGACAGGCTATAGCTGTTTAGGCTGTGGGCTGTTAGGGAAAGGAGGGTATCTGATGGATGCCAGGATAAAAAATCTGGTTGAGGTTTGGCGGAATGTGGATGGGTCTTACGGGGTTGATGAAGATACCATGTTATATTGCGCCGAAGAACTGGAAACTCTTGCATACATCATGGAGGCCGAGGAGGTCCTTGCCTCCATGCGCGGCAAAGAATAAAAACATTTGACAAACAGATAAAAAATCGCTTATGATTTAACCGCTTACACTTAAACGGCGGTTAAAGCCCCCGTCAAGGGCGTTTTTTTTATCGCTAATTTTGGTCCTGAGACTCCCCTAACCGTGAGGCGGGGGCGCTTCCGTTTAAGGCGCAAGCAAGTCTCAGGATTTTTTTATCTTACGGCGGGGAGTCCCGGGATAGCTTAATCTTAAACGGAGGTTATCATGGAAAAACAGCAGCAAATGGCATTAGTGGAGTTTGGGATTGATCCCGGTCAGATTATTCATGAGGACGGGCGTTACTGGCTTACAGCCGAGCAGATTGGCATTGCCCTAGGTTATAGTGAACCAAGAAAAGGAGTAATGAAGGTTTACGAAAGGAATAAAGAGGAACTGGAGCCTTTTGAAGGTGTCGTCAAACTGACGACACCTTCAGGTTCAGATGGAAGGGGCGGAGGAATACAGGATGTCACCATTTTCGACACAGACGGACAGCTCAGGATAGCCATGCTGGCAAACACCAAAAAGGCAGCTAAGTTCAGGGAAATAGTGGTTAATATTCTTCGCGCCCTTGAGCGCCAGGAATTCATCCACATATCCAGGGTACGGGATTTACAGGCCAGGCTTGCGGAATTCGAGATCCGGGAGGCTGTTGAAACCAGCAGGGTTATGACTATGGCCAGGTACAGGCAGATGAAGAAATACCGCAGTATGGGCCTTACACAGCGTGAGACGGGAAAGCTCCTGGATGTTTCGCGGGACCTGGTGCGGAAATTTGAGAGGCTGGAAAGAGGTTATCAGTTTCTGCCTGAAGGCCCCAGGCCCTCTTGCCGGTGCGAGGCATTGCCTGCGGAGGTAATAAATGGCTAGAAAAGCAAACAAAAATGTAGGGGCGAATAATCATTCGCCCGAAACAACAAAGCCTAACATCCTGAAAATAGTGCCTTCTTCATGCCGAAAAAACGAATTTGTTGACGAAATAGATAAAGATGATATATCATTTTTGATTAGCAGATGGGCAAAACTGGAAGATGCAGTTAAACGCCTGGAGTTCTTTGCCGAGACTGTCGGCAGGGAAATGCTCACCAGGCAGACCAATCTGGCGGCGTTTAACTCGACTTTAAAGAAGGTTTTCCCTCAGATTTAAAAGGAGATGTAAAATGAATAAACCTCATGCGAATCTTACGGCTTTTAACGGCACTTTAAAAAAGGTTTATCCTGAGTTGAAATGATTTTAATGGATTCCACGCTGTAGGGGCGAATGATTATTCGCCCGTACAGGGAATGACAAGAAAAAAGCCCCTCTTTTTGAGGGGCTTTTTTATTTCTAACGGTCAAATCCGGGCAAACCGATCTTCTCAAAACCCAATATCCGCGCTATTCTTCACACTACTTTTTCATATCTTCCCCTATTGATGCCAGGGCGAACGGGTTTAACAACCCATCGCCCTG
>Ga0172381_10005047_pt1 | contig 13472 bp, 19 predicted proteins | sample Leawel6488metaG_FD_119754 | JGI IMG/M metagenome (GOLD analysis project Ga0172381, IMG submission 119754) | Leachate microbial communities from a municipal landfill in Southern Ontario, Canada - Leachate well 64-88 metaG | ecosystem: Engineered > Solid waste > Landfill > Unclassified | place... | reverse complement strand
TTCAGTGAGTTTGATATCTTCAATTTTGAATGGGTGTGTTAGCCCTAGATCTTTAATTGCTTTGTCTGCTGTTTCAAATTGTTCTTTTAAGTTCATGATTATTGTTTCTCCTTTTATTAGATGGTTGAAATGTTCAATATTGGCATTGCCACAAGTACGCTAGACCGTCGGCGATCATTGCAGCGGTTACATTCACGTTAGAGTAGGGGTCGAATACGTCTGTACTATACCCATATTTTAACGCCCTTGCAGGATAGTAACCACTGAGATGCTGAAATGTTCCACTTGGATAACCATTTTCATAGTAATTATAATTTACCGATTGGCTATTTAAGTTGCTCTCGCATACGCCCAATTCTACTAGCCGTTCGCCGTCTAAACCGTACTTACTAGCTGCGTCACGAACTATTTGCTCGATATTAGGCTCTGTGGCTTGCGTAGGTGCGTTGTAAGCCACTATCAGCTCAGACACGACAACTAGTTCAGCTTTAGCCTTTAATTCGCTAGTAAGTGCGGCAATTCTTACTCTTTTGTAAAAGAACGTACTTGTGAGGTAACTTCGTGATTGATTGTGTTGTTAATAGCATTGTTGACGGTTAATGTAATGTAACCACCGATTGCCATTAATATTGCACTTGTTGCTATTGTTTTGATGATCTGACCTAATGTATAGGTCTTTTGTGTCTTACTTGCTTTTTTGTCTGCTGCTACTCGTGCTTTTGCTTCGTCTACTATTTTTGACATATTATTCTCTTTTCTGGCTTTCGCCTGTTAATTTTGTTTGTTTTAATTCATACAGTTATACCAAGGCATCCCGCTCAGGTAGCAAGCCGATGTATTACCTATCTTGATTCTGTCTATAGTATGTTTGACGCTCCCTCGTGGTAGCTGTCCACTACTCTTATCTCACCGCCTATCTAGTGTAGGTTTAGTTTCATATAGACCTCGTTGTTGTCGCATTAGTTAATTCCTTTTCTTACTGGTAATTACTCCAGCGTGGGGATGCCGCAATATAACTGTATGAATTGTTAATGTTTGGATAAACAAAGGCGGTGTCCACGTTGCTTATTTGTTTCGTGATGCTAAGCTGTAACATCTTTGTGGGTCGCCTTTGTTTATCTTACGATTCGATCTCTCCGATCGAACTGTCTAAATTGTAGCATAGTGCATGCGCTTTTGTCCATACTATTATGCCTTATTATCTGCTATTTTGTTTTATAACAGTGTAAATATGATCTTTATGTTCTGGCAGCCATTAATAAAACTTACAGATCTTACCAATTTGTTTATTTAGTAACTTATATGTGTCGCTATCTATTAATGATAGTTTTAAGTCTGGATAATACTTTTTAAATCTCTTTAACTTAGTTTTACTTTTACTATCCATATAACCTTTAACCTCATGATATTCAAATGATCCATCATTATTAAACACTTTAAAATCAGGTGTATAACTCCTAGTTCCTAGTTTTATTTTTTCAAACATAAAAGTATCTGGTTCAAACTCCCATTTTAATATTTCCTTATGATCTATAAGAAAATCGAGGTATAACGCATAGTTAGCTTCCCACTTGCTACGGAAGTATATAGTTGTGCCATTAATATCGTATTCACCGCGCTGTATATTAGAATAACCACTATTATTGTAACTATTGTTCATAGGCATTTTACCAGCCATATTGTTGGATATTTGCATTCGTCGTTCCAATGATAACGCACCTTTTGGTTGACGTATTTTTTCTTGTACCTCTGGACGTTGCATTGCCAACTTGGTTGCTTCGCTAATCTTTTTTCTAAGTTCTAGACCACCATCACTGCTATATCTTTTACGCAATGATGTAGTAACCCTATCTCGTTGTTCTTTAGTCATATACGCTTTGTTTTTTGCTGGTTTTCCTCTTCTATTATTATCAAAACATATCTTCGAGCAAAACTTATTTAATATGTTACCAGAATATCTATATTCTTTCCCACATTCTTTACATATAAAAGTTGTGCATTTAAAACAATATTTCTGAACTCCGCTATTCATCTTAAAAGTTTCACCGCACTTATTGCACACTTTAGAATATTTATTAGGTTCAAATGGCAATTTCTTAATAATCGTTTGTTTCATACCCTAATTATATCATCAATCACTTTATTAAACAGATCGTCTTGTTCCATGCCAGTATTCCACATATTCATGAGTACAACCACATCTCCCATAGTTGGTATGCAGTTAAGTGTCGTCTCCCGACACGGGTAAGAGTGTATATTTGCTTATCTAGTAGGGCTGTATCTATCCAGTTATTTTTCATCTTGACTCCTCAATTAGTCTTACTTCTTCTAATATTCTTGCTTTAAATAGTTGCATTTGTCGCCTATAAAACAAGTTCCAACTTTCTTTATCCTCTGCTTTATAGCCCCTTGCCCGATATAACACCCACAGGGCATCACGGACTTGCGTGGCTTGTGATTTAGCTATGTCTGTCTCGACATCTTCGGTAGGTATATCTTCATTAGTGAATGAATTGCGCCTAAACAATAAGTGGCCTGACTGTTGATGAAATGTATCTATAACACTAAACTCTTCGTTGCTAATCTCTAGTAGACTAGTAAACGCTAGTGTGACACTTCGGTCTTTCTTACGGTTGTAACGATCAAGTGTGCAAGGTATGGTTATGATATTATCTTCGCCCATACTATTTGTCGTCCGATATTAAAGATTCTATAGCGAACTTAGACAATACTTTTTCAGTTGGAGTTTCTTCGCTCTCACCTTTTTTACTCAACATTATAGCTATAAATTGTCTATAATCAGCATCACACTCATCTAAGAAACGTTTAATGCTAGGTTCTAACACATAGTTAATATAAAAATTATCGCGTTCAACTCGTTGTATAAATAGTCTCAATCCCTCTTTAACACGTGAGTCAAAACCTATGAAGTCGCACCAATCAGCGCTATTTATAAACATCTGCATTTGAATCTGGGGGATATATTCCCTAGGGACGGTTTTATGCAATATTATCTTATAAAGGTGATTGACTGAGTTTAGGCACTTTATTTCTATGTTGCCTATCTCGCCAGTGTTCTTATCGACTACGCTGCCATCAGGTGATGCACCACATGCTAGTTCTGGGTGAATCATGAATGGTGAATCTGTAACTATATTCTCACTTTTTAGTTGATACATGGTTTTGGCGATATTTTCATTGTATATACCCCATTGCATTGACTTAGTAATATATGGGTCTTGATCTGCTGGTTGACCAGTGATACGTTCGGAAACAGTTCCTTTTCGATAACTTGCCCTATCTTCACTCTCTGCAACTGATATGTTAGCCTGTAGCATAAACTCAAATGGGTATTCGTCGCGTAAGCGTTCTAATATTTTGGTGGGCATGTTATGTTCAATATGATATACCTCGGCATCTTTCATTTTACCTTTAGTAATAGATGATTTCATATAGTTCATAGTTCGACTAACTTGTGAACCTGTCACCTTACCTAATCTTGCTTCATACCATCTTGCACTACGTTGTTCAGCATCAATTATAATTGGCTTAATTTGTTGCTTTTCCATTAATTAGTTCCTTAGTCTTAGCGTTTATTTCGTTCGATAGCACTAAATAATCATTAGCATCTAATGTTTCAGCAAATTCTTGTAGTTCTTTTAAAGTTTTAGAATTTCGTATAATATCGATGTTTCTAATTACCAGTGCCGCAATTTCTTGCTGTTCATCAGCGTCTACACCGCTACTAGCGTCTAATTCTAGTTCAGCGATATCCTCCCAACGCTCTAAACTATGAGATGGTTTAGCCCAATCTGGTAATTCTGGTATCTCTCGTAGATTTTTATATTCATCTATTTCAATCCAAACCCTAGGCAAGTAGTAAAGGTAACGTCCAATGCCCCAGACAGCAGCAGCACGCTTTAAGGCGCTAGATGCTCCACCTTTGATAGCTTCGATATCTGTGTAATCGGCACTATCTGATTTTGTGACCCACTGACCGTCTATTAAAATAGATAATTCACAGATGAACCCTTTATCAATAGCAATCATCTTACTACTCCAACCGCCTAACCCACAAACGTCATCAAGCCGTTTATATACTTCACGAGCATCTAAATAAGCTAACGCAGTGGCCTTGGTTTTATCTTTAGTCAGTTGACCAACTCGCCATTTCAAAAACTTTGGGTCGAATGGGTCTTTGAGCTGTTTTAGCATTGCATCTTGTGTTGATTTTGTCATATTATACTTTTCGCACCGTTACCATTTGATCATTGTCAATATAAGTTACTGGGATATATATTACGTTCATTTAATCTCTCCTTGTTTAATGATATTCTAATTATACGCTTGTGCCTTTGCAAAGTCAACACTATTAGACATTTTCACCTTTTAAGAGTACACTGTAACTGTCTGCTTTGCACAATTCGTTTTGATCTCTCCAGTGAAAAATCTTATGCAAGGCAGACTTTTCTGTTATAATAGTAACCGTTACCAACTTACAAAACCGATGGGAATTGTGACGAGAAGTAAAGCACCTTAGACATAACAAATAAGACCGTATGCACTCCAAGACTAACGGTCTTATTTTATTTTAAAGAAGTTCGACTTTAGATCGGTAAACTGTTATTAGACCTCTGTTTATTAAAAGACTTATTGTTTCATGACTTGCCATTTTTCTTAACATTTCCTCTGATATAGGCTCGTTAAAAGGTTTATCCTCTATTATTCTAAGTAAATCTAGTTGCGAGTCGGTTAGACCTGCGAGCTTAGTTTCTTGTGTACGCTTCATGACGTGATAGGCTTTCGTTCAACTGCAATATCTATATTATCTAAACCTTGAGATATTAACCAGTTTTTAGCTTTAATCGCAAGTTTATAATCGGAGTAAACTTTTCTATTCTCTTTATCATTTTTATCAAACCAGCGAACTACATAATTACCCGTATATATTTTACTCATATTATCTGCTACTCAAATCTGGCATACCTAATTCGTCAGGAGTCTTATATTGTATCTTTGCCAACTCTGGTTTAATGCTAGCGATATTTGACGGGTTGATATAATGCTTTATACCGTTTACTTCAATTTCGATCAATCCTGCAACTTCGGCTATCCTTTTAGCTTTATCGTCAGATATTGAAACGTTGTTTCCTTGATAATCTGTTAGTTGATAGTTCATTATATTTTAATGACCCCTTTTACCCTGGACGATGATTGACGTTTTCCCCAAGCTAGAAGTTCGCTTAATTTCGCTTGTAATGAAACAAAGTCCGATATCCTAGGTGCAAATTTGTCCGACTGGGTTAGAGCAACCCCCCTTAATAATTGCGTGAGTTTATCTTTCCCGTGCTTTTTTAATAAATTACTACAGGCGTAACGGTTTTTCTGTTGATTGCTTTCAATTTTATATCCAACAACTTCTTCCCATAATGAAAACAAATCATTTATTTCAGTGTTACTTTTATTATTACCCTTACTTATACTTATACTATTACCTATACTATTACCTTTACTATTACACTCATGTGTGGCACATGAACCGTTCATGAACAATTCACTACTGTTATTATAATAATTTATAACATTTTGTGGTACTAATGCTAAGTCTTTTTCGTATAGTGTTTGAGATAATCTGCCTTTATTTGGTTGAACATAACTATCGTCTGCAAAAATTACCCAATCATCAATAAAAAAAACAACTCCTAACTCAGATAGTTGCTTTTTAATAACTTCTAATTGTCGAAAATCTATACCTGACTGTATGCAAAGATAATCTTCATCAACTTTCATATACCTTGTGTTACTTCTTTCGGGATTAGTTATAAGACATAAAAATACTAATTTCGTATCTATATGCATACTCCTAATTTTTTTGTCTTTCCATATCCCAGTTTTTACCGTTGCAGTCTTCATTATAGAAAAACCACCTTTCTTTCGATTGGTGGTCTGCCTGCATCACTACCAACAGTATAACACGATGGAAGCAGACCCTCAATACTTAATTGTTATATAGTATTGCGAGTTGTGACGCAGGCAATACTTCCTCTATAATACTAGCAATATTCGCTATATACAATAGTAACGATAAACGATTTTATCCACATTAAAATAGAAAAACCTCGCTTAATACGAAGTCTATTATCTATTTATACTGCTGAACAGTTTAGGAAACTCTAAATATTACCCACGATTGCCCTAGTAGGATACCCTACGATGGCGTGAAGCCATCTTTCAGACAATGCAGGTCTTAGTGGATAGTTGAAGCCATCTTTAAACCATAGCGTCGGCTCCGAGAGTGTAATCGGCTTACACTATGCACATAAGGCATTTCTATGCGCCTTATCGTTATTGGACTCTTTTAACTATCCACAATGATTATAACATGTTACTATTTCGGGCTGTTGATACTCTGTTATTAAGTAACTTTCAAGTTCAATAGATGTAACCATAAATTAAACGATAGAATAGTCACAACTTGATATGTTGATAATAACTTGCGAATTGCGATTGTTGATCGGGTGATAAACAAATATAAAGTAACTCTTGATCCGATAAACCAGTAAATATAGGGTCTTCTGATTTGCGAGCGTAGCAGTAATCGTCTATTTGCTGTTGACTCAATTCAATATTAGAGCGTCGAGACATGCTATTAGCTTGAGTTAAGGTTGGGTCGATTGCAAAACTTTTATGATCGTAATGTTCCATTTAAAACCTCGTTGTTGTTCACTATGTTACCTTTAATATAATAACTTTCGATCTCGATAGCTTGTATAGCTAATTGAGCCATCTGCCTTTCAATAGTATGCAGGTCTGGTAGCCTAGTAGATCGTTCAATAGCCATTAAGAGACGCTCTATTGAGTCCATAGTATTGTTGCCGGGTCGAAAGTCGTTCCGTATCGCAAGTAGCGCCCTAGAGCCTAATAATGGCACTACAGGGCAATTATCGTGCAACTCATCATGTAACGATCGTTCAAGTATGGGAATTAGTGTATTTTGTTGACGTAGTTTAGTGGCGTCCGTTCTGGACTCCCACGCCGTTCGCTCAAACAGCAAATGATGCCTCGATGTATCAATGTGCCCCATAACTTATCTCCCAATAATATTTAACAATGCGTTATCACCAAATAATTGAATCGCTGCACAATCGTATGCTAATGCCGCTTCTTCGATATTATCATAATACCCAAGAAATATTGGTTTGCTCACTTCATCCCTAACAAAATAAGCCGCCGGTTAGACCCAGCGACTTATTTAATAAATCAATTGATTTTGTAGTGTCTAACCTACAGATCTATTATATCACTGTATGATGCCGATTGAGACCTTTATTACTAATCGCATTCTTTTCCACACTACCCCCTAAATTAAATACCTTTAGTAAACCAACCTATATTATTTAACCAACGATGCGGATTTAGGGTCGCCCTTAAAAGATGACGCGATACTTGTCATTACTGATATACCTGCTGCTATTAAAGCTACTAATATTATTGGTAGCCAGTTGACTTCTAATAGTTCAAAACCAGTTGTAGAACCAACTACTGATACTGAAGCCACTATTGTCTGAGCAAATGTTTTTATTGCCCTTTCGCTCATATCTATTAAAAATTGTTTTGTAAACATTATATTACTCCTATTTTAAATTACTTTTAATATAGTCCAAAACACTGCTCTTGTCGATATTTGGTTTGACGTTCAATTTAGCCTCACGTTGAGCGAACTCAGGCGATTGCATAAGACGTGTTATTACGACATCTACAGGTAAACCTACATTATTCAGCCCTGCATCGTCAACTTCTCTACCTAATAACCCTCGATATAGTAGACTTATTATTTCTTTTGTAGTCACGTTATCCTCCGTATCTATTACTTTTATTTTACCAACATATTCACCCCAGCCTTTATATATAGCACCATCATTAACACAGGCATAGTCGTCAATATATGCTTTTAAAGACGGATAGATATATAGTCCAATATTATCACCTGCCAACGCACAAGCCGATACAGTACCATTTGGACACGATATAGCAACGTCGCCCTCTGTCTTACCATTCTTATCACGCGGACCATTAGGTAAGTCTAGGTAAATCGGTACATATAACCCACTCGGAGGAGTTTCTTTGTGTATAACGTTATTATCGTAAGCGACCATAGCTGAAGTATATACACCGTTCGTTCCAAAGGCATTCTCGACACCTTTTTCACACCATCCACCTTTATAAGATATTTTTAGGTTAGGAGTTACTAATTGTTGCATATTAATCCTTTATAGTGCAAGGCACTGTTTTACCATTTAATAATGACCAACTATCAGATTCGTTATACTTTATTTCCCAACGGTTCTTGTTGCGTCATTACTTCTATCAGGGTTAATTCTCTCTATAACTAAATAAACAGAACTTATAAATGTAAATAGTATAATCACGAATCCAATCCACCATTTTATGTCTTTTCCTTTGTTCTTTAGATCAGCCGCCACTAATTTATAGGCATCTGATTTCTTTATTCCCTCAGTTATATATGGTGTCCACGACTCCAAAGTAGTTGTTATGATACTTAGTTGGGCTTTTGTCTCTATATCGCTGATCGTGGTTAGACGGAATTGCTCATTATTATCAGAAATGTGGGTTTGTAATGCTTGCCGAACCTCAAAGATACGGTCTTGGTCTTGCTGATGGATAACTGATGGGGTTAGTTCTGGCATCGTATTATCTTATAAAACACTTATTAATTTCGATAAGAGTTGCTTTGCTACTACTTTGGTTTCATCATCAAATGACGCACCTTGTTTTAATTTACCAACAACAGCACCCTCTGGGCTGACTGGTGAACTTTGCGGGGTAACGTTTTGTTGAACATTCTGGGGTACTTGTGGTGCTTGACTTGGTTGTGGCATTGGTGCTCCACTAGTTGATAGTTGTCCTTGTGGGACACTCATCTGTTGAACAGCAGGGGTTCCACCTCCGCCTTGTGATCGGCGAGCAATTGCTTCTCGTATAGAGCTCATGTCTATTTGGGGGTTCATTTGTATTCTCCTTGATTTAAATCGTTAATATCTATTCCGCCAGAACCACCCTTAATATTGCGCTGGTACTCAGCGAGTCGTTGGCTAATAAGACTGACTAATGCTTGTATCTTATACTGCGCTACATCGTCAGTATCCCCAACGGTCGGAAGTATTTTTTTGTATTTAACCTCATCTTCTTTACGAAGTACGCCGCCTTCAAGTGCTTTACCAACAATCTGCCGAGTTGTAGAAATATCAGCCTGTAGACTCTGCGCTGTGGTATCCCAAGGGTTTAATGCACGAGCCTGACCAATGATAGGGTTGTTCGCATTGTTCTTGGTGATGTTTTGACTTAAGTTCTGCAAGGCAGCCAGACCAGTCTCAGTATCAGCGATTACACCACTGGCGGTGCTATTAAGATTCCCTCCCTTAATACCATCACCTGCGTTCTTCTCGAACTCTGCCATCGTTTTAGCGAAGTCCATATAACTTTTAGCAGTCTTTAAATCACCAGCCTGAATCGCTTGATAGGCCATATCCGAATACTCACTACTGCGGGATGGTGCGCTTTCTTGACCCATTTGAGCGTCTGGGGCATAAGCACCCTGCCCGACAAGTGCGTCGGTAATTTGTTGAGGGTCGGTTATTCCAGCTGCGTATAATTCGTTAATCATTGCTTCATTTGGGTCTTGAGTATCTGCAAATATATCGCCAAATTCAGTAGGGATTTCTGGCCCTGGTTGTGAAGAGCCAAAAGCTCCAGCCGCACTAAATGGGGCTTTTATTTGTAATAGTTTGGTAACTGGTGAAGCTTGTATTTTTCCAGCACGAGTTAAGACACGTCCTGCCTTGTCCGTAAGATTCTGAGCAACCGATCCACCTAACAGACGTGAAGTTGCTCCTTGACCAGCAAATTGTCGCATTGTAGCAGGGCTACTCTGTATCAACGTGTCTTTAGCGGCCTCAAGCTTGCCGTATGTAGTCTTTGCGATCTTCAGGTCTGGTATTAATTTGGTAGATTTATCATCAATACTGCGTCGTAGTGATAGATAAACTTCTTCAAGTGCGGGGTCTGGGCTATTTGGATTACGAGCAAAGTTAATCCGCTTATCAGCACTTTTACGTAATGTCTCAAGTCCCTTAACGTCCTTGGTTGCGGCAACTCTTTTTTCTAGGTCTTTAATCTCTTTAAGGTGGTCAGGTTTTAAGCCTAATATATCTTTACGAGTTGTACGCATACTTTCAATGATTTCGTCAACGTCTTTTTTAACAATCGGTACATTCTTAGTTTTAATGATTTCGTCCATTTCACCTAATGCTTTAGTCTGGGCTTGTTCGACTGTCCTTAGCTGACTATTGACACTACCCTTGGTACCAACTTTTGAACGACCAAATATAGTTTTTCCTCGTTCGACGGTATTGAGAGTTTTATTAATTTCGTCCGCCTGACCCGGTAGTAGTTTTTCAGCAGCACCTTGTGGTTTTACGCCAGGTATGACACCGCGGGCCTGAGCTTTAAGTGCCTCACCGGATTTAGTCAGCTTACCTGCAACAACGCCCTTAGTCGGGTCACCTTTAATAAGCTCTTTAAGGAGGTTCTTTTCTCGTAGTACATCGTCAACACGTCCAGTGGCCTTGACAACTTTACTAGCGGCTTTTGCAGACTTAGCAGTAGCCCCTACAGACCTGGTGACATTGGCTACACTAGCAGCACCTTTTATAGCCTTAGCTCCTTTACCGATAAGTTTACCAGCAAATGGCAAAGCACTGAGTACTGTTTCAAGTGCGACATCACCACCACTAATAGATTCATTATTGAGTTTTTTGCGTAGTATCTCACCAAATGGTAAAAGAGAAGTTGCAAACCCTAATGGATTGCCAGCACTAAAGGTACCTTGCTGCTGCTTGGTCTTTTGTTGCTGTGCTTTTTGTTGAGCACTGCGTTGAGTTTGTTGTTGCTTCTGAGAGTTCTGGGCACGTTCAATTAAAGCAGTCCGTTGAATTTCATCTTCACCCCAACCTTGTTGGCGGGCGAGTTCCATTCTTTTCTTTAGGTCGTCATCATAAGACATTATTTTAGCACTCCTACGTTAAAGGGGTTCAAATTATTTAGAGATGTTTTCACAGGGGTTTTCACTGTTGATTTTGGTAATGCATAAGGAGTACCACTACCAGTGGCTGCTTGCTTAGAAGCATAGTCGTTAAAAGTAGGAGCTGGGGTAGGAAGGCTAGGAAGTGCCCTATATGTGGACGTTGGGGTTGTTGTCTGCGTCGTCGTGGTGTTATCACCACCTAAATAAGTACCGCTACCTAAGCTAGAAGCAGCCAGAGCTTTTTGTCTAGAAAAATCTCGCTCTTCGGCGGCTAGGGTTTGAGCTAGTTCCCACTCTCTGTCGGATAATTCGCGGTCTCGCTCTAGTTTATCCAGGATACCTGTTAATTCTAGCTCACGGTTAGCCGTAAAGCCTGTTATTTCACGGGCGAACTTATCAGATATAGCATTAATTCTTAACTTAATTGGTTCAAGTTCTCGCTCTTGTTGGTCGGCCTGTAGCTCCATCTGAGTTGAAACGCTTTGGTTAGCAGAAGTAAGCATGTCTGAAATAGGAGCTAACCCAGTACCTAGTCGGCTAAGGTTAGTTTCTAGCGGAGCAGCTTCGGCAGTCTCTAAACGGCTACGCTGGGCCTCGGTTGTAAGCGTCCCAGACGTTCTAGCGGTTACGTCCTCACTTAGTCTGTCTAAGCGGTCTTTGACTTTATATATTTCGTTCTTAAAACCCTGTGCGGCTTCTGAAAGACCTGGGATACCAGCCTCATTCTGCAACCTACTGTAAAGGGCAGGCAGTGCTTCTTGATTCTTGCGGATTGTTTCGTAGTTACCAAATAAACCCTCTTGTTCGGCGTTTTGTCGAGCAATAAGGGCATCACTTGCGGCTTTTTGTGAGTCAACAAACGTTTTTAGTGGGTCAACCGCTGGAGTGGCTGGGGCAGCTGCCACTGGAGCTGGAGTGGCACCGCCATAGTTTAGGGTCTCACCTGGGTAAATTAAATTAGGGTTACCTGACCGATAACCAGACAAAGCGCTATAGCTAGACAATCCGAGCGACTTTGCTATCCCCGATAAAGTATCGCCGCTCTTAACCGTATATTGTGCCATTGTTAGTTGCTCTCTTTGTATGAAAGGTTAGATAAATCAGGCTTAAATAGCTCTTTGTCTACATTATGTCTTATTTCTGGAATAAAATCAATCACGTTATAAACCATAAGTAGCCACCTGTGTATCATCATAATAGATAGAGTAAAAGAAGTAAGCCGCTATTAGCGGAGCCCAGCCGACATTAGTGCTTGTAATACCTATTAGCAACTGGTTTTTAGTCACCGTAAAGTTTGCATGAGCGCCACTGAATACGGTATAACCGTCAACGTTTGATGAAGCAGCGTTGAATGAACCAGTAACAGTGCCTCCGCCCTCCATGATATATCCAGTTTTGTCTTTTGACCCAAGGTGCCACACACTAGCAAGAGGCACTGTCTGGTAGTCTAGGTCAATGGTCTCAGTAAAGTCACCAGCGCTTGCGTTGGCATAAAAATAGACAACCATAACTCCTGTTTTGCGCGCGCCTCCTGTTATAGAGAATGGCAAACTTTGGCGACGCTCAATATCTCTAGCAAGTAATCTTGAAACTTCAGTCGGCTTTAGGTCGTCCGCTAGATTCGTTGGCTTGTTGGTTAAGAAGCCATCGTCTTTTTTAGCCATTAGTCTTTTTCGCTTTCTAAGTTATCCCGTATTAAGGTTATGCCGTAAATCGTTGGAGTAACTGTTGTAGCCACTACATCGAAACCTAACTGTATTTCTTTGTATCGTTCATTGATATTAAGTCTTACTTGCGTGTCACCTGCAACTGCAGCTGTTCCACTTGTCCAGTTGTCAGCACGATTTACTTTATATTTAGGGGTAACGGTCGCACCAGTAGGTAAGGCGGTGAAGTCGATAAACATTTCGTAAGCCTGTTTTGTTTTGTCTGGGCGGCGGTCGTCTAATACAAGCGATTCCCATGTAGCAGAAGTGAACGGGTTAGAGTTGGGGTCAACAATATCAACACCGTACGTCGTGTTGTCGCGCCATGCAATGAACAACTTGTCTCCGAAACTCTTGATACAACCGATTCTTAACGTCCCGTTAGTTCGGGTCCCTGTTGAAATAGAATAGGAATACCCAAATGAATCAGTAAAGTTCTTATCCCTTGCGCCATAGGAATAGATGGCATGTTCAATAGAAGTCGAGTTAGTCTCGGACGGGAAAGCCCCGAGTAAAATACTATTGCGGACAGCCATTGTATGCGGGTAGTTAATCATGTACGTGTTAGCGTCAGTATACTCAGAGTCGGTTCCATTCATCTGCTCTAATTTGACAGGATTACCACCAGACCACGCATACCAGCTTCCGCCAGCAAAGTAGTA
>Ga0172381_10005046_pt1 | contig 13475 bp, 14 predicted proteins | sample Leawel6488metaG_FD_119754 | JGI IMG/M metagenome (GOLD analysis project Ga0172381, IMG submission 119754) | Leachate microbial communities from a municipal landfill in Southern Ontario, Canada - Leachate well 64-88 metaG | ecosystem: Engineered > Solid waste > Landfill > Unclassified | place... | reverse complement strand
ACCGCCCGGACCTCTTCCGTCCTATCCACCTGGTCCATATCCACCAGAAATATGCCCTGGTGATTGTATGTGGTTTATGTCTCCTGGTGGCGGCGACTGGAGTTTAGTAAGAAACCAATGCACTCCTGGTTGTTACTGTCCACCGCCTGATTATTATACTGTTGTAACACCTTACGGTGGAGGCTGGGTTGCATATACAAGATGTCGGCCTGGAACACCATCACCGTCGCCATCGCCGTCTCAGGGGTATCCATCACCTGTGTATCCGTCTTCATCGCCGTCGCCTTCACCATCACCATCGCCTTCACCATCACTATCGCCTTCACAGATTTGTACATCTTCAGTTTCCGGTGTCATTGATACCGACTCTTATGGCTGGCAACCAGCAGCACATATCAGCGGCTCCAGTATAACTTGTACATTCAAGTACGAAGATTCGGAGAATTGTGGCGGTCCTAATGGGAACATTCAGAGTGGAGAGTGCGTGTGTACTGTGACATTCGAGACATCTGCACATGTCTCCTATTCAATCAGCGGCGTATCAGAGAAATTTAATTCCGGATACGACTATTTTACTATTTATCGTGATGGTGCAATGAAAGCACAGGTATCATCATCAAATGAATTGATTGAATGCGAGATGCTCAGCGTATCAGATGATGCTAATGAAGATTTGCCTCCCGGAACATATACATTTAGATTCGTGGCGGATACTGGAGACAATCGATACCATGTCAATATGACTCATACTGGAACAGTCTCATGGAGTTAAAATGAATTGCAAACTTACGACAGTATTTAAGCCTGGAAGAGGTGGCGATGGCGTTTATGAGCACACATGCTCAGAATGTGGTAAAATATGGATCTCGGCAGAGCCTAATATCATTGCCACTTGTAAATTATCTAATTCTGAAGAGTCTAAGGCCGACACAGAAGTAAAGGTAATAACATCTTGTGGCGGCTGTGAAGATACTTAATTCTTAAATATATCTGCTGTATCTAAAGTTGTGGTGAGTCATGATCAAATCACTATACAAAATACATGACAATAAAACGATTGCTGTCGTCGGATCTGGTCCAACGGCAGTTGATTTTTTACATAGCAGTGCTGATATCTCGATTGGTGTGAATGGCGCAGCTAAACTAGGTAAAAAATTCGATTATTTTATGTGTGGTGACGTTCGTTCGTCGTCCTATGACTGGTTTGAAGTTGATTGCTCTAGAGTTAGAATTATAGCGAAGCTAACTGCATCGCTTGATAAGATTCTCTATCCATTAGATATCTTTCCAGATATAGAGCGAGCTGCAGTTATCACTACTAAACAGCATACGTTGAACTTGCCGGTACCAATTGAACCACATTTGACCTTTGTGTATAAATGGCATAAGCCAGGCAGGCTGCAGCAGGATATGAATTTTTTGATGTTTGGAGGTACCATAAGCTGTTGCGCTGTCCAGCTTGCCTATATCATGGGTGCTTCTAAGATCGTGCTTTATGGTTGCAATTTCACCAGCAGAGGCAAGCATTATTTTTATAGTACGAGAAGACCTGGATCGATCTCTGATAGCCAACGAACAGTAATGAATACAGTAATTAATGAAGTTAAAGAGCGAGGGGTACAAATTCAGATTATTGGAGAAACGACACTAAATCCCACTTAGGATGATTATTATGACAACAGTAACAGTCATTATGTCGGCATTGAATGAGGAATATATTGATAAGACGATAGAGACTATCATTGCGAACACCATGCCAGGTTTGATTGATGAGTTTATAATCGTCGATGATGGCAGTAAGATACCTGTCACTTCGGATAGGACGAATGTAAGAATTATACGTAATCAATTTCGAGAAGGATTGCAGAGATCTCGAAATACAGCTGCAGCAGCTGCCAAATCTCCAATTGTAGTATCAATCGATCCACACGTGAAGGTTTCACCCAATTGGCTACTGCCAATTGTTGATCGATTGAAGAAGAATTACAACTGCATAGCTGTCCCACTTACAAGAGGGCTTGATGCGCCAACATGGTCAGAAACAACAGCCGCATATGCCAAGACTGGCTGGAGATGGAATCTCGACTTTAATTGGATACAAGATGATGGTACCGACGTGACTCCGGCGATGGCTGGTCATTGTTTTGCTTTTACGAAACAATGGTGGCAAGAAATTGGCGGTTTTGATACAGGCATGTACAAATGGGGCTGTGAAAATATCGAATTCTCTTTGCGAACTTGGTTGGCTGGCGGGACAGTAGAGATAATTCGTGATTCAGTAGTTGCACATTGGTTTAAGAATACGTTCAATTATGAGTTTGACACAACCACATTAGAACAAAATAAGGCACGTATAGCAGAAGTGTGGTTCGGCGATTATAAACAGTTATTTTATCAATCAATTCGTAAGAAACCAGGCGACATCAAATTTGGCGATATTTCTGAACGAGAAGTCATACGCGATCGCATTCAAAAAAGGCCGTTTCAATGGTTCCTCGATAATTTCTTGCCAGATTTGCAAGGCATCGAGATGCTGAAAAACAAGCATGCCAATAAAAGAGTAGCTGTTCTCGGTGCTGGGCCATCTTTAGATCATGTCACGAAAGGGATGTTAGCAGATTTTGATGTAGTAATAGGTGTTAATTACAATGCGATTGTGTTCGATTGCGACTATGTTGTTTTTCATGATTTGAAGCCAGCAGAAGCGGTCATGGATTCGAATAAATATCAGAACAGGCAGTTGCTTATTCCTAAAAAGCTTAAAATAGGTGCTGGCACATCATCAGTTGAACCACCTGCCAAATTTACTAACTGTACCACATATGAGCTTGGGCAACAGGATAAAAGCTCTTGTCTCAATAATAAAGATCAACCGTTTTTCCATCACGCATCTACAGTCCATACTGCTATTCACATAGCCGCCTTTATCGGTGCAAAGACAATTACGCTGTTTGGGTGTGATGCTAGATTGGCACCAGATGGTCGAAGTCACACTACATTAGTCCCACAATATAACCGTGGGAGATATTGGCCCAACAACAAAGATACTGAAAATTATATTGCTCGCATCAATCGTGGGTACGACATGTTGCTTGGGCCATTGAAAAAGTGGAATATATCTCTACTGAGATATGAATATATGCCTAGTAGCGTGCCTGCTGCAGTATCTTCGAAGTAATTATTATGGACATTGTGGCACTTTTAATTGCATCAGTGGCCTTGATTGTTTCTTTGTTGGCATTGGTACTCGTAGTGTTAATCTACCGGGAACTTGTAAGGGATTCCTTTGCTAATCGCGACATGGAAAGATCGGCTTCGCAAGCTGCCCCCGGAGCAAATTCCAGAGGACAAGAATCTTCAACGAGAGTTGTTGATGCCTCCGAGCAGCCCGTTTCCTCTTCATTTTGCCATGCGCCAGATTTGGCCCCCGAAGTGCTCGCACCGTCACTCGGAAAACCCCCAATCCCCAAAGGTGGCTTTGGAACAAGAGTTGTTAAAAAACGTGGCGGATGAAGAATTAGAGGAATCAATTTTTGTATTTGGATTAGGTGATGACTGCACAATCAGGAGAGTGGCAATGAACGCAATAGGAATTGATATTGGAACTAAGAATATTGTTGTATCATTTCGCCACAACAAAAAGCTTGTGTTCCTGAAAGAAATCAACGGTTATTATCTTATACCAAGGCCCAGCAAGTTTGTAGAAAATATGCTGGATGACCCAAACAAGGTGCGTTCTGATGGGACGAAACGACCAGCAAAATGGATACGTCTAGAAGGACAAGATGGCATATATGTTTTGGGGAGAGATGCAGAAGAGCTGGCTTATGCTCATAACGATACACTATTACGGCCAATGGCCGAAGGAGGCGTTGCTGCAGATGAAGCCGCTTTAATGGTTCTTTCAAGTATAGTCCAGGGCTTGTTATCGATGTCCGAGCATGATGCTGGTGAATTCGAGCCCGAAGTAAAATTATGCTATTGCACGACAGCTAAGGCGCTTAATCGTGGCATTAATATTGACTACCATCAGCAAGTAGTCAATCTTATAATTTCTGGATATGAAACTGAATCGACTATTACAACTACTTCGATCAAGGAGTCGCATGCTCTTGTTCTTAAAGAAACACCTGACGCTACCGGCATTGGAATTTCGTGGGGAGCCGGAACTGTGACAGTTAGTTATGTTCTCTGGGGCAATGAAATTTATTCGTTTAGTTGGGTTGGTGCTGGGGATTGGATTGATACTGAGGTTGCCAAACGGCATGGTTATGATCCAGAATCGCCGCGTAAGAAATCATCTGAGACGCCTACAACTGTCTGCAGAGCAAAAGAAAAGATTGATTTAACGCAGAATTATACATCAAGATTAGAATTGGATATTATACTGCATTATCGTATCCTAATTCAGAATGTTATCCGTGGTATTGTTCAAGGTTTCATCGATCATGAAACCAGTGCCCGTATTGATAAACCGATTGACGTGTTTATGGCCGGTGGTACAGCGTCTCCGCTTGGGTTTGAAGAAATGGTGGCTCAGTTATTCCAAGAGGAAAAACCGCCATTTGCAGTCAACAAAATAAAAAGATGCAAAGATCCATTATTTGCTGTCGCAGAGGGTTGTTTGATTGCGGCAGAATCTACGTAAAATCAAAAATATACACTAGTCATTACAGGCTTATGTTCAAGCAAAATTCAGGGAGAAGGAGACATTGTTATGCCTAGATTTGATGGTACTGGTCCCCAGGGTGCTGGTCCTAGAACTGGTCGGGGTTTAGGACCCTGTGGGCAAGGTTCAACTGGCCAAGGTCGTGGATTGGGTCAAGGTCGTGGATTGGGCTTAGGCCGTCGATTTGGTGGCGGTGGTGGTCGTTCTCAACCAACTCCGAAACGATAACTGAGCGGTCCAGAATCGTATTTGACGGAGTATGATCGTTGAAGAAAAAGAAATCGGACCTGATCAATATAGTGGACCTAGTGAATTTGTCCACCTTCATCTACACACATTAGCATCTACTCTAGATGGCGTTCCTTCAGCGGAACAATATGCTGATGCTTGTTTAAAGGCTGGCTTTCCAGCGATGGCTGCTACAGAGCATGGCCATATGGCCTCTTTTCCCGACATATATTTCGCATTCAAGAAGAGAAAATTGAAAGGAGTTGCTGGCGCGGAGATATATTATAATGACTATGAGCCATTGCGTAAAAAGGCGGAAGAGAAAGGTATCAAGCGTGATTCTTTGCCTGATAAATTGAAGCAGCGCATAATGCGTAATCGTCATCTCACAGTTTTGGCGAAGAACTCTATTGGTGTTTCCAATCTTATCAAATTGACGACGCTTGCCTGGGAACATTCTTATATTGGGAAGCCACGTATATGGTTCGATCGGCTATGTGAGTTTAAAGAAGGTTTAATTGTTTTATCGGGATGCATAAATGGTCCAATATCATATGAACTTCGTTTGGATATTGATAGCAAAAACGACACCGGTAGGAGTTATTCGCGCAGCAAGGCCGATAAGACTGCATTAACATATTTAAAGGAATTTAAGGATGCATTTGGTGAAGACTTTTTTATTGAAGTGCAGATGCCATGTCTTCCGGAGCTTCATGATACTGAGTTGTTCAGAACTTTAATTGAATATGCCGATGCTTACAGTGTGAAGCCTGTTCTCTCTAATGATGTTCACTATCTTACTAAGGATGACGCATATATCCAGCGCGTGATGATGGCTGTTGATCAGAAAACCAACGTCAATGATAAAAATATGTTTACTTCTCAGAGTGATGAACAATATTTTAAATCTCGTGCTCAATTGTGGGCTACATTCAAAAATCATGGTTATGCAGAAGGAGTCAGTGATGCAAAGTTTGAAGAAATATGTGATAACACATTATTGATAGCAGATCGGTGTGAAGTGCTATCGCCGGACATGTCGCCCAAGATTCCCGATTGGTCTGCTGTGGAAAAAGGTGTCAATGCAAATGCTCGATTGCGTGAGATTGTTTATGAGCAGCTTAAATTGCGAGGTTGGGATAAAGATACAAAGAAATGGCCGTGTGATGGTCGAATGGTGACTTACGCTGAGCAAGCAGAGATAGAGTTGGAAAGATTCATCGATAAGGGATTTTCTAGCTACTTCCTCATTACAAGAGATTGGATTCAATGGGGAAGAGAAAAAGGTTGGCCTTTTGGGCCAAGAGGATGTACTATTCCAAACTCTTTGATATTAGTCGGTCCAGGTGTGCAGAAAAAGATAGAAGATCTCACAATAGGCGATGAAATAATAGATGGCTTTAGCAATAAACAAACTATCGAGAATAAGTTCATCTACGATATATCAGAGGAGTTATATGTATTTGAGCTTGACGATGGTGAGATTACTGTTACAGCAGATCATAAGTTTTATGTAATAAGAGATGGTGTGGTTGTGCTGCTACCAGCATCCGAAATCAAATCTACAGATGAGTTCATTGGTAATTTGCAGGACTAAAGAGCCATCCGTGAAGATATTCAAGGTAGAGTATTATTGTGAAAAATGTGGTGCGAAATGTTCTACTACCAATCATAATCTACGATATAGAACGCATCATAAGGGCGAACATATATGTCAAAAATGTCTGATAAAACTTGAGAAGTCAAGGGGTCTTTTTGACGCCTTACCTAGTTGTTATCATTATCAGGTTTTTCTTGGTTGTGTAGAATACCAATTGGCAATACAATATTTGGTCGGGATATATTCGAAAATACTTATTAAATTTAACTGTCGACAATGTGGTTGCGAATGTATTATCAGATGGTCCAAAATGGCAGACAGAAAATATTATAAGTATGACAATGTATGTTCAAGCTGTCTAAATTATCTAATACAAAATGATCCGGGTAAAATAGCCATAAATCAAGCAAATTCAAAGGCATTATGGTGTGATGCTAGTTATAGGCGCAAGTGTTTGAAAGCATTTGAGTTGCATAATAAGAATATGCAACTCAATACAGCATACGCGCATAAGCATCGCAGAAGGAGTAGATCGGTCGAGGGTTTTATCGAAATCAATGGGCAGTCGATAAGATTTGATAGCGCTTTTGAGTTGATATTTTTATGGCAAGTGAGGAATAAATACCAGAAGATCCGTAGATGCAATTTCGCTATTGCATATAGTAGTCATTTTTATCATCCTGATTTCTTGGTTATCGGGCCTGATGGATATAAGTCGATCATAGAGATAAAGGGATTCTATAAAAGTAACATATCTGAGAAACAAGAGGCAGCAGAAAAGTATATAGCTGAGACAGGAATCGCAGATTCTTATATTTTGTACGATACTGAATTGTTGTTATCTGAGGGTATTTTACGGGGCGTTGGTGGTGCTCACATGTGGAAACAGATCAGAGAGATCAATAATGAAACAACTGTTACCTTCACAAGTGAAGAACATAAGCGAATTGCAGAAATTGGTCGATCAAGGTTCCGTAGAGAGACTAAAAACAAAAAAGATATCAAAACGACAATATAGCGGTAAAGTGTATGATTTACAGGTAAGCAATACTAATTCATATAGATTGAACGGTATCTTTAGTTCTAATTCTGCAGCCGGATCGCTTGTATGTTACTTGCTCGGCATTCACAATGTTAATTCATTGGCCTGGGAATTGTCTTTTGATCGCTTTTTGGCTAGCTCTCGTGGTGGGTATTTATTGAAGGTCAAGGTTGAAGGTTAAATGACAGACATATATACACACGCACTAAGGTCGCTGCATGCAGCAATGACCGATCACTTGCTCCTCATTGGTGAGCCATGTCCATTGCTTGGTCGGCTTAATATGCGACTTATCGAATTGGTTGGTTGTCTGCCTCCTGGTAATTCCGACCATGCTAACAGCATATATAGGCTAGCTGCGATAACGCTTGAAGCGACAATACTCAGCGTGATAGATAGGCTGAAAGGATTCACGGATGAGCACAATAGTTTAGAATTGCGAACGAAGGCTATTGCTAGTATACAAAGTGCTACAGATTGCATTAAAGTGACGGAACCAATCACTGTTCCAGAACGCTGTACTGCATTTTTTAATATTCTTGGAGTTGTGATGACGCAACTAAAGGATATTACAGGGACGGAGTATCCTCGACTTACTGATGGTGAAGGTAAAGTAATCGGGAACTGACAATGATTACAATATATGCATGTGGTTATACTATTGATAATGGGAAGCCCACGCAGCGTGGTGCTTGCGCTGCCAGTTTGGAGCATTACGATTCCAGCAATCGTAAGGCAGTTCGAGTTGTTAGTGAGCCAGTCGGTAATAGCACAGGGCCGCAATGCGATATCAAGGGGGCAATACTTGGGTTGATGAGCATCAATGCGAGTCCAGTATTGCAATTTAGAAAAGCGCCTGTAAATCTCTATGCATCTAAGTATGTTGCACAACTTTTAGAGTGTGGAGATGACGGCCGATTCAAAGCAACACCAAAGAAAAATGCAGAGTTGGTTCGTCGTTTACGAGAAAAGGTGAGCTTGTTTGAGAATCTAACGGTATATGTTGGTACGAAAGAACAACTCCAGCAACCTTTGGATATATCAAAGACAGCTGTTAATTCTGGTCTTCATAGCGATACTGGTACTTTGGTTTTGCACACAGATACTCTGGTTGTATAAATGGGAAAGTACGATTTCAAGACTATTGTAGAGGCTGCATATAAAAAGCTTGAAAAGCTTCAGAAGTCAGAAATATATCGCAAGCGGCTGGATTTTGAAATAAATCAAATAATGCAGCAAGGAGCGGAACGATATTACGAAGATATAATTGAAGGAAATCGTAAATTTGATAAGAATCCAAACCAGTTGCTATTGCCGTGGCTTTTGAGTCGATTTACAGGCGATGCTAATATAGATCCCATTGCAAATAGAGAAGGGCCGTTGGTACTAAGTGCTAAGTATGATGATATACAAGAAATTATTAGGAAAACCGGAAAATTGCCTTCTGATATAAGGCAAGATGATGATAAGCCTGATATTGATATCGATTGTTTGCCAGAAGCCAGAGATCAAATAAAAGGGTATCTGGCAAAGCGGTATGGTACTCACAATGTTGCGAGTGTTGGCACATGGCAAGCCTATCTCTTTAAACAAGCCATTGCTGATGCTTATTCTGCTCTTGGGTTTGAAGATGCCGATCGTAGCGCCGGTGCTAAAGTTCGATCGATTGAACTGACAAAGATGCTGCCTGATGACGTCAATGAAATGCGTGAAGGTGGTTTCGGATCATGTAAGGGTCGTATAAGAGATGATAATGGTCCTGAGAGAGAATGTGGATTTAGACATAAGGAGTTACAATGCCCTCAATGTGGCAGTACTGATACTGATACGCCCACCATTGCGATGATCATGCGTGATTATCCAGAGATTGGCCAGTTTATTGAAGAAGATAAAGAAAATCGTCAAGAAGTTATTGATATTGCTATCCGTTTGGTTGGCCGCATTAAACATGCCGGAAAGCATGCAGGTGGTGTTATAATTGCTGATCGTGATTTATTTGGTAATGTACCGATGCAATATGATAGCAAGAGCGGGCAATGGGTTAGCATTTGGACAGAAGGCCGTAATACACAGCTATCGAAGTTTGGATACATTAAATGGGATGTTCTAGGACTTAAAAACTTGTCATATATCAAAACAGCGTGTGAGATGATTCGAGAAAATCATGGTATCACATTTGGTGATCGATTGGAGGGATGGGAAGAGTCAAGTCCTATTGACGATATTGCTGGCTATTATTGGAAAGATGGTGAAAAGATTCCAATTTCATTAAATGATCCGGCAGCACTTAAATTAGCGAATGATTCATTAACCGACAGTATTTTTCAGTTTGACACTGAACTTGCTAAACGAACATTATCATCTGGGGTTCGTACTTTTCGCGACTTGTTGATTTTTAATGCTATGGGACATCCAGGCCCCATGCAAAGTATACCTGATTACGTCAAGAACCGTGACGATCCGTCTAATAGTTGGGCTAAAGGCGAGCATAAAGATATCGTTGAAATCTTGAAGCCAACTAGTGGAGTCATTGTGTTTCAAGAACAGCTAACTTCGATTTGGCAGCGTATCGCTGGATTTACAGGTCCGGAATCTCAGGACGCTAGGAAAGCTGTTGCGAAGAAATGGAAAGAAAAGCTGAAGCCAGTTAGAGAACATTGGCTAGCCGGTGCAGGTAAGAAAATCGGCGAATCGAAAGCGGCGGCTTATTGGGACAAAATGGAGACATTTGGTCGCTATGCTTTTAATGCCAGCCATGCTATTTGCTATTGTTTGTGGGCATATCGTTGTTTATGGCTAAAGGCTCACTATCCAGAAGAATGGTGGGCGAGCGTAATGGGCTTATGTGATCAAAAAGCTCTTGAAAGATATATGTCTGCTGCTCGTAGTGAAGGGGTTGAATTCGGTGAGATTAATACAACGAAGCTCACATTGCGACCGACTGCTCATTCAGGTCAAGACGCCGAACACAAGCACATAGCACTTGGTTTGACAAGCTTGAAAAAGATTGGGGACAAAGCGGCTGAGGCTTTTGTTGATTCGGTTAGCGGAAATACTTATACTGATATCGATAATTTTATAACTAAAAAGGGTAAAAGCAAAATACTTTTCGAGCGTCTAATAAAGTTAGGTGCATTTTCTAAGATACACCCCAATAAGCGTGCAACATGGATGTGGTATCTGCATGAATATGGCACAGGAAATGTAGAGGAATTTGAATTTGATGGCGTTGATGAAGAAGCTAGAGCAGAAGTAGCTGCATCCAAGGCTGCACAGCTGGCTAAAAAATCAAAGTTGAAAGAATTTAGCCATCCGATCAAGATTCTAAAAGCCTATCATCTTCGCCGGTTATTTGCAGAATCTAAATGGACGGAAGAGACTATTCAGGATGAGCGAAATCGCCAAGAAGCTGAGTATAGGCGATTGTACCCAAAAAGGAAGAAAATACCAGCTAAAATAACGAATTGGAAACCAGAAATCAAAGTCACTCGTGAAGCTATAATGGCTATATATCCGGAAGACTATGGCTTTGATCAATTATTAAGATTTGAAAAAGAATTCTTAGGATATCATTGGCATTCACCGATAGATCTATATCGTGTCAGCGGAGATCATACAGTCGACAAAGCCAAAGTCAATGACTGTGTGGAGGGTGTAATAGTAGAAGTCACTCAAGCTAAAACGAAGCGTAATTCTGACTTCCTGCGCATCACTGTTTCTGACGGGCGTAAGAGATGTCTTGTGTTGGTTTGGGAACAGGATATGAAGAATCAGGCTAAGAAATATCTGCAACCTGATAAAGGAGTTAGAATCAGGGTTGATTATGATAAGGATCGCGGCAGCTTCACTTTAAAAAGAGGAACAGTCATTGAACCTCTTTGGTCTAAGGCAGCATGGCAGAAATTACAGGCTGATGCTGAGTAATAAGCTGCATTCTAATGTTTAGCCGAAGATGTACTATTCGGCATTCTGCGTAACCAAACATAATAGGGATGATGGTGTGTTCCTATCTGAACCAAGGCAGCTGACAGGCTATGAAATTTAAAGAATTCCGAACAATCCAACTTACCTCTCCCCCAATACCTGGTGATAATCCGCCAGAGAATACGGTTTATCTATGGTTCCAGGAGATCGGCGACAATACACAAATATTGAACTATCGGTATTCGGATGGTTCTGAAAGAAATGTGGTTGGAGGTGGGAATCCAGGTGCTACTGGTGCTACTGGTATTAGAGGATATACTGGAGCCACAGGTTCGAGCGTTCAAGGTGCTTCCGGTGCAACTGGGCCTGGTGGAGGAGATACTGGTGCAACTGGTTCAACTGGCCCAGCAGGCGCAACCGGACTCGGCTTAACGGGCGCAACAGGCCCACGTGGTGCTTCTGGGGCCACGGGACCATTGGGAGGCCCTATTGGTGCGTCTGGGGCTACGGGTTCCGTTGGTCCTCCTGGTGCAACCGGACCAAGCGGAGGGCCTACGGGGGCCACAGGAGCGACAGGTGTTGCCGGCGCGACCGGTCTGGCAGGAGTAATTGGTGCTTCCGGCTCTCAAGGGGCAACTGGAGTAGGCTTAATTGGAGCTACTGGACATACAGGATCTACTGGTCCTACTGGTTCTAGTGCCACTGCCGGTGAAAACGTAGTCATCAACGGTGGCTTCGACATTTTTCAACGCAATACCAATACTAGCAATACTTGGTATGTTGCTCCCGACGACACTTATTGTTTTGACAGGTGGATTTCACTTAGTCAATCAAGTTCAGTTTCGTCTATGCGGTACAACACTACTACAGGGTCTTCGTCTAATCCTGGACCATTTGTTGGCCGTATAACAAACAGCAGCGCCGCTACTCAGAGATATGGTCTACTCCAAATCGTAGAAGGTTTTAATTCATTTCCACTTCGTGGCCAGACAGTCATATTGCAAGCTAAGATTGCCAGTAGCACCAGTTACACAGTTAGATATGCTGTTTTGGAATGGACCGGTGTTTCAGATACTGTGACTAGCGATGTGGTTAAGGATTGGACTAGCTCGACTTATACTCCTAACAATTTCTTTTTGAGTAGCAATTTAGCTGTGTCTGCTATCGGCTCTACTTCTGTATCAGCTACTCCAACGACAATTGCGCTAAGTGCTTCTGTCAGTAGCACTTGCAATAATTTAATCATATTCTTTTGGACTGAATCGGCAGTGGCACAAAATGTGGAACTCATCATATCTGATGTTGATTGTCATATCGGCAGCGCTCGTACGAGAAGCCCGCGACCAGTAGCAGAAGAATTGATTCTGTGCCAACGATATTTTGAAAAGAGTTATCATTTAGATGTTAAACCTGGAACGTCTACAAGAGATGGTATGGAGCAGGGGTGGGTTATTCCGACTAGCTATGGGTGGATGAAAACACCAGGAGTAACGCACTATTTGGTTTCAAAGCGTATTGCTGCAACACCAATTCTCTATTCGCCTCAGACCGGGGCAATAGGCCGTGTTGGTGAATACAATGCTGGTTCAACTTGGCTTGTAGACCGTGAAGCTGTTGCTGTATATGTTGGCAATAATTCTTATGCTATACAAAAACCAAACCCTGAAGCTGCTTTATGGGGTAATGATAATTATATCTGGCACCAATGGGCAGTCGACGCAGAACTGTAAAGGGTTATTATGAAATTTAAAGAATTTCGGACAATTCAGCTTACGTCTCCGCCCGTTTTTGGTGACAATCCACCAGAAAATACGATCTATCAGTGGTTTACTGATGAACCGAATAACACGGTGATGGTTACATGTCGTTATTCTGACGGCTCAGAGAAGACAATTTCTGGTGGTTCTGGTCATATTGGTGCAACAGGTGCGACTGGTCCTATCGGAGCTACTGGCCCCAGCGGTGGTCCTGTGGGCGCGACAGGTGCAACTGGGTTAACTGGTGCGACTGGT
>Ga0172381_10005044_pt1 | contig 13479 bp, 28 predicted proteins | sample Leawel6488metaG_FD_119754 | JGI IMG/M metagenome (GOLD analysis project Ga0172381, IMG submission 119754) | Leachate microbial communities from a municipal landfill in Southern Ontario, Canada - Leachate well 64-88 metaG | ecosystem: Engineered > Solid waste > Landfill > Unclassified | place... | reverse complement strand
TTTAATGTCATCGGCATTGACGAACATGATTACATCGTCATCGTGCCAATGATATTCTACATGGTTGTCAGATATGAATCTGTAAAGGTTTAATTCAGTCATCTCGGTTATTGTTTAGGTTCTTTGGTTTTGGGATTAGTTAATTATTGCGATAATCCGGTAGCTTAAAATCCACAGTAGCGCTGTCTCTATTCATTACATGGGCATAACATTCACCGTCATCTCTTACTACTAATCGAAATTCAGTAAATTTATAGTTAGATTCTTTGATTAAGAAGTCAATAAGTTTTTTTACTTCTTTGCTTTGAATTAATTTTTCATCTAAGTTCATCTTATTTCCGATTTAAGTTTCTCAATCCAATTGGCAATTCAGGCAGACTCATCCACCATGTTTCATCTTTATTACAAGACTTCACCATATTTGTAGGAAACACTGACGGATTTTGTTCAGTCTGCGAATCATTTAGCAGTCTGCAAATCAACACCTTTTTACCATCAATTTCTGGCACTGGCGTTCTATCGCTTAATTTTATCCATCTCATATTAATTATTCTTTGCGAAGTTTCTAAAAATCTCATTCAATTAAGTAGCCGTTACATAACAGGCTTTTGATCCATCAGGACACCTCATGCAGTCATCGCATCTTTTATACTTTGGTAGCGTGCACCATGTTCCGGCTTCATAAGGACACCCGATTTCTTTTCCATTAGTGCCTTTCTTGAAGTTATATCTTGTTTTAGCTTTCCCTTTTGGCATGACTCAGTTTTTATTTAAATTCCGTAGTATCTCATTCAAATTATCCCGCTGCAAACCGTTGCATCTATCAGCTAAGATACTAAATATTAGCGATATAGCAGCAAATAAATGCAGGATTTTATGATTAAATTTGCGTCTCATTTCGCCTTTTTTAGTCCTTCATAGATTATTCCGCATCCGGCAATAATACAGAAGATTGTGAATATTAGTTCGAGGTAGATCATTTCTCGGCGGGCTTTTCGATGAAAATAACCCATCCATGAAAATTGGTAGTACAGTCTGGTAACTTTTTACAGTTATTTAAGCTTTTGTCTTCGTTATCTACCATAGCTATACAGCCATTACACATATCAGTTTCAGGTATGGCAATTACGGTTTTCTTCTTATACGGCCATTCGCTTTCTCCGCTCTTCGAGGTTAAGGGGGTTAGTTCGTTCATAATTATCCGTTTTATTTGTGCTAAGGTAGATTGTTCAAATTAAATAAAAGCTGATAAAAGTCATGTTTATGTTTTTAATGATAAATATTTATCGATGATTTCTTTCGCCTGTTCAAATCCGATAGCAAAAGCACACGCATAACCTCTCTTTTCAAGCTGCTGCATACATTCGTGCTGCTCCTGGATATGTTCAGAAACAAAATTCCCATTCATCTTACGCAACCTCTCCCCGTCACGTTTAAGCTCAACAAATAATCCATGACAGTTACCAATAGGCTCGTATATAATGATGTCAGGAAAGCCCCTGAATGACCGCAAATTCTTTAATTTTACCGCCTGTCCTATGGTTAATTTTATACCGGATAGATCAGTATTATACATCACGTTCGGGTATTGCAATTTTAAATACCTGCAAACCTGTGAGTGTATGTCTTTTTCTTTTGATGCTTGTTTTTTCATGCTTCTTTTATTTCGTGTTCCTTTTCATTGATTAACCTATTCCCCCAATCTTTTACCTCTACTGAATTTTCCATGTATATTATTTTATCCCGCCCCGCTTCGTCTACTAACTGGAAAGTATGTATTCCATGTTCTCGGACAATGTGACATTTCATTTTCACACCGTCAACTAAATAATATTCATTTGCTTCTATTTTCATTTGCTTGTTGATTTGTCTTTCATCAGAATATAATTATCATTGAATCGTGCATGCCGCAAGTTTTACCTTCGTTATTGCCATTCTTACCGATGCCGGTAAATTTTATTCTGCCCTTTATAAATCGGATATCTTTGGCGTTTGGCTTTATAACTTCGTGGAATATCTTTGTTGAGGTACTTACGGGTATCAATAAAATACAAACCTTCCCCTTTTTGCTTTCCTCTAATGCCTTCAAAATAAAAGCTTCTTTTAATTTTCTCGAATAAGGAGGATTAATAAAATTAGATTTACCCCATTCTATTTTTAATCCATCCCAAAGATCTGTATTATGATTTAAGGGGCACGGGTCAAAATCAAAATGAAACTCATTATCTAATTCTTTATAAAATGATTCAGGAGTCATCCAATTATCATTTATCGGTAAGTTTCTATCTTTCATCAGAATAGTTTTTGCTGAGTTATCTTTATGCCTTCACTGGCTGTTATCTCTCCCAAACATTCACGGTCAAAGCGGGCACAACCGTCACGGAAATAATCTTCATCCAATTCGCACCCCCAATAGTCAAAGCCCATTTTATACGCTGCTATCCGGCTGCTTTGGCTGCCCATATGAGAATCTAATATCTTGTCGCCGGGCTTTGCATAGTTTTTGAGGAGCCATGAATATAGTGCAATGGGTTTCTGATTTGGATGCAGACGCTCTTCTTTATTTGCCATGTTTTCTTGAAGCATACCCTGCCACTTATATTTTAACTTTCTTACCGCAGATTTAAACGATGTCCATGCAAGCTCACAATCGGCAAAATCAGTGTCTCCGTTATCTTTATCCCAAACTATCCAACAACTACTATCAAATGGGATTTTGCTTATAAAATGATTTGCACCCCAAACAATTTGATTTTTACTAATCCGGAAAAGTTCTTTCCAGTATTCTTCTGCAGGTGAATTTAGGTCATTACCTGAATATTTTTTATAGTTTTTACTTATCGCAAGCTTATCCCTTGTATGATTTTTACCCCCATCTTCGCCTATGCCATATGGACTATCTATAATTGCGAGGTCTATAAACTTATTTGGCAGAGTTTTCATATACGGGAGGCAGTCGCAATTCATCACTATTGAAATCGGTTCGCTCATTTTTCTTGCAATGTAACTATTCGGTTAATTCTATGAAATGATTTTTATCATGTTTATTCGGCATAACGAAAAGTAAAACCCTTTACTTTCCAACCCTTTTGAATACTTCGGTTTATATTTCCAATTATAAAACCGGTTAAAATAGAAGCACTCTTTATTGACTCATATCTCTTTATAACTTTACCATTCTTTAATCGTTCCACTGGTTTTGATTGTGAGGAATAAAATAGTTTATCATATTCCGCCTTATATCTTATATTGCCTGTTTTTAGCCCCGTGGTGACGCTCGAATGATCTCGGCCTACAACTGCACCAATCTGAGCAAATGTATAAGCGTGTTGCGTTTCAAATACCCTCCTGTAATAAAAATACTTTCCTTTGAATGATTCGATTTTGCGGGTATCGGCTTTGATTAATTCTTCAGGTATATGACTTTTTCGGCTGACCTCTGACAAAATATTGCGGAGCGTGTTATCTTCGTCCCCGGTCAGATACCCTATCAGCGTCCTGTATTTCGGTTCAAATTGTGTGAGATCTTTCATGACAGCATCCAATCAATTACATCGTTTTGAGCTTCAAGTATCGCAATATTATGCAACATTATCTCACTCTCCTTCTCAGTTGGTTTTCTCTCAAATGCACTTTCAAAGGTATGTTGTGCTTCTACTGCATTCATCAACTCGCCCTGGAGTTCGATTTGCTTTTCTTTGATCTGCTCTTCTGTTTTCATATCTCAGTCTTTTTTACTTGTTTGTAATCAGGGGAGAGGCTCAAAGTAAACTTATCAAATCCGAAGCGTTTATCGATAAGCTGCATGAACTGCCTCAATTGTTCAGCGTTTTTGATATTATACCATTTACCTGGTTCCATTTTCTGGGCTATCCAAACCAAGTCTATTTGTTCGAGGGCCATAATTAAAATGGTGTTACGTTTATATCTTCGTGGTTATCCGAAATAACCGTTAATGATTCGTTATGATAAAGAGGAACCGGGTATAATGCTCCGCTTCTGTTTTTTTGAATATCAAACATCATCAGACCTTTTGTTATTAACTCTTCACCGTTTATGTTTATGTTGGTTATTCCGTAATAGGCCGGACGATAAATAAAAGCTACTATATCGGCATCCTGTTCTATTTGCCCCGATTCACGAAGCATGGCTAAACCAGGCCTTTTATCTGCTTTTGCTTCTACTTCTCTATTTAACTGAGCTAACACAATAACCGGAATATTAAACTCTTTTGCTATTGCTTTTAATCCACGTGAAACAGATGCAACTTCCTGCTCTCTGCTATTTCCTTCTCCTTTTATTAATTGAAGATAATCAATAATGATCATTTTTATACCGTTCTTAATGATCAGTTTTTTTGTTTTTGATCTTAATTCGGCTATTGATATAGCAGGAGTGTCGTCCACATAAATTGGTAATGCCGCTATTTGTTCACTTGCTTCAACAAGTTTACTGAAATTCAAATTACCGTTTCTTATTTCCATATTGGAATAACCTGAAACTCCCGATAACCACCTACCTGTTAATTGTTCATTTGACATCTCTAATGAAAAGAATGCTACCGGATAATTATATAACGCTGCATTCTTTGCAAATATAGAAGCTATTGCACTCTTACCCATTGATGGACGAGCTGCAATAATTATTAGATCACTTTTTTGCCACCCTCCTGTGATCCTGTCAATTTTTATCATACCAGAAGGTAAGCCAATCAACTGACCGGGATTATCTATTACTTTTTTAACATTAGTTAGCAATTCATCAACACAACTATCTATTCTTTTCGGCTCCTTATTTTCGGTTTGCATTGAGATTTTTAATATCTCATTTTCCGCAAGCTCAGCAATTTCGGTAATATCACTATCCTCATAAGCCAATGATTGAATTTGTATTGATAATCTTATATATTCCCTAGCTGCGTACTTCTGTTTAACAATAAAAGCATGAGATAAAACATTTGCTGCAGATACAACTTTAGATATTAATTCAGTAAGATATACCGGGCCTCCAACTTCTTCAAGCGTATTTCTTTTACGAAGTTCACTCATTAATGTAATAATATCAACTACTTTACCGGATATTACCATATCATAAATTGCTGTATATATGTGCTGGTGTGCAGGGACATAAAACATTTCAGGTTTTAAAATACTTATTATTTGAATAGCCGCATCTTCTTCAAGCATAATTGCCCCAAGTACAGCCTCTTCAGTTTCCGGTGACTGAGGAGGTATTTTGCCGCCCTCTGGAATAATCATTACAGACTTATTTTTATCCTGCCTCATCTCAAATTTTCTATTTTTGGAACATTAAATGTCATTGTAGACTTTTCTGCTTGCTTTTCACTTTCTGACCTGCCGTTAAATTGCAAATCGAATTTGACAAAATAATTAATGTCGTTCTTATCAGATGTTAATAGTTTTGGTAAAGATAAAAACTGCCTGCTCCAAAAATTATCCATTCGGGCACGCTTCACAATGGTTTTTATATGCTCGTGGCTATTGGTCTTTAATAACTTTTCACATACCGATAACCATTTCTCTTTTTTTGCTTCTGTATCGGGTCTTAATTTTTCATCAAACAAAATAACTAAATCAGAAAAAAGGGCGTGAGCTTGCTCACTATATATTTTCTTTTCTTTCTTTATCTTCTTTACTTCTTTAGGTGTGTTCACTCGTTGTTCACTCGTTGTTCGGTCGTTGTTCACTTGTTGTTCAATCTGTTGTTCAGTTTGTTGGTATTCTGACCAGTTAAGTATTGATATTAAGCGATTTGTGGACGTTTTTTGTTGTTCAATCTGTTGTTCGATTTTCTCGAAGTATGTCATAATTCTTTCAATTTTGCTTTCAGAAATTCCAGTCTCCATTGCGAGCTGTTTTCTGCCGGTGGTAAATTGACCTGGATTACAAATATATGGTTTACCCCCAAGCATCTCTTCTCTTGTCTCCCTGTTTGCTGATATTAAAAGGTGAATCCATAAATGAACTTTCTCACTGTCTTTTCGATAAAATGATTTTTCAATCAATTTTCTATGCAACTTAATCCACCCTATCATTACTTTACAATGTTATTTATTTCAGAAAAAAATTATAACGGGCAACCCATTAACTGAAGTCTGATGATATCACCAGGGGTAAACATATTATCTCTTATTTTTTGGCTCATTGCCTGCCTGGTCTGGCCTAACTGCTCAGATAGCCACTGTTGAGTTTTATTCTCTCTGTGGAGCCAGATTATTACCTTTTCGCTTGTCTTATAGACTTTTATCTCTGTCATTACTTTACTTTGTTACTTATTCAACCGAATAAACCCCCGCAAAGGGGGATCAATAACATGTCAAATTTAACTAATCTCTTTCACCTGTGCAAATCTTTTTTTGCTCCAAGTGATTAATTTTTTAGATAATTTATTCGCCAGGCTTCGGGCATCTTTGCCGGTGACCTCCTGAAACTTTCTTGACTCTCTCCATGTTGGCATATAAGGATAAATGGATATATATAATGATCCGGTTATTTGGCCTAAAAAGTACCATACTTTTACATTATCGCTCTCAACATAGTACTCCATTCGCTTGTCGAGTTCGCTGTATTCGTGATAGATACGTGCTTTCATAATTCGTTTGCATTTATTTTGTTCTGTGCTTCCTTTTCAATAGCTGCCTGAATTTCAAGTTTACGCTGCTTCCAGTCTGGATCAGGATCTTCAATATCACTTCCCAAGTAATTAATACAATGGTTTCGGATGTTTGATACAAAAGCCATGTGATCAATGGTTAAAAATTCAGACTTGCTTAATGGTACTAACCTAATTTCGCCGGTTTCCCTAATTAATAATTCTTTGTTAGCATATAACTCTTTCCAGAAAATATCTACCTGGTCAACATTGGTAAACTCATATCCTATGTCGTTAAGTAAAATTAATGTTTGCGGATAGATACCACCGAAGAGCCATTTAAATTGTGAATGACTTGCTTTGTTTCTCCACGCCTCAATCGTTATCCGATAGTTGCCCTTTTTAAGGGTGGTAATGTCATGTTCCATTACCACCCGGCCCTGTATTTTTAATGGTGCTGTATCGGTTTCCTTTCGAGCTTTATAGGTTAGTTTTTTCATTTAAGCAGTTCGGTATTTTCATAAATATTGCCTATAATTTCACAATCAAATTCAAGGCAAACATAAAGTGGATAACCATCTATCTGATACATAGCATCATCATAGATTACCTTATCTATTTCAATAAATTCATCTGTTTTTGTTTCAGGATCATAGGGGATTGTTTGTTTTATAATATCACCCTCATAAATATCTTTGCCATTCTTATCTCTGAATCCAGTAAACTGCATAACATTATATTTTTCTTTATGCAATATTTCATTAAATGAATCCAAAAGGTGTACATTTAATTCCATATTTTTATTTACTGAATCCCATGCTCTAAATTTGAATTTCCTGCTCATCACTTCACAATTTTTGCATCAGGATACCTTATCCGGTAATGTTCGAGCCGGGCGGTTATGTCCTGATTGGGTTTAACATAAAATGTTAATTTATCTGCAGCTATCTTTGTGCAGCCTGTCACGTCTCCGCTTCCGGATTTGTCTTTTACCTTTCGGATCATCTTCTGATGTCTCGTTTCGGAATTGTCCTCTGCGATAATTTCATCGGTGTCGCAGAGAATTGCGTTGCAGTTCTTCATTTCAGGGTCAGATTAAAACGGCATGTCATTGAACGGTTCATCAGGTGCGTTCAAAATGTCCTCTCTGGTTTCCGGCTGCTTTTGATATTGTGGTTCACTTGGGCCAGCATCGAATGATTCAGTTTGATGTATTGGTTCTTTACCTGACAGCATTGTCATAGAGTGACATACAATTTCGGTGATGTATTTTTTATTCCCGTCTTTGTCGTCGTAAGTTCGGTAAATTACTTTACCCTCGACCGCTAAAAGCATGCCTTTTTTTACATACTTTTCAACTACATCGGCAAGCTTACCCCAAATTATAATTTGGTGCCATTGAGTCTCTTCCTTGTCTTTGTACTTTTCGGTTGTGGCAAGGCTGAAAGATGCGACTTTACTGTTTTGTGTAGTTCGGACTTCGGGATCCTTTCCCGCCCGGCCTATCAAAATGCTTAAATTCTTCATTGTCTTATCTGCTCTATTAAAGTTTGTACTTCTTTGATTGCTTCGTTTAACTTCTCTTCAAGCTGTTCCAAAATAATTGGATCACGTTTTACTGTTATGAGTATCTGTTTCAATTTTGGAGATGAGAACGGCATATAATCAATAAAATCCCATCCCGTGCATAACATTTGCCCGTGTACCTGCCAAAAGTAGTTTTTCGGCAGCTTGTTTGTTTCGAGATATTCACGATACATTTGAAATGACGGACATTTAAATTCACACCCTCCGTTCTGTCCGGTTATTTTAGCATCAGGAGACGCACCGATAAAATCAGAATATTCATAAAACCCCCCATTTTCAAGAGTATTGAATGTAAGTAGTTCGTAATTTTCACGGGCAAATGGTTCCTTTTCATGTCCCCGCTGCATCCACTTATTACTATACTTTTCTTCTGATTCTTCGGTGACTCTCTCAAAGGCTACCTTAGTAATGGCGTTGTTATATCCGGCAGTTGTCTTGCTCATAAAAATATCACCAAAAGTACTGGCCGTAAATTTACCCATTCTGAGGCTGTCCCAGCTTTCGGAGTTTTGATCTATATCATAGAACTTAATCATAATACAGCGGCTTTTAAAAGTTCCTCATTCTCTTTTGACAATTCCCACTTTGCCCGGATATTCTCAATCGTACCGGTACCCTTCAGATACTCAATAGCTTTTTGCCATGCCGGAAGAGACGGGACAAGGTTAGGCTTGTCCATTTTAGGTTGTGTCTCTCTGATGCGTAACCCTTCGGTAACGTCGCCAAATGCTTTAATATCTGATTTGATGTAGACCTGAACAGGCACGTTTACCCAGTCATTAATGTATGGACTACCGACAAATTTTTTAACTATCCGGCAGTTTGTAGCGTTCAGGATCATCGGTTTTATTTTCGCATCGGTAAAGGTCGCAACGTTCCGCTCCTGGGATTTACCATCCGATCCCTTAACTTGCTTTACAGATACGTTTTTGATGACGACTTTAATGTCCTTACCTTCTTCGAGGTCACACGCCCCGAGATAGTCTGACAGAAATACTTTATGCCAGTGTACTTTTTCTGATTTGTTTTCCATAGTCTTGTTTTTTCTGCAAGGTAAAAAGAGAGCTGACACTATCCTATGATAAAAGTCATGCTCTCTTAATTATTTTTTACAGGTTGTTTGCCTTTTCGATTATGTACGCGTTAACCTTGCCAAGTAATGTTTTTACATTAGCGGATATTTCAGCAGCTTCAGGGGTCTTTAATTTCGGGAGCTCAATAGCCTGTATTGTTTCGGCAAACTTCAAAAGCTTCTCTTTGTCAGGAGCAGCGGCGGCTTTCTTTTCAGCCTTTTGCCTTGCAATCTCTTCCTGTTGTAGTCTTTCCTGTTCGGCCTTGGCGGCTCTTTCATCTGCTTCTCTTTTGGCTTTCAGTTCTGCTTCTGCCTTTTCTCTTTCAGCATTTGCAGCTTCGAGTCTTTCTCTGTCTGCCTTTGCCTGTGCTAACATTTTAGCCTCTGCATCCTTACGTGCTTTTTCAGCTGCCGCAATTTCAGCCTGTTGTTTTGCTCTTTCGGCATCGGCTTTCTTTTGTAGTGCGTCTTTCTCTTTTTTCAGACGTTCATTTTCCAGTCTGATTTCTTCCTGTCGTTTCTTTTCTGCTTCAATCTCTGCAAGTCTGGCTTCTTCTGCTTTCCGTTCAGCTTCTTTTTTGGCATCAAATTGCAACCTTACACCGGCAAGGTAATTGATCCAAATGTCGTCCTGCATTTCATCCAACATCATAAGACTGCCGTCAACCTCATATTTCTGTAATTCTGCAAGACGTTCGTCTCTAATTTTTTGTTTGCGTTCTTTTTCGAGGTTTTCAAAATGCTTTTCAATAGCTTCGAGCCTCTCTTCCATTTGCTCAACCGGAAGAGTTTCTTTATTTTTCCATGCGTCAACAAAACGTCCGGCAGCCAGAAAATAGGCTTTTTGGGTCTTATGGATTTCTGCAATGCCGGTACGAACTTTGACAAGCTTCAGGCGCAATTCCTTTGATTTTACGCAAAGAGCGGGAGTTAATTCTTCGGTTATCAATGCCTCATACATTGGTTTCAGGGCTTCACGCTCTACAATTTTCGGCATAAAAGCCTTTTCGATTGGCTGAACTTCGTCCTCTTTCAGACCATATTCAGCAGGATTTAATTTTACAATTTCAGTGTTCATGATTATTTAGTTAAAATGTTGTTGTATCTATTAGTTTTTTCTGAAACTTAACAGCAGGACTCTTTTTGCATTCATTTTCGTATACCTCGATAAGTTCGTCCTCAAGAAAAATAGAAATAGTGTGACGTTCGTCATTATTGTATTTCAGGCCATTGACTGAAGCTAAGATATTGTCAATATGAAAAGCTCCATCTGCTCCTGAATAATGGAACCTCGCAAATACATATACCTCTGTCAGTCCGAAATAAACCTTGCCCTTTACAAAGCCCCTTATCACATCTTTATAAGTGATGTTCAGTTTTTCAGCTACTTCGGCAAGTGTAGCATTTCCGTGCCCGTCAACCTCTGAGTTACAGGGGTGCGTTCCGAGGGTCATGCTATTTGGTAGTGTGTTCATGATTATTGATTCTTTAGATATAGGTATAAATCGTTAAGTAAATCAACAGAAACATATCCATAAACAGTAGCATTAGAATTCAGACTGTCTGCACGAGATACGAGTTCATCATATCTTTTAAACTTGCGTAATAACACGCTCCTATTTATACTAACCATTGATTCGTGTTTATTTATAATAGCTAACTCCATTCGCGAATATACATCTGGACTGACAGTCGTTCTTGGAGAACAATAATGTCCTGTACTGCCCTGTACACTCATATAATATTTACCGACCTTTATGGCTTTGAACATTCTGAAGTCAGAATTATTTTTTGCTGTATCTTGTAACATCAATTTTTCAATTAGTTCCATATCTTATTTTATTAAAGGTTCAACAAATCCGATTACTTTTGAAAGCACAAACAAAGTGAATAATATTGTGCCGTATGCCCCGAGTCCGATCAGGGTAAGCCCGATTATGACGTAGGCGGTCAGGGTTTTAAGGGTTAGTTTCATAATTAATTTGCTGTATAAACCTCATTGTAATGTCTGTAAATATAATCACTCTCCTCTGTTATTATCTTTACTACATCTCCCTTTAAAAATCCTCTATTTAATAACTCCTCGGTGTTCTTTGCATCTACTGCTATGTTTCTAATGCACCCGCCGAACTCATATCTTCTTAAAATAAACCAGGTTTTCATGACGTTTGTTTTTGATTACATAGTAAAGATATATCCGTTTTCAGGCAAAAACAATGATAAAAGTCATGTTTCACAATTATTTTAAAAAGAATCGTCTTTTTATTTTGCGCTTAAAAGGAATATAAATATAAACGGCACTTGTCGGAGAGCCATGATATTGCGTTGATGCTTCACCTGCTGGCACCCATCCCTCTTTGTATGCCTTTTTAACATGAGTACCTATATAATCTTCATGTGCAGATACTATCTTAAATTCATATTTTGCCATGTGATATAGTTTTTTATTAGTTATTTTTCAGTCGTACTATTTTTGCGTACATCTGCCCGCAACTTTCTTTTCAAAACAATGTTGCAATCTTACGTTCTACCGTTACAATGGTGTCATTATGCCCTTGTCCGTGTGGTACTAACAATATCTCAACCATTTCAAATCCTAAATTCTTTCCAAATCCTTGAGAGTTCCACCCAAACGTTATGACATGTCCATTTGTTTTTATTTTGGGCGAAATAAATTCTTTCACATTTTGCGGGAATCGCTGTGTATCTTCCTGAAATAACTTAACTCCAATAGCATCATAACACTCTTTAACCTGTCGCAATGAATAAGGCGGATCAAACAAACACCCCTCATAAATTCCTGTTAATTGTGCCGCAAACTCTTTGGCGTGTAAGTGAAACTTTGTCGGCTTATCGGGGTTTAAGTCATTAGTAATTTCAGCAGGCGAGTTTTCCCCTGCAAATGGGTCAATCCATCCCCTTCCATCACCGACATATCTTGATATTAGTTTTGAAATTGGTTTAATAATAAATGTGCGTTTCGATGGCATTGCCCATTCTCTTTGTATAATCATAAAGATATCTACTTTAAAGTTATTTTTTCATCTCTGCCCGCAACTTCTCGACCTCAATCGACATCAAAAGATTATAACAGGCCATACCGAACGCATGATCTATAAATTCAGCATATCTCTCACCGTCTTTTACTATCAGGTAATGGCCGGTTTCGAATTCGGTTAGATATTCGTACATAATCTTTTTAATTTTACCAGGTACAACGGATCTTCAGCATACAGCCCTGTCAAAAACTTTTCATAATCCGACAAATCCCGGCCTTTTTGAATATAATACTGTTGAAATAACCCTATGTCAATTATCGAATCAAACCAGGTGTCGTAATAAGCATAACCGTTCTTTGTCTTTCCTGTCGCTGTCGTGCACCTTACTGCCGGTTTTTTCATGCCAGCCATGTTGTTGTGCTTCCGACAAAGCGATGAGCTTAGATTGCCTGTTTCGAGCCTTATTTGCAAAAGGACTATTTCAGGGTGAACTATGCCGGTCAAGTCCATTGCTAACTTTATGTTGTCATAAGTCATTGGTGCCTGATATAGCCAGTTTGTTAGGCTCTGATTATAGCTTATCATTGCCGCCGGTGGTCGTGCCGCAACTGGGAGGCAGATAAGAAGCAGAATTATGAGGGATTTTTTCATGACTTAATTGTTAGTTCTTCGCCGGTTAATACGTGCCAAAAGTTTTGCAACTCATGGACGCTCACGATAGCCTTTGGCTGTCCTATTTCTATAAATCGTTCCTGCGCTGTATCAAATCCCCAAATAAAGCCACCCATATAATAATGCCTTACCGACAATACATCAAGACATTCAGCGTTTATACCTTTACAAAAACGGGGACTTCCATATCCCTCATAGCTTTTTGTAAACCCAAATTTCAATAGCCATTCTTCGGTCAGGGGGATGGGCTGCATTTCAATAGGCTTATATTGATTCGCATTCTCTTCGCACCTGATTATATATTCATACCCGGCTTGGGTTATTCTTCCCCTATCGGTATTATCGCACAATTCAAAAACAGTTTGAATCATACCCATACATTCAAACTTATTGCCTATTCTCAATTCTTTTGCGTTCATTTCTCGAAGTATTTAAATATTAACCTTCTGTCCCGGCAGGTAGTTTCAAGTTTCTGTCCTGTAAGTTTATTTCGCACTGTTATATTTTTATCAGTGTATATGATTAGGATATGCAAAT
>Ga0172381_10005043_pt1 | contig 13481 bp, 6 predicted proteins | sample Leawel6488metaG_FD_119754 | JGI IMG/M metagenome (GOLD analysis project Ga0172381, IMG submission 119754) | Leachate microbial communities from a municipal landfill in Southern Ontario, Canada - Leachate well 64-88 metaG | ecosystem: Engineered > Solid waste > Landfill > Unclassified | place... | reverse complement strand
TTTAATTGGAATATTTGATATCCTTCAAATTTATAATATTGATCGTATGTAGTCGAGTTCTTGATTCTATCAAATGTATAAATATAAGGTTGGTTATTTACATCATAAAGAATAGTGTCAACTTGAATAATTTCATCATATTTAACTGGAATTGAAACATCTATTTTATTGAATGATTCATTTCTATTATTTGATGCAGGAGAATCATTTGTTAAATAAATGATTAATTCTCTGTCAAGTTCTTTTATTGTTAAGTCAGGAGCATCTGGACCTTCCAAAAGGTTAAAACAATTATCAAATAATGCTTGACATTTATCGTCAATTTGTCTTAATAAAGTAACTGATGCGTATGGACCACCTGAAGCAGCTTGAGCAAAAGGAATACCAACAGTGATATAGTTGATTGCACCTGGTTTTAATTCGAAAGGACCAGCAGATTGCATAAAACGTCTATCCCCAGAAGGGTTATTTGAAGATTCTTCAGTCCAACCTCTATTGTCTGTAATGCTTGGAGCAACTCCCTTGGTTCCCCAATTCCATTGGTCAGTTAATCCTGGGAACATAAAGTCACAAGGAATTGTTCCTGAAGTACCATCTCCACCAAAGGTCATGGTTACACCTGTTTTCCACATTCCTCTTAAATAGTTATAATAATCGGTAGCTTTATCAGGTTCACCCTTAACTGGATCACCACTATTCTGATAGTAAACGAATCTTCTCATTCCAAAACGTTCATCATCAATAATACCATTTCCAAAGTTAACACCATTAATATTTGAACCATTTGTAATTTTATCGTTTACATTATACCAATATTTTACAAATCTTTCAGCATCAGCAGTTACTTTTAAGGTATCTAATATTTTATTACCATTTCCATCACGAAGAAAATTGTTATTTGTATCTCTTTTTTGATATTGGTCTTCATCTAACCATGATGCATTTGGTCCATTTCTAACTAAATCAATATATACCTTAGGATTATCTAATCCATCAGCGTCTAAGTATGGTCCTTGGAAGAAGTCAATTCCAATTGCTGGAGGATTTCCTGCGTATGCTCCTGTTCCAGGACCATCAGTTGCATTTCCATTATAGCAATATCCTAAACCTCTCTTAACGTCACAACCAACAAAATCATCAAAAGAGTAACCTAAATCTGGGTCAACCCATTGGCTAAAATAAGTGTTTTGAAGTGTGAATGTTGAACGATTTATAATTTCGTAGGAATAGAAAGTCATATTATTGATTTCGTCGTTCATACTAAAAGCAAAAGCTTGTGCACGAATTTCAAGACCAATTGGGTTTGCAGATTTAGATTCTGTATGAGAATTCCCTTTATCATTAAAAACCCACCAAAGAGTTTCGTCACCCTTAAGAACTTGGTCAACTAAAATTCCACCATGAACAGGTTCTCCTCCTGTTCCAATTGAATCTTCCATAGTTCTAACTGGGTTATATTTTTGACCGCTTTGTTTTGAAACAACAGGGCAAAGATCTCCATTAAAATCATAATAAGGATAATCACCATTAGCATAATTGTATTCTCCATCTCCATCAACATCCTTAAATGGAGCTAAATACTTAGTTTGATTTAGTTCAGCATAATTTTCTGGATGAGCAGGCCAAGTTTTAATTGCTTCTGTAATTAAACTTTGATCGGTTGGTCCTCCTATAATTTGACCTTGAGCATTTTTTTGACATCCTGCAACAAAGGCTTCAACTTCAGCTTTTGTAATACGGAAATGTTTATCCCATTTTTCACAAACTGATTTGTTAACCGCTGCGTTTTTGTCAACTGTTAATGGACCAGGCCAGAAATCATCTCCATCTTGTCCAAAACGCAATGCTGCAACTCTTAACTGTTTGTTTTCATCTTGTCCACCAATCCATAAAGCTGCACAGAACATTGCAGTACTACTTCCATCTTTTGGCACATAATATCTTGCTGTATTTCCGTCATACCACATATTACCACCAGTGTTGATACGTGCCCTAACGTTATTAATACTTAATTCGGCAGAACCTTGAGCTCTTCTACATCTTTCAACTCCAACACCTTCTTTGGTGGTGGTAGTAGATTTTTTAACCGCACCTTGGTATTCTCTTGCAAAAACCGGACTTTGCAAACTAAGGTAGATTAAAACTAATGTTGTTATTTTAAATATATGTTTCATTTTTCAATAATTTTCTATTTAATCATTTAATTAAAATGTATAAGCTACGCCTAAATATACCATTCTTGGTCTTTGATAGTTATATTCAACATTGTTTAAGTACATTGAATAATAATCTCTGAAAGAATTTTCACTTAATTGCGTTGCAATAATTGTTTGTGTTTCTGGGTCAGTTAAGTATCCGTTATCATCTGGGTCACCTGTAACTCCGAAAACACTTGAAATATTCTTTATATTTAAGACATTGTTTACTCTGGCAAAAAGATTTAATTGTGTTACTTTATTGCCAATTTTAATATCATAAGATTTATCAATATTTAGGTCGACTCTGAAAATCCAAGGTAATCTTGCTCCATTGAAACTTCCTACAATTGATCTTTGAGTGTTACTATAATATTTTGTGTATGGTCTTCCTGATTGAGCTACTCCTGTAATGTTTACACCAAAATTTTGAAACCATTTTGTTAGTTTTACTCTTTCTTCTCCAGTAGATTTGTCAGTTACAATTCTCTTTGAAGTTGGTCCATTGTATTTATCTCCACCTTGATAACGGAAGTCTAATTGTAGTTTGAACTCATGACGTCTATCATCAGAAATTGGGTAAAGCATCTTAATGTTAGGATAACCTGCTTGAATTAGGGAAACTATAGTTGATTGAGGTAAACCAGTTGTTCCTTCAGCGTATTGTAAAGTGTAGTTTGCATTTAATCGTAGATTCTTTGATCTTTTAATTTCATAAGTAACTGTAACTCCTTTTGTAGTCCTGAAGTCTTGGTTGCCAAATGTATAATATAATGAAGTTGGGTCAGCTCCTACATATTGAACTAATGCAATCAAATCTCTGGTTTCTTTATAGTATGCAGACAAAATCAATACTGTAGATTTTGATAAAACTTGAGTGAATCCTAATTCGTAGTTAGTAATTTTTTCAGGTTTTAGGTTTGGATTTGTTAAGGTTTTACCAGATTGTCTTTCCATAAATAAATAATCAACATAATTTGCTCTCCAATTATTTTGAGGACGACGTGCAATCATATCATAAGAAGCCTTGAATTCAGATTTATCAGAAACTGGGAAAGAAAAAGCTATACGAGGCATAACAATTACTTGTGGTTTATAATCTTCAAAAGCATCTGTAGAAATTTTATATGGAAGTCCAGTATCATTTAATTCTCCTTTTCTAAATGGGAGAGGTTGACCTGAAGCTCCTGAAATGTCAGTTGGGTTGGAAACGATTTCACCGTTTGCATTATACCAAGTATTTCCATTTCTATAACCTCTAATAAAACCATCCTTACTTGCATCACTTGTTGTTGTGTTTCCACTTAAACTGTTTACATATACAACATAATCATCACCAATGCTTGACGGACGATTTGGAATATCTAATTCACCAGCAGTATATGAAGAATATAATAAATAATTATCTTTTAACCCCATTTGATTCCCGTCAAATCTATCAACTCGGAATCCAATATTAAAAATTAAATCTTTGAAATAGAATTGATCTTGAACATATCCAGCCATGTAGATTGGTTGCCAAGCTCCTAAAGTTCTATTGGTTGGATCAGAAAAGAAGTTTTGTAGATTTTGTTTACCTTTAACAACATTCCCTCTATGGTCATAACCATAATATCCAACAATTGAATTGTCTCCTCCGTTATTAAATAATTCATCTGCAGAGAACATATCCATAGAAAAGGTTGAAGGATCATAATTATCTATATCAATAAAATCCGTTCCTGCAACATCTAAACCTAATTTTTCTCTTAAAGCTCTGTCAAAATATGTTTGACTTGCTTGGTCATAAGATCTGTTATATGTTACGTAAGGAATTGAACCTGAATTGTCAACTATTGGATTTTCTAAATCACGATATAGTATATGTGCATTTGCTTCTTGTTTCATTATTGTCCATAAAGAAGAAGCTGTTAATGAATATGCACGATAAGTTGCTTGATCATATTGGAAACCAAACTCAAGTGAATGATTGCCTATGTCAGCTGAAACTTTAGCTGATAAGAAAACAAACTGAGTTTCAGATTTAGAAAAACCTCTTTGAGGTGTACCAACATTGGTCCAAGTGAAATTGCTAGGGAACATTTGATATATACTTCCTGGCATATCTCCATTGGTTAATCCTAAATATGATCTTATAAAGTCATAATTAATTAAAGAAGATCTTATTGATGAAAAACTTGGATCATTATAGAGTTGCCAAGTGTATCTTGAAAGTTCTGGATTTGCATCAGAAGGTGTAAAGTCTACTTGGTAGTCTAACCATCCGTTATGTTCCATTACATCTTGCATTACACCACCAATTTCCATTCTTGTTAGTGCGTATGTATTTCTTTTATGAGTTTTGAAAGTTCCAACATATCCATATTTGAATAAGTCATCTCCATGATTTGTGTTATAAGTTTCTTCAAATGATCTGTTGTATGAACCATTCATATTAAAGATAATATTCTTAATTTTAGAAGTTTCAGAAGGAGAAGAGAATTTTTGAGTAAAGTCAGCCATAACCTGGAAACTATTACCTTTTGTTTCGGAATTATTAGCATTGTTAAGTAACATTGATGCGTTTGTTGGATCTTTATCAAAAGTATTAACGTATTCCCCGTTAATTTGTAATATACTATTATCAGAAAAACGTATATCTAATCCGCCTTCTAAATAAATACTATTACTCCACATATTTGGCTTTCTGCCTACTTGTTCAAAATCAGATAACCTTAATGAAGATGCAGTGTTGTAAACAGCACCAGTTGCAGGATCAAACGTTAGAGGATTTGCATTAAGAAAAGTTTGCTTGCTTTCTTTTAGCATGTAGTAATAATTGTCTTTTGGTCTGCTATATTGATCTTGAGTATAGCCATTAAAACCAGACAAACGGAAACCTATAATACTTTTTTCAATACCATCTGAAGATTTCTTTTTGTACACAGGACCTGATAAATAAAATTCAAGTCTATGGTATCCTCTTGAGTCAAGAGGTTCAGATGTTTGATATCTTAGCATTCCATTAAATTTGCTTTCTGGTGGTCTTAATGTTATGTTTGTTGTTCCTCCAATCGATTCTCCATAACGTGCTGGAGTACCTCCAAGTATTACTTGAATTTCAGCAATAGCTTGTTTAGGGATATTAACACTCCCTTTCTTAGCAACTCCATTTACATAGGTTACCATACCTGACTCTCCACGAGCAGTTCCTGCACCTCCATCATCATCAGAAATACCTCCAACTGTTGCGATAATTGCATCAACTGTGTTGGCTGCCATCTTATCAATATCTTCATTGGTAATACGCTTTCCTGATTCTGCTGTTCCAGATTCAAGTAAAGGTACAACGTAGCCTGTAACAACAACTTCATCAATTTGCTGAGCTGTCGGTTCAAGAGCTATGCTCCCTCCTGGTGAATAACCTGTCGCAGTTACGCGAACGCCTGTTTTCATCGCTTTTTTGTATCCAACAAAAGTAGCAATTACATCATAATTACCAGCATTCAAAGGCTTTATCTGGAAATTACCATCTAAATCGGTTTGAGCACCTCCTTTTTGCTGTCCTGATTGTTCTACAATAACATTTACGAACGGCATCGGTTCGCCTGTTTTAGCATCGGTAATTGTACCCGTTAATGTTCCTTGTGAGTACAAAATTAAACTGGTTGTTAAAAACAAACCTAGAGTAAAGAATAATTTTCTCAACATATTTCTTTTTTTATATTATTTATGTAAAGAATGAAATTTCATATTTATATTTTCTTATGAATGAAAGGGTTATTTAATATTTCTGAATAAATAACTGCCTTTCTTAAATCAAATTCATCTTCTTCTTTTATTTCAACTTTTATTTTATTATCTTTTATTGCTTTATTGCTTGCTATTGGTGAAGATTTCTTCTTCTCTTGATTAATTTCTATGGTTTCTTTCTCAATATTTGTATCTTCTTTTTGTTCAAATAACTCTCCAAAAATCTCTTCAAACACACTTTTTTTCTTCTTTTGATCAAAGATAGGTGGTGTAGAATCACTTATTTGTTTACCCAATGATTTGAACAATCTTTTGGATATCAGTGCAAACAAAATAATTCCTATTATTACATATTCATTCATAATCACCTATATTTAATCAGCAAATTTAGATAAAAAACTGATATAACCAAAATTAAAATACTAAATCTTTATTATTATAATTTATTTCGTTTTAATTATCTTTTTGTCATTTTGTTTTTTTATAAGCAAATATGCAATAGGACTGGAAATAAATAGAGTTGAGAATGATCCAGATACTGTTCCTATTGTTAATGCAAAAGCAAAACTTCTTAACACATCTCCTCCAAAAATCAAAATTACAAGTAGAGATAAGAATACTGTACATACAGTGTTAATTGTTCTACTTAAGGTTTGATTTATTGATAGATTCATTATATGACTATACTCTCTATTTGGATACAATTTAACATTTTCACGTACACGGTCAAAAATTACAACAGTGTCATTGATTGAAAATCCTATAATTGTTAGTATTGCTGCAACAAAATTCATATCAACATCCATACTAAAAGGAAGTAATCCATCAAGTATTGAGAACATACCAATTGTGAATAAAGCATCAAATGCTAATGCAGCAATTCCACCAAGGCTATATTGCCATTTTGTAAATCTTATTGCTATATATATGAATATTGCAATTAATGAAATAATAATAGCAATAATTGCTGAAGTTTTAGTATCGTCAGCTATTGTTGGACCAACAACTTCAGAACTTATAATTCCAAGTGGAGATTTAAGAGTTGATTGAAAATCATCAATAGTAATATTTTTATTACTATAATGTTCTTTAGTCCCATTAAATATTTTGGTAATTACTTCTCTCTTTACTGCCTCATTATCTTCTTTAACTTTGTAGTCTGTTGTTATTTTAACTTGGTAATTTGGTCCGAAAGTTTTTACTTCTGGAGCTGATCCAAATTCTTTTTCAAGAGAAGCTCTTACATTGTTTACATTAACATCTTTGTCAAATCTAACAACATATGTTCTTCCTCCTGTGAAGTCAATTCCGTAATCTAATCCTTTGAAAACTATAAATCCAACAAAAATAACTGAGAGCGCTCCAAAAATTATTAATTGTTTTTTAGCATTCTCAACAAATTTGAATTTTGGATTTGAAAAGAAATTTTCTGAGATTGGATTTGAGAATTTAAGTTTATTCTTTAATGATTTTATGTTTAGCATTCCTTCCATAACAAGTCGAGAAATAAAAATACTTGTAAATAATGAAGTAAGAATACCAATACATAAGGTTATTGCAAAACCTAGCACAGAACCTGCACCAAAGTATGCTAAAATTATACCTGTTATTAATGTAGTAACGTTACCATCAATAATTGCTGAGTATGATGCCTTATAACCATCAGCTATTGCATTATTAATGTTCTTTCCTAAATGCAATTCTTCCTTTATACGTTCATTTATAATAACGTTGGCATCAACAGCCATAGCAAGTGTTAATACAATACCTGCAATACCGGATAATGTTAATACTGCTCCAATTGAAGCTAAAACTCCAAACAAAAAGAATAGATTGACAATAAGTGCAATACATGCAGAAACTCCAGCAACACTATAGAAGAAAAGAATATATGCAAATACAATTAAAAGTGAAAATATAAATGAAATAAATCCTGCCTTAATTGATTCTTCCCCTAAAGATGGTCCAACTATTGATTCTTGAACAACTTTTGCAGGTGCAGTCAGCTTTCCTGATTTTAGAATATTAGCTAAGTCTTTTGCTTCTTCAATTGAAAAACTTCCTGAAATTTCAGAGCGTCCTCCATTAATTTCACTATTAACTCTTGGTGCTGAATAAACTACATCATCTAACACAATAGCAATACTATTTCCTATATTTGAACCAGTAATTTTTCCCCATTTTCTGGCAGCTTCAGCTTTCATTGACATTGAAACAACTGGACGCCCTTGTTGGTCAAAATCTTGACGAGCATCATCAATCACATCACCATCCAAAAGAGGGTTTTTTGCTTTGTTTGTATATTGAATAACGTATAATTCGAATTCATTTGTTTTTGAAATTGGTTGTGCACTCCAAAAAAATGTTACGTCAGATGGGAGAACCTTTGCGGCTCTTGATAGTTGACGATTAATTTCTTTTTGAGCTCCGGCAGTTGCTGTTCCAACAACTGATGGGGCTAAGTCTCCTCTATTTAATCTTGTAAATAAATCTAAAAGCGGTCTTTTATTATTTAATGAGGTATCTTTAGTTTGAACTGGTTTATCTACAGTATTAATTAATGTATCATTTGTAGATAATGTATCTTTTTCAATTCCAATGTTTGCTAAAAATTCATCAGCAGCACCCAAAGACTGAAAAACTTTTCCTGCATCACCAGCTAACCAAAATTCCAATTGAGCTGTCCCTTCCAACAATCTACTAATACGTTGTGGATCTGAAACACCTGGCAGTTCAATTAAGATTCTTTCAGAAGATTCTAATTTTTGAATTGTTGGCTCAGAAACACCAAACTTATCTATACGTTTAGTTAAAACTTGGTAAGTTCGGTTAAAAGCATCGGTACACTCTTTCTTGATGGCAGCAAGAACTTCCACATTTGTTGAATTTGTTGTAATTCCACTTTCTTTTAATTTGACTCTAAAAAAAGCAGACAAATTTACTTTTCCAGTTCCTTCAGCGTCCTTAACTACTTGTTCAAAGCAAGCGTAAAAATTCTTTCCACTAGTCTTTTGAAGTTCTGTTGCTTGGTCTACTAATTTCAAAAAAGCTGGGTCATTAGGGTTGGTTGCAAGATTTTTCACAACATCTGCTGTTGAAACTTCCATCTTAACATTCATACCTCCCTTTAAATCTAAACCTAATCCAATTTCTCTCGCCTTACATTCTTTATAAGTAAAAGGACGCATCCAAAGAAAGTTATAAACTGTCTTTTCAGAAATTGAGTCTAGGTAATTTAATTCTCTTTCGTTTGCGATAGAGTCTAAAATTTCTTGCTCTCTTAATGAGTTTCCATTAGCAAGAATTTTTGCCTGACTTTTGGAATAACTATTTAGAGCATATTCTTTGGCATCTCCTTCTACTTTTTTAGTAAAATATGTGAATGATAATTGGTACAAACACACCAAAGAAAAGATAATTACAATAATTTTAATAGCACCTTTGTTTTGCATATATTATAATGATTTATTTTAAAAATACCCATTTTTTAGAATGTGCAAAGATAGAATTTTATTTTATAACTCCCTAATATCATCAAATTTTTTCAAATTTGAGGTTGTTACTAAAGAATTACTTTTCACACAATCAAAAGATTAAATTCAATATTAAAATAAATTTTGTCTAAAAAAAACTCAAATCGATAAAAAATTATAGATTTGCAAACTGAAAACATATAAAATTGTAAACATGACAGAAAAATTACGTACATCAATGAGAGATTCAGCAGTTATGCGTTGGATTGCTCTATTTTTGATTTCATCAACAATGTTTTTCGCCTACTTCTTTGTTGATGTGGCAGCTCCTTTAAAAACTTTATTGGAACAATCTCCATATTTTTGGTCAAACGAGACATTTGGAATGCTTGGAGGTTCAGAATTCTTTTTAAATGTATTTGCTGGATTTCTAATATTGTCAGGGATTATTCTTGATAAAATGGGAATTAGATTTACATTAAGATTATCTGGTATACTAATGCTTATTGGAGGAACAATAAAATGGTATGCATTAACTCCAGGATTTGTAGATACAAGTATCTACTCGTTTTTAAGTTCGTTTATCACAGGTATTCCTGCTTCTGCAAAACTTGCCTTCGTTGGATTCTCAATTTTTGGAGTTGGAGTTGAAATGGCAGGTATAACTGTTTCTAAAACTATTGTAAAATGGTTTAAAGGAAAAGAACTTGCTTTAGCAATGGGACTTGAAATGGCACTTGCTCGTTTAGGAGTTTTTGCAGTATTTCAACTATCTCCTATTTTTGCAAAAGAAGGTGGGGTATCTAACTCATTATTCTTTGGGGTATTATTCCTATTAGTTGGTTTTATTACTTTCTTTATCTATACTTTTATGGATAAAAAATTAGAAAAACAAACTGGTGAAGGACTTGAAGTAGCACCAGAGGATGAATTCAAAGTTAGTGACTTAGGAAAAATAATAACAAACCCTGGATTCCTTGCAATTGCAGGTCTTTGCGTTTTATTTTATTCAGCAATCTTCCCTTTCCAAAAATTTGCAACTGATATGCTTGCTTCTAAATTGAGTATTGATGCAGTAATTGCTGCAAAATATGTTTCATTCTTCCCTATTGGAGCAATGGTTCTTACTCCATTTATTGGTGCATTCCTAGACTTTAAAGGGAAAGGAGCTACAATGATGATTTATGGAGCTATTCTTTTAACAGTATCACATTTAATATTTGCACTTGTTCCTACAGAATCATTCACTAATGTTGTTGCAATAGCTACAATAGTAATTTTAGGAATTGCATTTTCATTAGTTCCTGCTTCAATGTGGCCTTCACTACCTAAAATTATTGAAGATAGATATTTAGGTTCAGCTTATGGCCTTATATTCTATATCCAAAATATTGGACTATTATTAGTTCCAATGTTGATAGGGTATGCATTATCTGCATCAAACCCAGGAGTTGCGGAACAAATCCAACAAGGAGTTGTAGGAGCAAAATATGACTACACAATTCCAGAATTGATATTTGCATGTTTTGGAGTTGCAGCCTTTTTCTTAGGAATAATTCTTAAAAGAATTGATAAGAAAAAAGGTTACGGTTTAGATATACCTAATAAAAAATAAATTGAATAAATTGCATTTAGTTTGCTATTTAAACTGAATATTTTTATAAAAATAATCGGCGTTTAATTTAATTTAAACGCCGATTATTTTATTTTTTCTTTGAGATAAATTTAATTATCTCTGACAAAAAATAATTAACCCTTAATTAAAAATTTCCACCCTAAGATAGGATAAAATAAAAGCAATTAGTTATAATTTTAAGTCCGTTTCATCGAATAATTAATTTCCAGATCAGAAATCTAACCCTCTATATTTTTAATATTCCCACCCTTTATCAAGCTTGCATCCAAATTTTAAATTCTGAGAGCTTTCAGATTCTTAAAAAGATTTAATTTTTATTGGAATATGCACTTAACATTCAATCCTATTAGTATAATACCATTTCGAATCAAACATATTTAATTAACTTATTACCAGTCAGTTTCTTCTAATTGAAAAATGTTATCTACTGGTTTGCAGAATATTACAGCTATCTTCATAATAACTGTTGCAGAAGGTACGTACTTCTCTAATTCTATGGCATTTATGGTCTGTCGAGAGACTCCTACCTTATCAGCCAACTGTTGTTGCGACATTTTTAAAATCGCTCTCTCAACTCTAATATTATTCTTCATTTTTCAAAGATTTTTTCGATCGATAAAGTTCAAAATTAAACTTACAAACAAATAGGATTAGAAAAATATAAATATCATATACCACAACAGTAATATAAACTGTACCATATAAAAATAAAGTAAAGAGAATAAAAATAAAATATCCAACAATCATTGACCAAACTAAAGATTGTTCTCTTATCTTAGATATATACTCATCTTCATTTTTATTTTTAGAAAAAGCAATAAAACTTAATCCTATTACTATTATAATTGGGAATAAAGTCGTTTCAAATGATGTTTCAGCTATTGTAAAAAACTCAGTTTCTTTTGGAGTGTTTCCAAATAACGAAGAAAGATCCATTTCAGCATAAATCGCAGGCATATAAAAATTGAAATCCCAGTTTACATCAAAAATTATTGATATTATAATATACAATAAAACTGATAATGTGATTATCCAACCTATCTTCTTAAAATACGTTGGAAATAAATAAGATTTTTTCATACAGTAAATTTTTAATTGTTTAATGCAGCAAAAGTATAATATATTTTCCTATTTGACAAATATATTTTACATTTTGTTATATTCATTTGTCATTTTATTAGTTCTAACAATTAATATTAGATTGTAAGCTTATTTATAATTAATTGATATTGTGGATATTCTTTTAGTAATTCTTCCCTTTTTGCTAATTCAAAATTATTAAAAGAAAATTCAGGTGAAACAGCACAACTTACTAAAGAAAAACCTTTTTTTGATGGAATTTCTGCTGCAAACCAAGTGTTTGGTTCTATTGCTAATTGAAAATTATCATTAATTTGAGATGAAAGAAAATGAGTTTCTAATTCCCCTTCTTTATTAAGTTTATAAATATTTATTGGTTCTCCAATATGAAAGAACCATACTTCAACAGAACTTAAACGATGAAAAGCTGAAAAATCTTCTTTTTCTAATAAATAATATATTGAACTCATCAAATATTTACCATCAATAGACTTATTTTCAGAACAAAACATTCGTTTATAGTACCCTCCTTCTGGATGAGGGATTAAACCTAAATTATTAATAATCTCTTTTGCTTCCATATATTAAATATTTCGAGCAAAGATAATACAAAAAAATTATGCCACTACATTTTGCAATATAGTGGCATAAAAATATTGATAATTAAATCTATTCCTATTATTCTTTTACAATAAGCGAAATATATAATTCTTTTAACTGATCCTGAGAAATTGTAGATGGCGCATCTGCCATTGTATCTCTTCCATTATTGTTTTTAGGGAAAGCAATAAAGTCACGGATTGATTCAACTCCTCCAAATATTGAACATAATCTATCAAATCCGAATGCTATTCCTCCATGAGGTGGTGCACCATATTCAAAAGCACTTAATAAGTAACCAAATTGTGAATTCACAACTTCTTTACTCATTCCTAAGACTTTAAACATATCGTTTTGCATATCTCTATCATAAATACGAATTGAGCCTCCTCCAACTTCTACACCGTTGATAACTAAATCATATGCATTAGCTCTTACATCTTTTGGATTAGTATATAACATAGAATAATCTTCTGGTTTTGGAGCTGTAAATGGATGATGTTTAGCATAAAAACGATTTGATTCTTCATCCCATTCCAATAGAGGAAAATCTACAACCCAAAGAGGAGAAAACTTATTTGGATCTCTGAAACCTAATCTATTACCCATTTCTAAACGTAGAACGCTTAAAGAAACTTGAGTCTTTTCTTCTGTTCCTGCCATTATTAGAATTAAATCACCTTCTTTTGCACTAAATTTCTTAGCAATTTCAGTTAATTGTTCTTGCGTAAAGAACTTGTCTACAGATGATTTGAAACTTCCATC
>Ga0172381_10005042_pt1 | contig 13482 bp, 33 predicted proteins | sample Leawel6488metaG_FD_119754 | JGI IMG/M metagenome (GOLD analysis project Ga0172381, IMG submission 119754) | Leachate microbial communities from a municipal landfill in Southern Ontario, Canada - Leachate well 64-88 metaG | ecosystem: Engineered > Solid waste > Landfill > Unclassified | place... | reverse complement strand
TCTTTGTCGTGGTCTTCGTGATAATATGCTAAGGAGTTGTTGTTTAAGCAGTGGGGGCATTGTCTTTTATTGGTTGATAAGCAATTACAATTCATATTATTTATATTCTACGATAATAAAACCAACAATCCCAGAAGTTATCAATCCTATCCAATAATTGAAACTATTTTCAATAGAACGAACACCAAACAGAAAAGAAAATAAATATAACATTAATAAAATGAAAATAATAAATTTATTCATACGCCTCGGCTTTGTTCATAAACATCTCTTTGATCTCTATCGGCCTTTTCTGCATAAACAATATCTTCTTTTTTTTCATTCTCAAAATCTTCATCAACTTCTTGTATTGCTTCCGCAACTAAATCAGGATTCAAATTAGGATACTTTTGGCACAAATCATGAACAGCCACCTCTTTTGTCTCGGCATCGATGTATTCTTCAAAGTCGGGGGTATGCCCATAATTTTCAATTAAAATATAAAATGTTTTCATTTGAATGTGTTATTATATATTTAGTGTATCAGATTAGATTTTTTTGTCAATAGCTAATAACTTTGCAACAGATTTTCTTATTGGATAGACGCTCGGCGTATCGAACGGATCATTTGGGTTAGCTGGAATTTCTATTGCATCATAAAAAGGACAATAATTATTTTTACGCCATTTTGTAATTTTAGAATTTGGATACGCCCTAATCATATTTTCAACTTCTAATTTATTTAGTTTTCTCATATTTCTGATTTCCAAAATTTGGATTTTCTTAAATAATATTGTTGTTTCTTTTCATCCCAACATTCCATTCGGGACAAATTGCTAATCCTATCCGCAAACTTTAATATAATGCCCCGCTTCGTTTTTAAATTAGGGAAGTAATATCCTTTGCTGTCTTTTTCGCCCGCCTTTGTAACTTCCAAAACCAAATCAGCAATATCTTTATTAAATTCTAATTTCAATTCGTCATAACAAGTAGATGTATCTTCAAGAATGTCGTGTAATAATCCAGCGCATAGCAAATTAATATCATCTGGTAAAATCAATTCTAATATCTCATGTACTTTCCAAGGATGTTCCCAAAAATAATCTTTACCAGAATCATCTAATTGACCTTTATGTTTTTCTTGTGCAAAATCAATTGCTTTTTGATAAATGTTCATTTTGTATAATAATTATATTTTTTTCTTTCTTCTACAAAATACTTATTGTTTCCAACATCTATTACATTTAGTCCATTTGATTTCCACATCATTATAACAGATGGTCTATCGTCAACAACTATTTTTAAATTTTCCTTTTTTATATATTTATCTAAAATTTCTTGTTTAACAATAATATCTTTTCTAAAATCTCCTTTTTTTCGCATAAACAATCTATCATAAGGAATATTAGATTGTCACAACCAATTAACAGTTTGTTTTTTATAATTTTCAGGACGACCTGAAACTATAACTATTTCATGGGTTTTGTAATATTCTAATAAAATATCCACAATGTCTTGCCGAGGAGTATCATAAATCATATTTTTAAAAAAATCATTCCAATTTTTTTTACCATCAGAAACAAAATGTCGTCTATGTTCTATTTCTGCCAAACTTCCATCTATATCAAAAATAGCTATTTTTTCAAATCCAACATTGGCATATCTATGACAATTTTTTATTTTTGCAATAAATATTCTATTAACATTAAATTTTTTTGCTATTTGTTCTTGTGTTAATTCTGGGTTTCTCAATAATTTTTTTATTTCAATAATTTCTTCTTCTTTCATAATTGATCTGGAATTATGAACACCCATATCATCAGTTCCGTGTTTATATCTATCTAAATTATTAGCACTATACGAATCCCATCTTAAATTAGTTAGTTCGTTGTTTAAACTATTGCCATCATTATGGCAAACAGCAAAAGATTCGTTTTCTTTTTTTAAAAATGTTTCTGCTATAAGAGAATGAATCATTTTCTTTTTGCATTTTTTGTTATTCGCCAAATTTACGCTTAAATAATGTTTATTTGAACACAGCCCTCCTTTTAATATAAGAGGAACTTTGTTTAAATCAATTTTTTCTTTATTTTTAAAAGAAAAAACATTTCCATATTTATCTACATAATACCCAGGGAAATCATTTATCGCTTTTATAATATCATTTTCTATTGCCATGTTTAAAATTACAGTATTTCCAACTGATTTTTTTCTATGTTTATCTCTTTTAATACATTCATTTATCGGAGTTTTCAATTCCAATATTTCATAATTGGCATTTGTTTCTTTAGTTAATTGTTTCCAAGATTCTATAGTTCCTTGATTTATATTACAGTCGTCTATTATAACTCTTTTATTTTTTTCTAAAAATAATTTAGCTAGACATCGGGAAGCGTCTTTTGTTATTCCTTCGTCTTTTCCATTCCAATCTTTGCCGCAATGCAACATTTCACGAAGTAAATCTCTATTTATACGAACAGTGTTTCCTTGCGCCACCAATTCAGTGGCTTTTGTACTTTTTCCACTGGCGGGCAACCCCGACATAATAATTAATTTTGCCATAATTTTAAATTTCGTTTTTAAATAATTTTTTACCTGATGGGCGAATTTTTTTCCAAATAATTTCTGAATAATCTTCGTCATCAAGCATTTTAAAACAAACGCCCGAATTTTTAAATTGTGTAATATACAATGCTTGTTCTTTTCTTGTTGTTAGAGTTTTTGCGTGGGCGGTTATTTCTTTACAATTTTTTTTTATTTCAGAATATTTATCAGTTAATTCGGTTACAACAGAATTTATCCACGAAAACATCTCATCGGGAACTTCTTTGATGATTTCTTTTATATCACCACCATCTTTTAAAATTTGCCAAATCCCAATTTCTGATAATTGGGTAATAATTTTATGCAATTTAACATACTGCGGAAATTTAATTTTTAATCTTAAATCGGAAACCGGAAAATGAATTACAAATCCTTCACTGTTTGGTACATCCATTTCTAACAATTTAGATAAATCGGTATTTCCGATTTTCTTTACTGTTATAATTGGCGCGGGCATATCAAAAAATACAGTTTTGCCAGTTTCATTATTGACACTGCCAAGATATACCAATCCAGAAAAATCATACTGCACTACAATTTTATTTTGCGGGAATACGGCTTCAAAAAGATGAGTATATCCATTCGCATAATAATCGGACTTTATATTTTTATTCCACCAATTTGTAGCCCATATTGCTTGATCCGAAACGAACGATCCTCTGGTAGAAAAACAATCTTTGCCATTAATTTTACTATGTATGATTAAAGAGCCGTCAATTTTTTCCGTAATTACGGGCATTTCGTTTGGAATTGTTTCGCCATTTACAATTCTCTCTTGATAATTCCAAAATTTCAAGAAAGGGCGGGCTATAATTTTGTTTTTTTCAGTGTTCAATATTAATCCTCTACAAAGCATAGTTATTTCGTCCCACGCTTTTTCAAATTGCGTTTGTTCCGTATAATTCAATATTACAATTTCTTTGTTTTCAGGATGAGATTCACACCTAATTAATCCTTTTTCGATATATGGTTTTATTTGTTCAAATTTCATATTTTATGGCGTTTATTAGCCCCGATAATTTCTAAGACGACCCAAACTACCTCTTTGATATTATCGTGACTCTATCACGCTCGTAGGAACTGCAAAGTGGCATTAAAGAGGGTATTCGTCTGTTGATTCGGGCGTTTTGTTATTTAGAGCTTTTACAAGCAATAAATTTTCTTCTGCTAATTTTTTATTTTCAGTTTGAAATTTAATTTCTTGCAACAAAATTTTCATTTTGTAATAATTATATACCATATAAAATCCCATTCCAAATCCAATTAAAATTCCAACACTTAAAGTGATTATTTCATTTATCATATTTTTTATATTAATCCTTTTTCTACATAACTTATCAATTTCGGGTCTGCTTCTGTTTTTTTATAATTTCCGGTATATTCATTACAAAAGTCATCATCATTTGATTCGGGAAACCCATAAGATTTAGGTGGACAAAAATGACATTTTCCTCTGTTGCTATTTTTACTAACCCAAAATCTACAATTTTTACATTTATTCATATTTTTTTATTCAAAATATTCACATTTACCAAATAAATAATAATTAAGCAAATCTCTATCTGCGGTATATAATTTTTTTAGATTTTTGAACATTAATAAATTATATTCGTCATTACGACTAATCGCTTCGTCAATGCCCTGCGAAATTAACCAATTATCTACTTTTTTACAATCAATACTTGCTTTCCGAGATGTTTCTGTTCGTATGGCGGGCGGGTATGGTATTTCTCTTCCAGTTATGGTTGTTATAGTTTTCATTGCATTACATCAATTAATGCTTTTAATTTATTATTTCCAGTAACAAAATTATACGACTTACCATCAACAACTACAAAATATTTCAATACCTCGCTGTCCATAATATCATCAACCGCCCATTCTGAAAAATCATAATCAATCTGCTCGCCCAAATCAATTAATTTTTTCTGTTTTCGGATTTCGTCTTTAAGATTTTTAATATTTTTTTTCATAATTATTTTTCAATTTTAGTTATTAAATATACTTTATCTTTTTCTTCTTTAACATCTACAAAATAAACCTCTTTATAATTACTATAATTTTCTTCATCTATTGGGTTATTGTCAATTTTGAAAGAGGAATTTCCATATTCCGCCAACCAAACTGGAGTATTTTTAGACATTAAATAATTTCCACCTTTATATCCTGTAAAAGTTTTACCGATTGCTTTTTTTAATACATCAATCCATTCTTCCACTGTTGGATTTTTCTTTCCGATTGATTTTTGTTTATATGTTTTATAATCAAACTCTTTACTTTCATACTCAATAATATCGGTATTGTACCATCCCAAATTTTCCGTTTTAATTGCTAATTCACAATAACTGCCTCGCCAACTGTTTATTCCCATTGGTCTTTTATCCATCAAATCAATAAAAAGAGGCAATTTTTTATTTTTAACTTGTTCTAATTTTAAAATTATTTCTCCTAATAATAATTGAGGCGAATTTGTTAATTCTTCTTGCCTTGCTTTTGCTACTGCATTGTCTAAAATGTGTTGTATATCCATATTTTTATATTGAGTATTTACGCACGATTTCTTGTATTTCTTCTACAATTTTTTCGGGCGGTTCTATTGCAACAAACTTTAATGTAATGTTAATTTCTTTTTCAGCAGAAACGAACCCATCTATATTTTTAGATTCTAATTTCCCATGTTCAAAAGTATTTCCGTTTGATTCTGATGTTATAGTATATATCATTTATTTATTTTATCATTTCCTTTTGTAAATTCAAGCATGTCAAAAGGAGTTAATATGTTATGGTCGGCTAATGCTATATTTGTATTTTCCATCGCCTCTACAATCGTATTGCCTGCGCCAACCATTAAGCCAGTGTAATATTCGCTAACATTCCAACCATCTTTAGAAAATTCGCCGGTTACGAAATCATAAGGCCGGTGCAAAAATAATTTAATTCCGTTGTTTTGATAAATTTACAATTTTACACATAATTCCATACGCCGAACCTTCAAATGTTTCCAAATCATATAAATCAACTCCATTTGGATTTACCTTTTCCCAATCCTTAATCCACGATTGAGCTTCTTTTGCGATTTCTTTTAATTTTTTTGAGTATTCCATATTAGTTAGAATTTTTATTTAATATTTGATAAACTTGATAACTATTCATTTCTTCTGTGATATAATCAAGATCCTTATGTTTATTAATTGCTTCAATTTGTCTATTGTATTCTTCTACATAATCAGGCGAAACGGTTGCGTCTTTGTCAATTTGTCCTTCTGATAAAAGTTCATCCATAATTTTATCTGTAACTGTGTTGTGCCAATCGTGATATTTTGTGGTTAGTGTAGTTTCTTTTTCAGCGTCAAACACACTTTTCTCTTCTTCTGGAATTAAAGCATAAATAAGTTTTTGTGAATTTTCGGGGTTTATAATTTGTGCGGTGGTATATTCTATTTCTGGTTCAAACTCTAATTCATAAAAAGAAAGCCCATTTTCTTCTTTGTATTCATTAAATTCTTCAATTGTGTTAAATTTCATATTGTTATATGTTAATATATTAAGTATATCATAATACGGTATCGTTTGTCAATAGTTACTGGTTATTCAAAATCGTTATCATAATCTTCACCAAGCATTTTGTTTGTGTATTCTTGAAAACATTTTGCACAATTTCTAAATCCTAACAAATTTCGGTGCATTTTATTCCCGCATCGGGGGCATTTGTTTTGTGTTATGATTTCAATAAATAAATCTTTAATTCTAAAGATAATATATTTAATATTTTTCATGTTTTTATTTAATATCTCTTAACAATGCCTCGCGTTTCATTTTTTTAACCTCGTTCATATTCGCAGCCAATCTGCGGTAATGCTCGATGCCATATAATCTTTTTGTAGTTTCCCCGCCAATTTTTCCGCCCTTCTTTCCATTATCTGAAAAGAATTTATGTAATGATTCTTTCAATTTCAAATCTTCGTCTGTGTTTTCTGTTTTCATATATTATTTTTTTATAATTTCAAAATAACTAACATTCAAGCAAGTTTCCATTTTGTCAATATATTTCTTAGCGCGAGTGGTTGCTTCTTTTTCGTCCATTTTAGGATATTCATTACAAATAAAAGTATCACAAACTGATAAATCAATATCTCTGAAACAAATTTTATCTAGTGATTTCAATCCAAATAAATCAATGGCTTTTTTAACTTCTTTTTTATTTTTAAATAACCACTGTATTTTAAATATATATTGTTTCCTAATTTTATTTCGGATAATTTTAATTCAAATCTTTTTTTACAATTTTTACAAACGATAGTATAATCATCCGCAATTGCGAAAAACATATTATTACAATCGCACCGCAAATCAAGGAAAACAATCGCATCTCCTATTGCTTCTTTTTTTGTTTGTTGGTATGTTTTTTCCATATTATTTATTTAGTAAATTTAAAACTTCACTATAAATTTCATCAATAGCTTTATATTGCGCCAGTGCTAATGCCCTAAATCCATCTTTTTCTTCGTATTCTTCCAGTGCTTCCGTCAAATAATAAACATTGTTATTGTTGCTATTTAACCATTCTGTTAAATCGCAAGTATAAACATCAACCAACCCATCTACAATCTCGAACCGCATATCCTCATTATCATCGTCATATTGCAACATAGCGTCTAATATAGAGTGAAATTTATCAAATACCCAATCACTAAGCAATCGCTCGCCGTGCGCCTTTCTAACACTATCTTTTAAATCTTCGCTTGCGTTATCCGCAAATACAACAATACTCTTTTTTTCTCTACGCGAAGCGTCAATGTTGCGTTCTACTTCTTTGATTTCAAACATTTTTAAATAATTTTCAATTTTTGTTTTCATATTTTTAATTATTATATTCTTCTCTATGTTCGTGATTATTCCCGATTACGGCGGATTCACAATGCAAAATAACCTCGCCATCATTATCTATAAACACTTGATCCGCGTCCATTTGCGTATATATTGCATAACTAACCGCATTTACAATATAAGCAACATATAACTTGCCCTCTTTTTGTAATTCGCGTGCTTCCGTGTTGTCATTTTCTTTTTTCCAGTCATCGGTTAAATAAAAATCATCTTTTTCTACTTTTTCCCAATCTGTTACTAAAATTAAATTATTCATATTTTAACCCGCTTTTGGCGTGGTTTATTAGAAAAATTTTATTGTTAATTCTTTAACCCTGCCATCTTCAACTGTTGCATATACAGGATATTCGCCATCGCCATATCCCGTGCAACTAACCACACCCCCTTTTGATATTTCGCCGCCTTGTTTATCATCAATAGTGTTTTTGCAACATTCGTCATAATCATTCAAAAACTTTTTAATATCAAAATTTACTTCACCATCTTTCCAATCGTCAAGATAGCATGGATCAATAATCAACACTTGACCACTATCTACTCCAAATTTACCTAATAATATTTTTTCCATAATTTATATTTTCAGTTTTAATCTGAAAATTAATTTAAAATATACTCCATTTCCAAATCACCTTTAATTTTTTTATCCCACATTTTTTGATCGTTAATATCCAATCTTAACCCTTTAGACCAATCCCACCGCCATTCTGCGTCATTTTCGGCATAATATCGCTTATCCATCCAATAAGTCCGGCTACCATCGCTTATAGCGTCAATGCGGGCTAATTCGGCGTTTTCTTTTCGGTTAGATGGCTCGTTTGCCAAAATTTCCGCTTCCCTTGCCGTCAAATCTCTTTTACCATATTTAAATACCTTGATCGTGTTGCCGTCATATTCCGTCAATGAGGCACAAGGCAATTCAAGAAAACTACCATTTTTATTTCCCGATTCAACTTCAAGATAAATTCCGTTAGTTTGTGTCTTGATAATTTTGCGGGCTTTGCCAATTCTATTTTTAATAGTTTCAGATGATTCTGATAAACTATTAAAAGTCATCGTCAAAGTTTTACCAACTATCAAATCTCTTTTTAATTGTGCAAATGTTTTATTCATATTTTAATATTATTTAATTATTAATTCAGCATCTTTTGTAATATCGCCGTCAATTCTAACTACATATTTTGTTTTGTCATTTATAACACCCTCTTTATGCCCATTTTCGCATTTAACGAAAGTATCAAATAAATACTCTGCGTTACCATCGGTACGGTGAAAATATAATTTAATTGTGTTTTTCATATTTTTATAATTTAATACTATCACAATGCCGTTTTGTTGTCAATAGCTACTAATTAATCATCATCATATTCGTCATTATCATATTCTTCATCATCATAACTTTCTTCTGAATATTCCCCTTGATATTCGGAATCTGGAAAACTATGATAACCAATCGGTACGATATTTTTATTCTCTTTCAGCCATTTTATAATTTCATCTTTTAATTCGTATATGCCCGCAATCTCGTATTTCATATCTGATAATTTTTGGTGTTCGCTGTTTAATCTTTCAATTTCCGCTTCGGCAACATTTATCTCTTTTTTGCAATCTTCGCAAAGATTATATTTACTGTCGCAATATGATGCTTCGTGTTCTGCGTCATAATTCGGATCGTTCTTTTCCAATTCTTCGGGATGCCCGCAACCATCGCTATCACAGCATATCGCCCAACCGCACCCTTCTTCCCAATATCTTATTGCTTCTTTGGGGTGGTTATATCCCCTGTCTATAGAATCGTAATATTTATAATTTTCAAATAATTCAACTTTTAATTTTTCGCGGTCATCTCTAATTTGCTTAGCTTCCTTATTTAGGCAATATAACGCTTCGGCGATTTTCTCAATTGATTGATTTTCTTTATCTTTCAAGATTTCGCGGCTATTTCCCATTTTACTAAAACATTCAGACGAAATTATGTCAATATCTCCAAGATTTTTTAATTTTGTTTCATCTTCTTCGCTAACTTCCCCATTATGGAAACCAAATCCTGCAAATTCATAATAATATCTATTCATAATATACTTATTTTATTATTATCAGTCCATTTATATTTAATACCTCTAATTTTCATTTCCGCTTCTGCGTCATCATAACCAAAATCCGGCGCATTTTCCATAATTCTAATCAAGTTAGCAAGAGGTAAGTTTTCATATTTTCGGGCTGTTAATTTTTCCAGTGTTGCCGTTAATACTTCTGATAATTGTTTATTATTCATATTAATTATTTGCTACAATTTTAATTTTGCACAATCCAATAGTATAAACTTTTACAGAGTTATATTTATTATATAATTTCCACTGTATTTTTTCGGCTTTTATAATTTGTTTTTCAGTTTCAACTGGTAGTATAATTTCCATATTTTTTATTGGTTATATTATTATCCTATCATAGAACGCTATTACTTGTCAAGGGCTACTGGTTTATATTGGCAATTGCCTTTAAGATTATTAAATTGAGATTTCCGATCCATAATATAATCAATAACTTGATGTATCGTGCCGCCTTGCCAGCCACACTCTTTTTTTACCATTCGCCATAATCGGGTAGGATTCGCAAACGCCATAGAATACAAAACATTTTCAACTACTCTACGATTATCGGGCAATCTCATTATAATCTGGTCAATACCATTTATATTTTTTTGATTCATAAGTTTATAATTACGAAATTTCGGGCTATTTATTTTGATTGTAAAATTCAATTAAAATTTTAGGATTATCATACTTCAATTCATTTAACATATTATCAGTAAATCTCATTAAATCTACAGTACCAGTCCAACCTTCAAATTTTAATCTGGTAGTAACCCCCGCATTTGCCAAATCATTATTAATTTTATTTACAGCGTTATAATATATATCTTTACTTTCGGGCGTGTTTTCCGTGCCATTACAAGTATAATAATCATCGGTAGGTGCTTTGTCATTGCTATCAATAGCTTTTTGCGTTTCAATTATTCCTCTTTGATTAATATTTAATTCTGCAATCTTTTTTGCCCCTTCAATTGTTTTGTCGTGTGATAATTGCAACCCTGTTGATTTTTCGGTTATAGACCAATCCCCCGCGGGCGTTTTGTGTAATAAGCAATTGAAATTTAAAATTTTAAATTCCTTGACTTTTCCCTCAATTTTTTTAAATACAGTGTAGCTTTCAAGTTTTGGTAGTTTATCCTGTATGTTATATCCTAATATCAATTCGCTCATTTCAACCCCTGTTATACAACGATTCCCATCAATTATGCCTTTAACAAAATTTTGCGCCGTGTCGTATTTTTTAACTTCTTTTTTTAGTTCTGATAACATATATTTTTATTTTAATTTTTCAGGCATTAATTCGGGATGTGCTTTATAAAACGCTTGACTTTTTTCTAATTCGGCTATGTGCTTATCGTGTGCCGTTAAACAACTATTACACCAATAAGCATTATTATTTTTTTCTTTTTTGCCTTTACACTTGATACATTTTCGCCGTGTAGGAATATGTAAAAAGTCAATGGCTTCTTTTGCGTTTTTAAATTCTGGTATTAAATCGTTATACATATTTTTTTTAAATTATAATTTTTTATAAAATACTCTTTTTTCATTCTATATATCCAATCCGGCGTCCATTTTTCTGTCTTAGTTTTAAAAAACCATAGCAATCCATTATCATCAACAACCGATTGACATTTTGTTAAATACCATTTTGTAAATTTAGCCCGCCGTGCTAGTTCTTTTTTAGCTTCAATGATATTAAATACAGCGTCATTTTGATATAAACTCATAGTCATAGCGCAATCCAATCCTACATTAAAGCGTTGTTTTTGCTCATTTTCAATAACCGCAATATTACTTATAATTTTGCCGCAATTATCGCAAGTACAAAAGTCAAAAGCGTCTTTTGCCTTATAACTGGTATCAATTACATTATACTTGCAATTAACTGGCAAGCGACCAATTAATTTTTTTTCTGGTACTTCATAATGAAGGCATAACCAATTTTTCGCCGATTGATAATCTGAAAAACTTTCAACCATAACACCGTCAATTTTAACTAAAAAGTAATTACGCCATTCTACAATTTTAGCAGTCAAAACATCCCCATCTCTATTTATAATTTTAAATTGTTTCATATTTTTATTTTAAAAACTTTTCCCATTCTGACGGTTTCATACTTATATAATTTTCGGAAACATTGCCTGCTATTGCATTACTACCACAATCAAAATTTTCGCCGTATATAGTTTTCAAAGCTTTTACCCGTTGGTCAAAATTCGTAATAAACCAAACCCTAATATACCATATAACTTTTTGTTTGTTATGCGAGCCAGTTATAGAATCAACTTTTGCTTTGCTGTCAAAACTTTTTGCGTATTGTTTTATTTTTTTGGATAATTCTGATTGCATATTTTTTGTTATGTTTTAAATTTTCGCGCCTTTATAATATGAGTATAGCAGAACGGCATTATATGTCAATAGCTACAAGATTAAAGTTATTCACAGTTTATTAACAACATCTAACAACTATATATTATTTAACTAACAACTAACCTGTATTACATTGTATTACAAAGTATGACATTGTATTACAATGTATTACGTTTTTTCCCCTTAAATAATTACTACTTTTTTAGTGAACGATTGTTCACTTTTGAGCTTATTTTTGCCATTTTTAGCTTTGTTTTTAATTTTATTTTTGTGTTATAATTTGTATTTTTTGTTTTAATTTTGTTTTTGTACTTTTATATTTATTTACTTTTATATTTTTATACTTTTGTACTTTTATACTTTTATACTTTTGTACTTATTTTGTGCGCCATTCTTAGTTTTATTTTAAAATTTTTTCAGATCATAATTTGAAAAATTATTTTTTAACTATAATTTGGTTTTATAATTTGGCCGGTAATTTGATGTATAATTTGGTTTTTGAGATTTCCGGCGTAGTTATTTTCTTTTTTATCAGAAAACAAATTTTCATTTTTGTAAAGGATTGACATTTTTTGAAATTGTTTCATAGTTAGAATAGTTCGCCGGTGCTGTTAGATTGAGCTATTTTTTGAGCCGTGCTATAACTCAACTTTTGATTTTTAACCCGTCCTGGGTCATCCTGGTGCCAAATTTTTGATAGTGTTTTATTGCCATTATACGGCTATTCTAAGCCCTTAAAATTTTGCAATGGTATATTATATCAACTTTCTTTTTTTCGTGGCTCTCAAGCCCTCATATGCCCTCAAAAATGGCATAGAATAGCAAACAAAAAACCACTATTGGATAGAATAGCGGCTTTTTATCTATTGCGGCGGATTGCCGTTTTTTTTTCGATATTTTCGATTTGCATCTCAATTTTTAAAAATTGATTTCCCCCTTGTCCTTTGCTTGCGCGCTCGCTTGTTGTTGCGTATAACTTCATTTTTTAAGGTTCGCCTATCCGCAAACATTTTAAACTTTCAACAATACGCCGTAAATACTACGGCGCAAGGGTTGAAAATTCAAAACTTAACCTCAACATAACCATCAAACCATTTCCCCGCTTTTTTGGTTCGCGGGTCGTTGCAATGCAATCTTGCAATCTCAACGCTTGAAACCGTTTTGACTAACTTTTTTTTACTATTGATATAATAGCGGTATATTTTAACCATATTTTTTAGTTTAAAAATTGCATTTTTTCCGGCGTTTCAACTACGCCGATGGCTTGTTGTTTCAATTGTTGCGCCAGTTCTTTTGCAAGTGCTAACACTTTTGATTTTTCGATTGTTTCGATTTCCAACAAAAGCGTTTTTTCCGCTTTGCCTTGCCAAAATCCCAAAATCTGCGAAACGCTAAACCCTTCAAAATAAGATGATGTTATATCAATGGCGCGTTTTTTTTCGAGTTTTTTCGTTGTATTGTTTGATCCAATGTATAGTTTGTATATCATGTTATTCAAAATCATTAACATCTTTTCCATTGAATAAGTCCAAAAAACAATATTCCGCTT
>Ga0172381_10005041_pt1 | contig 13483 bp, 9 predicted proteins | sample Leawel6488metaG_FD_119754 | JGI IMG/M metagenome (GOLD analysis project Ga0172381, IMG submission 119754) | Leachate microbial communities from a municipal landfill in Southern Ontario, Canada - Leachate well 64-88 metaG | ecosystem: Engineered > Solid waste > Landfill > Unclassified | place... | reverse complement strand
TTGCCTGGTATGTCATGCGCCGGTGGCTTGAAAATTTTGCCTACCAGACCGAATTAAGCTGGTGGATTTTTGCAGTTGCCGGAATTTTCACAATCGTGATATCACTGTTGACCATCAGTTGGCAAAACTGGCGGATGGCATCCAGAAATCCCGTTGAAATGCTCAGGTACGAATAAAACCTTTCCCTTATAACGCGAGAGTTGAATGAAGGATAAAGTTTAAATGCATTAATCACAGGCGACAGGCGCCATGGCCTTGACCTCCCCGATATTCTGTATTAAGAATTGCAGCCGGTTAAGGACGTTTACCCGGCTTGTTCCTGAATCAAAATCGAGAAACAGGAGATTAACATTGGGGTACAGACTTTTAATTTTCATCTCCATCCCCTTTCCCACGATATGATTGGCAATACAACCAAAAGGCTGAAGGCAGACAATATTATTGATCCCCTGGTTCGCGAACGAACCTATCTCGGCAGGGATGAGCCAACCTTCGCCATATTGGTTATTCAGGTTGAGTATTTCAGATGCCACTTGTGCCGAATGGTTAATATCATGAACCGGACGGTTGAACCTGAATGATTTAAGTACATCTTCGAACCTGTTAATGTAGATATCGGCTGCCCATTCAATAATATCATTGACAAAATCAAAAGGTTTGGGTTTATTAATGAGTTCGCGGCGACGGGCTTTCTTGTTGGCAAAAGATTGCATGAAAAATTCCATCACGGGGGGCAATACCACTTCAATGTGATGTTGTACAAGCCATTCTATGATATTAAACTGTCCAAAAGCGTTGTATTTAATATATATCTCGCCCACAACACCAATTGACCGGACATTTTTTTCGTTCACGCGAATGGCATTAAAATCCGTAACCGCTTCTTTTAAAAGAGGAAGAAGTTCATCACAGGAATTGTTTTTTACCAATTTTGTTGCCTTATCCAGATATTTTACTTTTAGCTGCTCCGAAACGGCGCCATCCGATTCGCGTGAAGCTGTCGCGTAATACATACGAGATAAGCTGTCGGCAAAAAGGACCGCTATAAAAGCCGGTTTGATAAGTCTATTCCAATTCATCTTAAAGCCAGGCTGATCGTTGTATAATGAACCTGAAGGGGCGACGGCAACAATGGGAATATTGGCAAAACCTCCGTTCGCCATGGCTCTTTTTATTAATGCGACATAATTGGTTGCCCGGCATTGCCCACCTGTCTGTGTCATCCCGATAGCGATCTCATCCGGATTGTATGTGTTGTTCCGGATCGCCTGAATAACGTCACCAACGATTAAAGTGGCCGGATAACAAATTTCGTTATTGGCATATTCCAGGCCCAGATCCACCGATCCCTTATCTGATGGAGGAAGGTTCTCCATTTTATATCCGGCGAACTTCCCAAGAATAGGAATAAATGGCGAATAGAAATCAGAGAACCAGGGGACAAGGATGGTCCGTTGTTTATCCGCAGTGGTAAAAACGGTCCGCTTGACACTTGAATGTGGCGCCTCCTTTGGTGAAAGCTCTTTTTGTGCCTTTAATTTGAGGGATTCAACGAGCGATCGCAATCTCAGTTTAATGGAGCCTGGACTTGAAATTTCATCAATCCTGACAAGTGCAAAGGATAAGCCTGTACGTTTGGTCAGGTCGCCGATTTCATCCATGATAAACGAATCGGGCCCGCAGCCAAAGGAGTTCAATTGGATAAACCCGATAGGGAACTTTTGTTTTGAAGCCCACCATGCGGCCTGAAGTATGCGGTTGGGATATTCCCATTGAGAAATGGAATAAAGCGACTCGAAACTCTCCTGTTTGTCGTCAGAAGAAATTTCTTCATTGATCACGTTTACCCCGAGATCCGAAAGTATCTGGGAAACCTGCTGATGCACCAAATGATCAATATGATACGGATGGCTGGCTACCAGGACCACCAGCTTGTTATTCTGAATTGCATCATCGAGAATTTCCTTATTTTTCAGTTTTACCTGTTCTTTAAATTCAAGCTGCGCCAATAACGCAGTTTTAAAAGCCTTATTAAAAGCGGTTCGGTTCACATCCAGCTGCCTGCAATATTTCCAGCATGCTTTTTCCAGCAAGCCTGGATCGTTGAAATTAACAGGAGGCGAATCAAAAGGCGTCTCTCCTGATCCGGCCAGATAAGTTGTGTTCTTAAGCACTTCGGAGTAGCCGGTAACAATCGGGCAATTGTAGCTGTTCGAGGATCTTGTAAATTCCCTTTTCTCGTAAACCACAAAAGGTAAAAATATACGGTCCACGTTTTTTTCAAGTAAGTTAACAATGTGACCGTGGGCGAGCTTTGCCGGGAAACAAATGTTGTCTGACATGAGGGCGCCTGTTCCCTTTTTATATAGTTCATGACTACTTTCATCAGAAAGGAGAACTTCAAAGCCACAGTTCACAAACAACGATTGCCAGAAAAAGTAATTTTCGTACATATTCAGCACTCTTGGCAAGCCAATCCGGATTTTACCGGCCGAAGGCATGGCTGTTCCGCGGTTGAAGAGGATCTCGTTTTTATATTCGAAAATATTCAGCCCGCGGGAATGAGGTGTTGTATTATTGGTAAATATTTTCTCGCATTTGTTTCCGGAATAGCAAGCGCCTCCATTGGGGAATTTATAGGTGGTTATCGAGCACTTGTTCGTACACCCTTTACAGTTGGAAAACTTAATGTTGTAATCAAGCGCGTTTCCCAGGTTTTGAAAGCCGATAAAGCTGGTCCCCGGTTGGTCAGGCCTGTTTTTCCCGCAAGCATATAAAGCGGCCCCATAAGCGCCCATCAGTTCGGGCATGTCCGACACCACAATTTTTTTGCCGGATAAGACTTCGAGACTTCTGAACACCGCAATATTCCTAAAAGTACCACCCTGCGCCACAATGTAGTCGCCGATACCGGAATAGTTTTTAATCCTCAGCACTTTATTCAGACAATTCTTTATAACAGAATAGGATAGTCCCGCAGACAGGTCAGCAACCGATGCGCCATCGCGTAATGCTTGTTTTATCTTTGAGTTCATGAAAACAGTACAACGGGAGCCCAGGTCGTAGGGAGCTTTTGATTGCGTGGCAAGGGTTGCAAAATCGCCGGGGGTATAACCCAGGGTATCGGCGAAACTTTCGATAAAAGAGCCACATCCCGATGAACAAGCCTCATTGATCTCGATGTTGGTAATGGTACTGTTCTGAACAAATATCGCCTTGATATCCTGTCCTCCGATATCGAGAATAAAGGTGACCTCCGGTTCAATTTTTTGTGCCGCAATAAAATGAGCAACAGTTTCAACCACACCATAATCAAGGCCTAAAGCCGATTTAATCAATTCTTCGCCATACCCCGTCACGGCTGATTTGCCAACATGAACCGTCATGCCGCGTTGTTTCATCCGCGTGGCAAATTCATCCATGCCGTCCATGACGGTTTCCAAAGGTTTTCCATTATTGTTTTTATAATAATGATAAAGCATATTCCCCTCGGCATCGAGGATGACAATTTTCGTGGTAGTAGAACCCGAATCGACGCCTAAGAAGCAAGTTTCATCATCAACCGCATCCCTTTCAGGAAGGATAATAATATGCCGGGCATTTTTCCATTTCATCGTTTCTTCCTGATCATGGAACAATGCCTGAAGCGTATTGTCTTCGGAGGTGGCCTGTCCGGCCGTTTTTACTATGTGGATGAGTTCGGAAACCGTACAGGGTTTCTGTGCAGGCGGTATGGATAAAGCAGCTCCCATGGCAGTAAACAGTTCGGCATGTTCAGGGACAACGATATCCCGGCTGTTAATTTTCAGAAGCCTGGAAAATGATTCGCGCAGATAACTGATGTAAGTGAGCGGGCCACCACAGAACAAGATGGAAGGTTCAATGACTTTCCCCCTGGCTAATGAATTAATAAGCTGACCGGCTACAGCTTCAAATATGGAAGCGGTGATATCGGCCGTATTGACTTTCCGGCTGACGAGGTTCTGGACATCGGTTTTGGCAAATACGCCGCAGCGCGATGCAATGGGATAAGTTTTTGATGATTGCCAGGCCAGATCATTGAGCCCTGCAATAGAAACATTCAATAAAGTAGCCATCTGATCGATATATGCGCCTGTTCCGCCGGCACAGCTGCCGTTCATCCGGATATCCGGATTTTTAAAATCATTGAACAGCACCAGCTTCGCATCTTCTCCGCCAATGTCGATCAGGCTTTTAACGTCTGGATACCGTTTGGTGACGAAAGAAGCTGCAGCGATTATTTCCTGGATAAACAACGATTTTGTGTTTTCGGCAATTCCCATGGCTGTGGAACCGGAAAAAGCCGGCTGTAACAGAACATCGCCGAACTGATGACGAATTTTATTCAATAAGGAGAGTAAAGTCTCCAGGATCCGCGTACTATGCCTGACATAGTCCGAGAAAAGAATAGCATCGCCCGAATCCGTTAAAACAACTTTTGCTGTTGTTGAACCTATGTCGATCCCTAATTTAAGTGCATTCATATTCTTTACTTTATTCCCAGCCACCGCAGTTTTACAATTATACCAGAGGTTAATTATCACTCAGGCTTTAACCATATACGCATGGTCCTTTTTACTTCGTTCTTGCGCAAAGCCATGAACTGATTCAATTTATCTTCATCGTTCTTAAAAAAGAATTCCATCAACAAAGGTTTACAAAGACCCGGAATGACGCATAATCCGAAAATATTGGCAAACAAGTCTTCCGGTTTAAATAGCCTGACTTTCCCCTGGGCAGCTTCAACTTTTATCTGGTCCAGAAGCTTGCTGAAATTCAATTTGCGTTTTTTAATCATTTGAATAATCCAATCAGGATCACGCGTCAGTTCAGAAAGGAGAAAAGAAGGGACCATCGGATATTTCATGATAAGGTCGATATAATCGTCAATAAACAATTCAACTTTTTCAATCACGGTCATATCATCAGCATCCAGAAAATGGGAAATGGTTGGGATAATCATCGACTGCATGTGCGTCAACGTTTTCTGGATCAGGTTCCTTTTACCCCTGAAATAATAATTTAAGGAAGTCCGGTTTATTCCTGCCTCCTCCGCTATCTGGCCCATCGTGGCATTTTCGATGCCATGTTCGAGAAACACCTTATTGGCAGCTTCGATAATCTTTGCTTCAGTTACGGATATATCATTCATCTCTGTATCATTTGACACTTGTGTCTGACAACTGTGTCAAAGTTACAAAATATATTTATTCCCAGAATCTTTTGAATAAAATTTTACTCCACTTCTATATTTTTACTAATCATGGGGTGATGAAGGATGAGGGATGGGGTCATTGTTCCTTCGTGGAAAAAGTAAAGATTTGATTTTTCGGAGTAGGCTTAAACTTTATAAGTTTTAGAAGAATTTGGGACAAGGGAACCCTTTACTGGAATAAATGTAGTATCTTTGTCAAATATTAAATTACGAAAAATGAGAGAATTACGGATTGGTGGATTGACGATCTCCGTACCCATTATACAAGGAGGGATGGGGGTTGGCATATCCATGTCGGGCCTGGCAGCAGCGGTGGCCAATGAAGGAGGTGTGGGGGTCATTTCGTCTGCTGGTTTAGGGCTGGTGTACAGGAAAAGCGCCGCGGATTATCTGGCTGCTTCCATTTATGGGCTGAAGGAGGAGATCCGTAAAACAAAAGAAAAGACAGCAGGGATTTTCGGGGTGAATATCATGGTTGCATTGTCCAATTTCGAAGACATGATCCGTACAGCAATCGCCGAAAAAGTTGATATCATCTTTTCCGGAGCTGGCCTGCCGCTTGATTTGCCCCGCTTCCTGCAACAGGACAGCACTACCAAGTTGGTCCCCATCGTATCTTCAGGAAAAGCAGCCCGGATCTTATGTGAACGCTGGATGTCGAAATTCGGTTATTTACCGGATGCTTTTGTGGTTGAAGGGCCTAAAGCCGGTGGCCACCTGGGCTTCAAGCGCGAAAACATCGATGACCCTCATTATACCCTGGAAGTATTGATCCCGGAAGTGGTGGAAGCGGTAAAACCATTTGAGGACCAATACAAAAAGGAGATCCCTGTTATTGCCGCAGGCGGAATCTATACCGGTGAAGATGCTTTCGATATCATGGAAAAAGGGGCAAAAGGAGTCCAATTAGGCAGCCGCTTTGTCACCACAAAAGAATGTGATGCATCCGATTCTTTTAAACAGGTATATATCGATGCGAAAGAGAATGACATGGAGATCATACAAAGTCCTGTCGGAATGCCTGGAAGGGCTATTAAAAACGGTTTTCTGGACAAAGTCAGGTTAGGGCTGAAAATTCCCATCCGGTGCCCTTTCAAATGCATCAAAACATGTGATATCTCGAAAAGCCCTTACTGCATTATTAATGCCCTGTACAGCGCCTACAAAGGAAACATGAATGACGGTTACGTTTTCGCCGGCAGCAATGCCTTCAGGGCGACAAAGATTACTACGGTCAAAGAAATATTCAAAGAGATGATCGCTGATTTTACAAAAAAGGAAGTCAGCCCGCCTATGTAAAACCCCACATACTATGAGCGTAAAAGGATTGTTGATGCCACCCGGGCCATTTTTTTCGACATCAAAACGCGGGAAGTACTGTGGACATTAAAGGTTTCCGGAAAATGCAGCCATCTATGCTATACCGCCCACCGGGGAAGTGGAATTGTGGAGGGATTCTGGAATTTCATCAAGAAAGATTGATCTACTGTTTAAAATAGAATATCATATTTTTATCCGGCATGAAATTCATTTTTGTCCAGTAATAAGTAGTCCTATCGTTTGTTTGCCTGGCGCTGTCAGGGTTGTATGACGCGGAGGTGATCCTGATTTCAACCGGAGCGATCAACTTATAGACCGCGTTTTCAAAAGGGATATTCCATTTCTGCGTTGTTACCAGGATATATTCAGCTTTATTTTTTAATAGTTTTTGCCGGTATGCAATTCTGTATTTCCCGGTTCCATAAGGTTCAAGTCCAATTTTAAATAAAAACCCTTTATCGGTCTGGTTCAGGATCAGATTTGTCGATCCGGTATTATAATCAAAGGTATTAACGGAATCAACCGCACCGTAAAGGCTGTCAACAGGAAACGGATAAAACAGGACCTGATGGACCTCCATATTACCGTTATTACAAAAATTATAGATTCCGTCAACCTTAAAAAAGCCATTCTTTATTTCAAAGGTCAGATCTTCGCGGTAAAACCGGAGATCTTGAGAAAAAAGAAAATCAGGGATAAGGGAAAGGCTGCATAAAATCACATACCTTATCAATTTCATTTCGCAACAATGATTTTGTGGGTAGCAACTTTTCTGCCATCTAATTCAAGGGTACAGTAATACATTCCGGACGGAACAATACTTTGGCCGCCTGAACCATCCCATTTAACAGCATATTGGTTTTGGGAGTTATCAATATTGACAGGCAGGATCCTGATCATCTCGTTATCGGAATTATAAATTTTTAGGAGGGCTTTTGCAACATGTCCGTCTGACGGTATCCCGAATGAGATGGTCGTTTCACCGGTTGTTGGGTTGGGGAAGCATGACAGGGTGATATCCGTTTGAAATGAGTTTTGAAGCACATTGGTCATCAAGGTATCCAGATTAAATTCAAAATAATTGATCGTATCGGGTTCAATGTTTATAACAGTATCGCACAAAACATCGGAAGGCTGAAAGAAAAATTCCACCCTGCACCAGTGGCTGAATTCCGGGACCATATAGCTTCCGTCAGGATTGGTGATGGTGGTTGAAAAAATATTTCCACAGACAGAAGAAGGCACATTAAAATAGTCACTGTTGCCTAAATATAGTCCGGGGATAGGGTGATGGGTTTCGTCGTAAACAAATCCGGTAAAAGTACCCATTGCATTACTGGTTTCGTAAGGAAGGATCCCAATGGTCGGATCACTGTCCTTTACCAGATAATATTCCGTTTTCGGTTCACTGCCATATTCCAGACAATGAAAACCATAATTCACCAGGGATTGTCCATATTCGGGCGAGGAGATTTGGGCTCCTTCAAAATTACCGAAGCGGATCTCATCAATATTCCAATATCCGTCGTTAATAAATATAAAATCGCCACTCCTGTTGAAATTCAATGGGCTTTGCAAGTCTTCCTGTGTCAGTACCAGGATACTGTCCGCCGTTATCGAAATTCCATTTTTGATCAGGGAACTGCCGCTTGAAGATATAATTTGAAACCCGTCAAGATTTGGATAGCTATAATAATATTGTTGGAATACCAGTTCAACATACCATGTCGAATCATTAACAATATAAAATTCACTGATCACAGGTGGAGGGACGATTGGATTTGCCTTTGTTGCCCCCAAAGTAAACATCATGATAATTACAATGAATAGTTTTTTCATGGTCTGTTGGTTTATAACTATCAGTTATTCTTTATTTCTGCGGCTTTTTCTTTTTTTTACAGGTAATATCTACCTGTAAAGGTATTTCTTTTTTATTTCCTGATAAAAATTCAGGTATTTTTTTTTACTTATTTCGCCTGGGGCCCTTGTCATCTTCATTTACCGGCTAAACACAAGCCTTGTATATATACCATTGTCGCGCGTTACCAGCAGGGACGAAATCCAATTCACATATAATTGTTGATAAATATATTATGTTTCCGCCGGTTACATTGATTGGTTTAGCTTTCCTTTGTACTATCTGATTTTTCATGCAACAAAGAATAATGAGCCTGAAATGACAGATCTGTTCAATGAAAGATAAGGAGGTATTACGATATGAAGAATCCTAAAAGTTTTATTCCTGATTTAAAAGAGCTTGGACTTCTGACACTGGGTTTTCTTCCATGGTTGCTTTTTCTCTTTCTGTCAGGCAATACGATGTCCAGCCTGAAAATAGCTGTTATTATCAGCCTGGTTGCTTCGGTTACCCTTGGCTTTGGCGATTTAAAACACGGATTTATCCTTCAATGGGGGACCTGCGTCTTTTTTCTTTTTTGTCTTATCGCGGTCGATTTTCTGAATAATGTATGGGTGGCCAGGGAAATGGATTTATTATCCAACGTGGCGCTTACCACCATTATGTGGTTTTCGGTCCTGATCGGAAAACCCTTTGCCTTGCAATATGCCCGGAGAGGTTTGCCGAAAGAGCAATGGGATGATAAAAATTTCATCCGCGGGTGCCGGTTTATAACGGTGGTTTGGGCTTGCCTGATGACCTTTGCGGTATTGATATCGATCCTCAAAAGAACCACATGGCTGCCTTTTACAAAAGGGACCTATTTCGATATAACCATCCTGAATATTGTAGCCGGACTTGCTTTCACTACCATCTTTAAAAGAAAAAAACGGTTGCTACGCGAACATGCCATTTAACTCCTTCTCTTTTTCCAGAGATGGGTGAAAATCCCACGAAAGTCTGGCCGCCGGAAGAGCTGATCAACATGGGCAATGCGGAAATATTCAGGCAAGTGTGGGGTGTGTCCGCGAGGCGGCCTGCCTGATTATACAGGGTTTTTCATTTTAAGTGTTTATCATAAAACACGACCATCCTATTCACATAATTATGAAAACTACCTTCTTTATAAAACTGAGCGCCATGTCCGACGCCTTTAATTATCCAGATTTCTTTTTCCCCTTTTAATTTGTTATAAATATCCTGTTCTACCCTTTTTGCAGGTGTTATTTCGTCGAGTTCGCCAACTATCAATAAACATGGTTTAGTAACCTTATCTGCAATATTTTCAGGATATAAATCCCTTGTATAATCTTCTGGTATTATCAACTTTTTATTATGTTTTGCCCAGTATCCAACTATCGTATCTAAATCTGCTGATAGGGCTCCGCCCACATAACATTTAATATCACTTCTTTTTTGAAACACAGGAAAAGATTGAAATGCAGGCATAGAATAACCACAAATTCCAATTTTAGAAGCATCAACCTCTTCCAATAATTTTACTTTATCTACTACTGCATCGATATCCATAAAAAATTCAGTATAACAAAGGTAATCTTCGTTTATCGGCCATTTCTCGCTTCCTCCAAATCCCCGCCAGTCAAAGGTTACAACATTGTATCCTTTCGGACACATTATTCTGGCATATTGAAACATGCCATCCATAGTCCCCATATCCTGCGGACAAACTATTATTGTCGGTCGTTTTTTATTGTCTATTGTTTTATACTCTAGTTTTTTCGGATTTTTATAGTATTTGAATAGTAAAGAATCCTGGGCGGGGAAAAACCAGACATTAATTTTAATCTTATCCGATGTTTTTGCTTTGAATTCTTTGTATATCATTCCATAGCCTTCAGGTTTAAAATCATATTTTTTACCCGGCTTCAGCGCAAAAACAGATTGCATCAAAAATGCCATCAGTATAAAAATCCATATTTTTTTCATCTGTTAATGATTTTTTTAAATAATCTGTCATTTTGTCCCATGGTTTTCAAAGAAGTAAATCAGTTACCCTGGTTGAATAATTCTTTAATCGTATAATGACCCCTTTGTCCGTGTAAAGGTAAAGGAATTAAAACCATGTTCCGGATCGGGGTTAAAGAAAGAAACCTTTGAAAGAACAGATGGATTTTTACTATCTTTGCATTGCACGGTTGACATTCAAATGAAAATCTTCAGAAAATTTCGTTTTCTTTTTATCATTTTCTTCGTTTTAACATTTTTACCTTTTCCGGGATATTCAGGGACATTTACACTGGAACAAATATCCGGTGACGGGATCATGAAATTCGATCAGCTTCATGCCTTTTCCCTGGAATACCTTATCCCGAATATCGAAAGAATACACCATTTTACAATCCCACCCATGGTGAAATGCTTTCCTGAACGGCAGGCATTTAACGAATCCATGAAAATAGCGCCTTGTTCTATAGCCAGCGTCTATTCCCCTGACGTTTCATATATTATCAATACTATACTTCTTAGTCAGATCTGTAAACTACAGATCTGATTCATTCCCATTCTCCGTTTTAATCCTATTAATTTTTGATCGATGGTCAAGGATAGATCATGATCGGAGTATTGTTTTATGTGTTTACTCCAAAAAGCAATTTTATTGTTTTTATCGCGAAAATCAAACACACATGTATAAATTGACGTCTTAACGATCTGGCGATAAACGTAGTTGCTTGAGTGGACTCTTTATATTAAAAGTAAAATTGAAATATGGAAACAATGGATAATTCAAATGATAATTCAAGAAAAAAAGGGACTTTCGGGCGTTTTCTGCTATTATTTATCGGCTTTATTGTAATTCTGGCCGCTGTTTCTTACTTAGTTACATCATTATTGAAGTAAAGGAACTGGAATTAAAGGCCATTTCCCGGATCGGGGTTAAAGAAAGAAACCTCTTATAATTCCGGATGGGGATTTTCTGAATTAAACTTCAGGACGACGTGTTTGATGGTTGCCCTGTTATAGGTGTAACTGATGTGAACAAGGCCATCCGATGTTTGTATAATAGCAGGATAGCTGAATTCCCCTACTGGCTTGTTTTCCAGGTCCATAACATCAGTCCATACGGCTCCGTCCTTTGAAATGGCCACGCTAAGCAGGTTGCGTCCGTTAACCCAATCCTTGCCACCGGGCATCGGGTTAAAAACCAGAATTTTCAATCCGGAACGGAGCGTAATAGCATCGATCCCTGAATTGGGGTTTGGGATTTTGGTTTTCTTCAGAGGGCTCCAGCTTTTACCATCGTCGCATGACCAGCTTTCCATGATAAAATCCTGATCACTGCGGCAAAGCGCCTGGATCTCCCCTTTGGAATTAACCAACAAAGCAGGTTGTATTACCTTGGCCCTGTTCCCTGTATCGATGGGCATTGATTCCCAGGTTAATCCCTGATTGGTTGAACGTTCTACGAAAACCTGCCACCGATCCATCGTTTCTTTGCTTGAAGGATTTAACCATGTTCCGGAAGCCAGGATTACCGGTTTGTTCCGCACAGGGCCGAGGATGTTATCGAGGGGCTTTGGGTTTGACCAGGTTTTTCCGTTATCGGATGAAATGACTGACATGCCCCACCATTCGCGGGGAGAAGGCCCGGTTTTATAATACAATATAAGACGTTTTTTACCAGCTCGGAATAATACGGGGTTCCAGCATGCATAACGAAGGGTATCTGAAATCTCCCCGCATACGATCTTGTATGGAGGGGACCATTTCTTGTTTTGTTGTATGGAGGCCCAAATACAAACATCTTTGGCGCCCTCATACGATCCCCCAAACCATGCTGCCATCAGGTTCCCTTTGTCCAGACCAACCAGGGTCGAAGCATGGCATTGTTGAAAAGGCGCACGGGTAAAAATCATTTCCTCCGAAATCATCGAACAGACAGGTTTTTCCTGTGGAAGCGCTTCCTTACAAAATCCTACCGCTAAAAGCGTCGTAAATATCTGAATTATGGGAAATTTCCGTCTCACTTTTATCAGGTCCGCGTTGATAAGTTCATTTTTCTGTGACTTTTTTTTTCATATCCTGAAATCAACGTCGGTTCCCCTGACGATGGTGTCGCAAAAACAGGATTTGGAACAACCTCAGAAATCCATTATCCGTGATTTTCTACCCCGTTCCTGAAATATTTCTCCCTGAATTTCAACGCGACATGCACCAGTGATATAAGGACTGGAACTTCTACCAGCGGACCGATCACCGCTGCAAAGGCTTCACCGGAATTGATCCCGAAAACGGCAATGGCGACAGCAATGGCTAATTCAAAATTGTTGCTGGCAGCCGTGAATGATAGCGTGGCCGCCTGTTCATAAGTTGCCCCGACTTTCATGCTCATAAAAAAGGAAAGGAAGAACATGATGATGAAATAGATGGTAAGTGGGATGGCGATGCGGATCACATCCAACGGAATTTTTACAATATATTCACCTTTCAATGAAAACATAACCAGTATTGTGAAAAGGAGAGCGATCAGGGTAAGCGGACTGATTTTTGGAATAAACTTCGTATGATACCACGCTTTGTTTTTGACCCGGATCAGGATAAAGCGTGTAAGGAAACCTGCTATAAAAGGAATCCCGAGATAGATGAATACGCTTTTTGCAATCTGCCCGATGGTAATGCTTTCAACAGCATGGTTTGTCGATAATCCGAACCAGGCCGGAAATACAGCAATAAACAAATAGGCATAAACCGAGAAAAGAAGTACCTGAAAAATGGAATTGAAGGCAACCAATCCGGCACAATATTCGGTATCACCTTTGGCCAGCTCATTCCATACGATAACCATTGCGATGCATCTTGCCAGGCCAATCAGGATCAATCCATACATATAATCAATGTTGAATTGCAGGAATATAATGGCCAGTAAGAACATTAACACAGGGCCGATCACCCAGTTTTGAACGAGCGACAATCCGAGGATCTTCGTGTTTTTGAAAACGTCACCCAGCTCTTCATACTTGACTTTTGCAAGCGGCGGGTACATCATTACAATGAGTCCGATGGCGATCGGA
>Ga0172381_10005040_pt1 | contig 13484 bp, 13 predicted proteins | sample Leawel6488metaG_FD_119754 | JGI IMG/M metagenome (GOLD analysis project Ga0172381, IMG submission 119754) | Leachate microbial communities from a municipal landfill in Southern Ontario, Canada - Leachate well 64-88 metaG | ecosystem: Engineered > Solid waste > Landfill > Unclassified | place... | reverse complement strand
TTCCGAAACAACATCGATCGATGTCTTTAATCCCGACTCCTGTGCATGATGCAGCAGCTGCGCCATCTTCGTTCCATAAACAGGATCAGGCGAATCAAGGGTATGAAGAAGCAGTATGTACCCTATATGGAATATCTTTGCGTTTATACGTGAAAAATCTATATCTTCAAGATTAAAAGAAGCATTTGCCCCTCTGTAATGAAAAAACGTGCGCTGCTTTGTCACTGTATCGGCCATCACCGCGGTAAAAGACGTTATACCTTCTCTTTTGACTGAAGTACTGTCTATATTGGAAAAAGCATTCAGCTTTTCCAGTACCATATCGCCTTCCGTATCCGTGCCTACCCTGCCTATTGCAAAAAGAGGTATATTTCTATCCAGATGCGCGAGACTCATTATGACATTGCATAAAGCTCCGCCTGTTGAATAGGAAATACCGTCAAGGATAGTTGTAAGCTCTCCGGGTTTTGGAAACCCGCCGATCGGATAAGAAATATCCATTACCATGTTTCCTGCAACTGCTATACCGTTTCTCATATCACTGTCTCCCATAAAGGTAAGTATATATCAGTGACTTCCTGTTTTCAACATTGCAGACATAAAAAATACCACCCGTGAAGATGGTATCTGGTAGAGACATTGGGGCTCGGACCCAAGACCTCTCGCATGTGAAGCGAGCACTCTAACCAGCTGAGCTATGCCTCCAAATATATAAATATCTTAATCATTTATGGCCTTGCAGTCAAGCGAAACATGAGTCCGTTATATATTTTCACTTCAGCAGTAAATGCAAACCGTACTTAAAAATCCTTTGTTATCTCTTTCTTATACTGAATCTCCAGGGAAAATCCTTAGCTTCTTCAGCATAATCTATGTTCATTCTTTTTCCGGTTTCTATATCCTCAGGCAGGACTTTCTCACCTTCTTCGATATATATATCCGGTCCGAACAGATCCAGTCCGTTATGCTCTTTGGTTATTCCAAGAACCTTACACAGTTTGCCCGGACCGCTTATACCCCCTGTTCCCCTTATAAGTACTGCACACGGCTCCCCTTCTTTTTCAGTTACTACATTCAAACAGCAGTACATGCCGTATATGAGATAAACATATATGTGACCGCCTTCTTTGAACATCGTTTCAGTTCTTTTTGTCCGTTTATACCCATAAGCATGACATGCTTTATCAACAGGCCCTATATATACTTCAGTCTCCGTTATGACCGCCCTTTGGCCGTTCAATACCAAGACCTTTCCCAAAAGATCCTTAGCCACATCCAGTGTAGGTCTAAGATAAAAGCTTTTATCCAGTATGTTCATTTTTTTTCTTCTCTTTTTGATGTAAAAAATCCGCTTATAATGGCGGCACAACCATCCTCCATTATACCGCCCTGAACATTCACTATATGGTTGAAAGGCGTGGTAAATACGTTCAGTACAGACCCAGCGCATCCGGCTTTTTTATCATATGCGCCAAAATAGAGATTTTTTATCCTTGCCTGTATAATGGCTCCCGAACACATCAGACACGGTTCACAGGTCACATAAATATCGCAGCCATCAAGAAACTGTGTTTTGAAAAAATTGCATGCCTCTTTTATCGCTAAAATTTCAGCATGCATCGTCGCATCTTTTAAGAAATATCTCATATTGTGAGCTGAAGATACTATAATTCCGCTCTTCACAATCAATGCACCTATCGGAACATCATTATGAACTAATGCCTTGGAAGCTTCTTCCAGGGCAATATCCATAAATTTATCGTGATCCATCTATGCTTTCAGTTTTTTGATCCCCGCAAGGCATGCCGGACATAAATTTGCGCCTCTGAATGTTACAAGGTTATCAGTTTCTCCGCATAACTTGCAACGTGTGTTGTATTTCTTCACAGCGATACAAGAACCGTCAAGGAACATTTCTACCTCATTCTTTACATCCATATCGCATTTCTTTCTGTACTTCTTAGGCAATACTATTCTTCCTAAGGGATCCAGTCTTCTTACTACTGTCGTATAGATCGCTTTTCTTACCATTTTGATACCTCCCTGTAATTTTGGTGCACCCAAGAGGACTTGAACCTCCGACCTGCGGTTTAGGAAACCGACGCTCTATCCAGCTGAGCTATGAGTGCCCGTAAAATACATTCTACCTTTACTTACGCATATTGTCAAAACCTTATTTTAAAAAAACTTACTTCCTGCTTACTTTTTTTTATGCGTCCTATAATACTCAAAACCTTCAAGGGCTGTTTGGATATTTTCATAAGGCACTCCCGGAGTGCATGAACTGGAAAATGACAGAAACAATCCGGTGTCGGGACCGTTTTCCACTAAAAACCGGATCTGAGCGGCAATATCCTTTGGAGTCCCCATTGGCAGTTCACGTGTTACCGACACCCCAGCCTGTATGACCATGCTTTTACCGTTTTTCGCAATCATACGGCATATCTTTACATAATCCATGCCGTCTTCATACTGGAATCCCTGAAATCCGTTGACTCCCGCTTCAAGAAGATATGGTATCATTTCCATGAGATTTCCGTCACAGTGCCATAAAAGAGTAAAATCCGCATCGACAGCCGGCGAAATGGAATCCAGAAAAGCAGGATACCATGCACGTTCAAGAGTATGCCGGTCCACAAGCAAACCTCTCGAACTGGCCATGTCATGATCAAGACGATGGTATTTTGGAAGACCTGCCTTTATATATGCATCGACGACCGCCTGATTGTTTTTTTTTGCATAGACCCCCTGAAGGGTGAAGTACCGGTCGATCACTTCAGGATAAAGGGAATATGCCATGAAGTAGTTTTCATACCCGTATGCGGCATAAGACAGTACGGGGAATATGATATGGCCATATCCCGTCTTTAAAATATCATCACCCAATAACTGCTGGATCCTAGATTCGTTATTTACCGCATTCTGGCCGCATGCGGCTGCGTTAAAATCCAGGATCGCTTTCTCCAGCTGAGGGGTCCTGAAACGCTCTATGTGCTCAGCGACAGATTCAGGTGAATCAATTTCGATCCCTTCCAGTATGATACCTGCATCCTGTGTAATGTTCTCATGACCTTTATTACCTATACGAAGAGGATTTTCAGCCAGATACTGATCGACCATGCATACGCCTGCATTCTGAAGCATTTTTACATAGACTCCGTGCGGATCATTCCTGTAGTCACCCGGTTTCACGTTCGCTATCCGCTCGATCACTGAATGCTCCATGATATGCACAAGCCCGGTCGGAGTACCTGATGTCTCTGTCCGGTTGATGCAGTCATATGCCATACGCGCATTTGTTTTAAAATCTCTCATGCAGTTTCCTTTTTTTAAGGTCTTCAAAATCCTGTCGTCGTTCATAATAATTAAAGCTGTCAGTTTAATTATATGATATTGACAGAAAAGTATGTTAATCTCTATTAATACTACGTATCCTTCTTTAAGTAGTCAAGCATTTTTAGACATATGCGGATAGGCTGTACTTCGATCAGATATGAAGCAAGCATTAAAACTGCCGGTACGCAGTCAACAAACAATGGGTCGCGTTGAAAAGCCTTACAGTAAGCCAGAGTTACATAAAATCAGTTATATCTGTATATAGCGGCAACGCCGGTGGAACCAGGTATTTTATCCTTTGGAACGATCACTACACTGCCCTTTTTCTTAAGTACTGATTCTGTCAGACTGTCCAGAATATCGCCACTATCCGGATCGTCCGCATTTCCGTATTTTATTTTTCCGTTAACGCTGTCTATCGTCCCATATACGATCCTGTTTTCTTCAATCAGGATCGTTTCGATCCGGCTTTCATATGCGGCTCTGGCAACTTGCATAAGATCACTCGATCCCATCGATTCCGCTTCCGCCTTTTTATATGCCTCTATGATCATATCTGTTTTTTTCAGATCTAAGGATGCGATAACTTCTATAAATCTGTTCTGCAGCTGCTCAGCTTCGACCGAATCATAAGAACAGTCTATGCTCTCTTCGATCATATACGGGTTACTGCTCAGATTTTTAAATTGTGTATGATACTCTTTTAATGAAACTAAGATCAATGGCAGTTTTGATACTTTAGAATAATTGTCGTATACATAGCGATCTACATATCTGAAATATTTCTCGGTATCCTTTTCGTCTTCATCTTTTTTATCTCCACGGCCATGGTATACGGCAGTCCTGCCGGTGCCTCCAAAAGATCCCTGGGTCAAAGACGGTTCGGTCTTCTGATTCCCTAATACGGCCTCCAGTGTTCTTGGAACATCAGGATCTATTTCGATCTTTGATAAACCATATCTGTTGCCTTGGTACAGCGAAAAATTATTACTGCTCAATTCCAGTAACTGATAACTCTCTACGGACTGAAAAGCCTGGATAAGCGGTTTGATATGAAAGCTGCTTCTTACCGTTACATATCCTTTTACCGGGCTATGCAGTTTATATACGATACACCTGTTTTTGTTAGCCAGGACGGCAATCCCATCTAATGTGTTATTCCAAAAATCCCTGTCCTTTTCGAGTTCATAAAATGGTTCCATGATCGTATCGACGATACACTGTTCATTTTTCTGCTTTAATAAATTTACGATCTCCCTCAATAAATTTTTAAACTCTATAAGGTCCTGCCTGTTCTCGGGGAAACGCCTGTGTGTAGGCTGATACAGAGAAATATTCGGGCCTTCATCATCTGGTAACATATCATTGAGAAATTGATCTGTGATTTCATATAACATTTTATAGTCCTTTCTATACATAATAGTTTAACCTTATTGTCTAAATTCATAATAAATACTCCAAAGCCAGCAATTACACCTATCTATCTTCCTTACTCTACAATTTATTCATATTATTATTCTAATAATACTATATATCTTTTGAAGTAAAATAGATAGTATTAAATAATCGTTCATTAATTATAACTTTCTAAGTCAATTCCCAAAGTAAGTTCCACAGTGGATATAGCTGTGGTATTTAGTCCGGGAAATTTCCTTGAAAGAGTGAAGATTATTAGCAGACTTCAGAAGAGGTGAGCTATGGGAATAATATCGTTGCATTCACACGTAATAAATGACAATATATCCGTGCAAGAGCAACAAAGGAGATATTTATGGCCTGTACAAAACAGATCAAAGAACACCTAGAAAGATATGGAGGAATCATCACAACACAACCTGTCAATTACAGATTTGTCAGTGTATTTGACAATAAGGAAATTAGAATTAAAGCTTATCCAATGGAAACCATACTTTCAGAATAACTACAACCCATCTATACAAGAGGCTTTCTGAACAGCTGCAGTAAAGATTTATATGATCTGCATATTCTATACCAACTACGTAATGAGGAAATAGATAATGCGGCACTTAGGAAGCTTGCATACAGACTTTTCGTTATCGAAGAACGGAATTTGCGCTGCCGAAAATAAAGGGATTGTTGACAAATCTGGGAGAGGACGAAACATTTATTAAACGATGGAAAGCTTATTCAAATAAAAATTCCTATGTTCGTGGAATTACCTTTAAAGAGGTTATCGACAGCTCATTCAAACTAATTGAGCTTATGAATAAGTGAACTACATCGGCAATTGAACAACCGAGGATTCCCGCTTTAATATCCTAAATACTTGTCTAGCATCATGAAATCCAGACAAACACATGAGCAAGAGAGTAATATTTTTTGCATCGTAAACATTATTTATATTATTGGGGAGATTTATTATAGTGATTGTACCGATTATTCTAAGAAAAGTTTAGTTAAAAGGTTTTTGTAAGTAGGGGTAATTGATGAGAACCATGCTGTACAACCTTCAAGCATTCGAGTCCTTTAAGAATTTATTTTTTGCGTCTGGTGAGTAAGGGTAAAATTGTTGATGCTGGAAATGGAAAATATTCTGTTGTTATAACAATGATATGATCTCGCAATTATGAAGCTTCTGTTTCACCAGATACTTCGCAATACTCCTTAAATACGAATCAATGGAAGCTATCTGTGGCTTCCATTAAATAAGGATCTTATTATCAACTTGTATGTATAAACCTATCTCAGATTCTGATAAGCTCCATTACTTATGTTACACTTGTAACTTTATTATCCAAACTGCTACTTTAAGTTGCTATAATATCTATTATAGTATGTCGAGTTTTACTCCCTATGGATGTAAAATAAATCATCGGAGGTGTATCATGGCTGAAAATCGAATATATGAGTTAAGAAAAAGCAAGCATCTGACACAGGAAGCATTTGCGGAACTTTTAATGGTAAGCAGGCAGGCAGTTCAGAAATGGGAGAAGGGCAAGTCTTTACCCGAAGGTGATAAGCTCATACGGATCAGTAAAATGTTCAATATTTCCGCAGATTACCTTTTAGGTATAGATGATTCCGATCCTGCTTCCGAATTCAGAGTGAAAAAAGAAGTTTTGCCTGATTACTCATCACTTCACAGATGGGAAATGTATTCATCACAGCTTAACAACGAATACCTGCAATGCATTGATGAAGGAAAAGATATTTCTGTATATAAACCCCTTATGGACAGCATAAGCGGAATGGAAACAAGTGTTTACAAGGAGCAATTGGCTGATGTCGTATATAACATAATACAGAATGCTCCCATGCAAAAAGATTATCCATATAACGAACCGGATGATCTTGCATCCATACAGGCATTGAGTAAAACCGATGCTCAGTATACATTTGATATGATACCTGTGAATGTCCTTAAAAATAGAATTAAGGGAGCCTGGGTGGGAAGGATCGTGGGTTGTCTTTTAGGAAAGACCGTTGAAGGTATCAGAACAAATGAACTCATTCCCCTTCTTAAAGAGACCGGCAACTATCCTATGCACAGATACATACAGAAATCTGACATGAACGAAGAGATATACAACAAATACAAATACAATCTGAGAAACCGCTGCTATGCGGATGATATAGATCATGCGCCTTCAGATGATGACACCAACTACACGGTCCTGTCTGCGATAATAATCGATGAATATACGGATGATTTCACTTCTTCAAATGTAGCTAAAGCATGGCTGGAAAAACAGCCAAAGAATGCATACTGTACAGCAGAAAGAGTAGCATATCTGAACTTTATAAAAGGATATATGCCAGCTGATTCAGCCATATACAAGAATCCTTTCAGAGAATGGATCGGAGCACAGATACGTGCTGATTACTATGGATACATCAATCCAAAAGACCCGGATAAGGCTGCTTTTATGGCATGGAAAGACGCAAGGATCTCACATGTCAAAAACGGTATATATGCTCCGATGCTCATTGCGTCAATAACAAGCGTCGCTGCTTACTGTGACAGTATGAAACAGGCTGTAGTCGTAGGACTGGAGCAGATCCCTACAACATGCAGGCTTCATAAGGCAGTCACTAAAATACTGAAGCAATATGAGAATAACGTTCCCTGTGAGAAGGTTTTTGACGGCATCCATATAGAATTCGATGAATACTGCGGACATCATTGGTGTCATGCAATATCAAATGCTTGCATCGTGATCGCTTCCCTGCTTTACGGAAACGGAGAATTTGCAAGATCCATATGCCTTGCGGTACAGACAGGATTTGATACTGACTGTAACGGAGCCACGGTCGGTTCTATAACAGGTATGCGTTGCGGCATAAACCAAATCCCGGAGATATGGACGAAACCGATCAATAACAAACTTGATACTTCGATCTTCGGCGTGGGTACTATAAATGTTGACTATGTGTGCGATCTGGCTATGAAGCATATATGTAGGTATTCGTTGCATTACAAAGAGGAAACAGACAGCCGTGCATAACGGTCATAAGATATCTGACTTCAATATCGAATACTGTAAACAATCACAGATCTCACCTGCAAAATGAGATCCCCCTCTGATCCTGCCTTCGAAAATCATTCCTGCTTTTTGCATTACTTTTCCGCTTGCGGGATTTAAAGGATTATGATACGAAAAGACCCTGTTGAATCCTGCATCAAAGAAATACCGTATTACAACCTTAGCAGCCTCAGTAGCGATTCCTTTATTCCAGAAAGATTTGGAAATGCAATACCCTATGCATATACTGCTTATATCTTCATTTATCTCATTACCGCATATGTACCCGATCAGCTTGTCTTCATATACGATCGCCCACATATAGAAATCGGGTTTACTGTAGCTGCTTACATATACTGATATCATCTGTCTTGTCTCATCTGTGTTTTTGTGGGGATACCTCATCACAAACTGTGAGTTTTCCGATGAGCCGGACCAATTTTCAAAAACTGCATTACTGTCGCTTTCTGTAAATCTTCTCAAAACCAGCCGTTCTGTTTTAATAGTCTGTGTTCCTGTACACTTTAATTTCATTAGTACATCCTCCTTTGATATCTAGGATTTTGGTGGAGATAAGCGGGATCGAACCGCTGACCTCTTGAATGCCATTCAAGCGCTCTCCCAGCTGAGCTATACCCCCATATGCAGATAAATATACTATCATATATTTAAAGTGTCAATTCCGATCTATCAACTCCTTAATAACACTATAATACCGCCACTTTCTACAAATATCTGAATCTTCAATGAGTCCTTAACTAAACATCAATCTCCGCAAAAAGAAAAATGTATTTACAGAAATGAACCGAAAAGTGTATATTTATAGACGTTCAGTTGTGAACTTTAAACATATTATCATTTTATCTGTAAAACAGATTGGAGTTGAAATAATGACGAATACAGGTAAGGTATCAAAGAGCGAAATCATATCAAAACTTAAAGAGAGACTAGAACCGCTTGACTATGTATATGCTCTATGGCTTGAAGGCGCTGATGCAAACGGCACAGCTGATGAATATTCAGATATAGATTTGTAGGTTGATGTTGCTGACGAGCGTGAAAGCCATGCTATTGAAGCAGTGGAAAAAGCTTTATGCGAGCTTTCCGGATTTGATTACAAATATGTCATGCGGCATGACCATCCAAAAATCAGGCAACGGATATACCATCTCAAAGGAACAGTTGAATACCTCATGATTGATTTCTGCTGGCAGCTGCATAGCCGGCATAAAGACAGCTATTCATACTATATGAACGACCCGATAGAAGCGGTAAAGATACTGTTTGATAAAGATAATATCATTCGTTATAAGGAACTTGATCCGTCTGAATTTACCGCATCCAATGAGATGAAACTGGAAGAAATGAAATACCGTTATACTCAGCATTCCAGGGTCATCAAATATGTCCTTCGCGGTCAGTATCTTGAAGCTTTTGCTTATTATCAACGATATGTCATTGAACCGTTGATCTTCCTGCTTCGGCTTATACATACTCCGGCATATACGGATTACGGTTACATACACATCTCGCAGCATATCCCAAAAGAAATGTCAGAAAAGCTTGAATATTTAGTGAAAGCATCTTCTCTGAATGACATAAAAAACAAGATCTCTGAAGCGGAACTGTGGTTTTGCGAACTAATGGAAAACAAATAATTGTAAAATCCCTCAATACAATACCGCATTACATAAAAATATACCGAAACCTGGCACAGAAATAAGCAACCATTGCAAAACAGGTTTTTTCCTGTCAGCTATGATATATACCATTACACATATTGCAGACTGTATAGGTATTTCCGCTGCTTTAAATCTCTCTGTTTAAGCGGTGTATTTCAAAATCTATGACTTATTATGCTTTGTCTTTGGTCTCCACCTTCAATACATTACCTGACAGTAAGCACTTATCCTCCTTGAAATCACCGGCATATGGCAGTACCTGGTTCACAAATACTTCTACGATTTTAGGGTCAAATTGCGTTCCCGAGCATCTCCTCAATTCATTGATGGCTTCTTCCTGGGTTATTCCGACCCTATAGCTTCTCTTGCTGGTCATTGCATCATAAGCATCAGCAACACTTATTATCCTCGCTTCAAGCGGTATCATCTCACCTTTGATGCCATTAGGATATCCACTGCCATCCCATTTTTCGTGATGATCAAGAACAAATTGTGCTAACTCCGAAAATTCATTTGTAGAGCTCAATATGCGCCAGCCGATTTCGGGGTGCTTTTCAATCTCTTTTTTTTCGTCAACGTCGAGTCTCTCCTCTTTATTCAGAATTTTCTCATCGATACCTATTTTACCGATATCATGAATAAGCCCGGCGATCCTTATCTGATTGACATCATCCGCATTAAAATCCATTTTCTGTGCAATAGCTTTACAGATAGTACTCACCCTGTTTGAGTGCATCGACTCCCTTTTACTTTTTTCAAATAATGTATTCATGATAAGGTCTATCGTTTTACTCCTCATACTCGAACGCTCATACACCTTATGTATGTACATATGGTTTTCTGCATTTGCCAATACTTCTAAAATCTCCTGTTTTTCATTCTTTTTCGTATCATATCCGCAGGAAATTGTCAGTTCAACATTTGCGACTGTCACTTCTGATGCCAGCTCCTTTATATGGGCTGCAATCTCCACTGCTTCTTCAACACTGGTATTTGGCAACAGAACAGCAAACTCATCCCCTCCGATCCTGGAAATAACGCCATTTTTCGCGCATGCTTTTTTGATTATTTCTGCTGCTTTAATAAGAAGTCTGTCACCGGAGTCATGTCCAAATGAATCATTGATCAGTTTCAATCCATTGATATCACACATGATCACGGATAGTGGAAGGTTAGACTTTTTGTCAAGTTTCTTTAATTCTTCTTCATGAAATCTTCGGTTATAGAGACCTGTGAGATAATCGTGATATCCATAATAGATCAGATCAGCTTCAGATTTCTTTTTACCTGTGATATCGCTCGTAAAAACCAGATAACTGTGCTCATTCAGTTTAACTGCATCAACGTTCCACCATCGCATTGAACCGTTCTTATGCATATATTTTATTTCGCCGCTTACAGATCCTTTTTTTAAAAGCGACTTGAAGAGTTTCGTTGCGGTAATTATTGATTCTTCAGCTATAATATCTTTTATACTCATTTTCAATAATTCTATGCTGCTATAACCGGTTATTTTTGTCGTAGCTTTATTTGCGTCAAGATACATTCCCTTTTCGTCAATGACGAAAATACCATAAGGGGCGTTTTCAATATAGATGCTATACTTTTTTTTACTTTCAAATAGGGCCCTTTCTGCTATCTTACGGGCTGTGATATCGCGGATATTACATTGAATGACCTTTTTATTATTTTCCATATATACATTACTGACGAACTCAACATTTATAAGCTTCCCGCTTGCTGTCTGCAGAGGCATATCCTCATATCTGATATAGTCATTATCCTGCAGTTCTGAAAAATTCTCCCGATTCGACAGCCGGTCTTTAAATGATCCGATATCCCAGATGGCTCTGTCTTTAAACTGTTCTTTTGAATAACCCAGTAAATTGATCAAAAATGGATTAACATCCTGAATGATACCCGTTTTCGGATCTAGAATGATGATCCCATCCTTTGCCGCTTCGAAAAGACGACGGTATCGGGTTTCCGAAGCTTTCAAAGCTTTCTCTGTTCTTTTCCTGTTATCTGGTCTTTCGTTAATATTATTTCCCATTCTATTCCCTCATCAGCAGTGATTAATATTCATCTTTTCATACCTACCAGACAATTATATAATTTCTGTTTTCATGTATCTCTTTTGATCTGAAGATGTTTTTTCAGTGTGCTATACGGCAAATGACCGTTATAAGGCGTTTTATTTAAAAAGCAGCCTATAGATAAATCACTAACTAGGAAAATTCCATCTTCATTCAGGTTTCTAGTTTCTTTGACAGCTTCATCCAGTAATTCGTTCAGATCAAGCATTTTTCTACTCCATTTAAATTGTAGATTTTAATGTTATATAAATATTGTATGATGATTAATGTCTGTTGTCAAACTAGATAGAGTCAATTTACTGTAGGGTTAAAGAAGATACCTTCCCGTAAGCAAATATTTGCATCTAGATAATACATCATGCCTTGACCCATTTCAACAAACCCCCCGTATTTCTTTGAGAAGCCAGGATGTTTGCGTTCTCTTGCCCTGTGTCAGAACCGGCATCTGAACATTTTTGTAGAATTCATTCCGTATCCCTCTGATCATCTCAGTCTTGTCTTTATGCTTTTCCACCTGCTGCTGCTCTTCCTCTTTCTTCCTCCTGTACTTCACCAGATCGAGGATATTGCCGCCATTCATCCTGTATACTGCAAGCTTTGCCATATTCTTTACGTTTTTGATGCTCCAGCCTTTAGGCCTGCTGCTAAGCCTGTTTGAGTATATATGGCTCACATGACCTTCAGCGCTGCATCCAATAACATCGCCTCTCTCATCGTCATATACCTGTATCCCGTCCCAGTTGCTGAGGATATATCCTGAAGCTTCGATCACGCCTTCCTTCCTGCTCTCTTCTTCCGTCATCTCAATTATCTTGCCCAGTATCGCCTTTACTGACGCCTTATCAGCATCGTACAGAGCATCCTTAAGCGTCTTCTGCATTATGTCGTCCATGTGTGCAGATGCCTGCTTCATATACTTCTTTAGGTGGTAACGGTCTAAAACAAACCTGCTCCTGTCTATCATTTTTGTACCAGCCCTTATCCAGCTCGCTCCGTCTCCTGCTATGTATATCCTCTCTATGCTGTCCCAGTCATATCTTCCGTATATGTAATCCAGAACCCTCTCCCATAGTACTGCATTGCTCTCGTTGAGTGATGAGAAGTATCTTGCATTCCTGAGCTTACGCCTCTTGCTCTTTGTGTTCTCATTCTCTACTCCCTCATGCACATATACCAGCCTGGGCATCGCTATACCGCCTTTCTGGAGGGGAACATGGTCTTCGTCAGCTTCTATATATATTATCCTGCATTTCTTTCTTTCCCCCATATCTTCTTCCTCTTCAGGAAAGTCGAAATCATACTTGCTGATATAGTTCATGACCGTCTGCTTGCTCAGTTCGTCAGATGTGCCTATCGCTTCCTCTCCGCTTTTCCGGTATGACGTCTGCACAGCTTCATTTATCAGTTCTTTCTCTACGTCGCTGGCTATGTTCTCATGCGCCTTTATCCCGAATATGCCGTCTACTATGTATTCACAGCTCTCTGTCTTCACCCTCTTGAAACACGTTCGCTCATATGTTACCTTTCCCATTCTGGTCATAAATGAGTTGCATCTCTTATGTACGACCTCGTACTTCATCTTCCTCTCTTCGCTTTCCCGTAATTCCTTGTCCATGTCTTCCAGGATCTCTGATATTATGTGCGTGCCTAATTCTAACAGGTCTTTACGTATACCGTTTGATATCTGGCCTATATCTTCACCTTCTTTGATCTGGTTGACTATTCTTTTGTGTATTTTTTCCGTGATGTTTTCATAAAAATACTGTATACTCTTATACATGAGAGACACTCTTTCCTTTCAATATTAAATTTTGCAAATACTATTTTAACAGAAAGTTTCGTCTCTCTCTTTTTATTTCATTTCCCTACAGTAACTTTACTCTAAC
>Ga0172381_10005037_pt1 | contig 13492 bp, 23 predicted proteins | sample Leawel6488metaG_FD_119754 | JGI IMG/M metagenome (GOLD analysis project Ga0172381, IMG submission 119754) | Leachate microbial communities from a municipal landfill in Southern Ontario, Canada - Leachate well 64-88 metaG | ecosystem: Engineered > Solid waste > Landfill > Unclassified | place... | reverse complement strand
AGATACTCCAATGTACGGAGACGGATTATGACTCAAAAAACCATTATCGAGAGAAAAAAAGAAGTAAGAACCGTCGTGCCAGCGGTGAACGAAGTAATTACTATAGATGTCCCTAGAATTGTCTGGGACTGTGATTTTTGCGCCAGAGGATCGGGAGACAGAATGCCCTCATGTCTGGGGTGTGGAAAACATGCTTGCAATTTTTGCCTTCAGAAAAATAAAATCTTTGAGGAATATGAGTTTGAAGTAGGTGATGCCGGATATAGTGGAGACTCTTACTCGTGTTATGATTATCCCGCGTCGGACGATTATAGAGCTGGATACTTTTATCTATGTCCAGACTGTAGAAAAACTCCGCCAGAAAAGATTCAAGATTTAATGAGTCATATGAAAGGTCTTGCTGAACTTGAAGTGGTAGTAAAAGAAATCACGAACATTATTCTAGATGATATAGAGAGGTTAAGGAAATGAGTTCCGACATATTGGAGACGGGCGATTGGGTACAACTCGCATATCCACCCCTTTTAGTGTTCCAAATAAAAACAATTAGATTTAGTACATGGAGTAAAAAAGCGTATTGCACGGACAAAGAAGGGCATGAATATTATGCAGAAGATCTACGAAAAATCACGAAGGAAGAAATCGAGCAACACAAAGAAGAAACCAAAACTATGAATACTAAAGACTCCGAATCTGAGATACACGAAATTGCAAATCAGATCTCGTTCTTCCTTGGAAAGCATAATACGAGTCTTGATAATCTCAAAAGGCTCCACCAAAAGTTTTATGACCTAGAAGACTGTATGAAGAGTATACTGTGGGACGAAGAAATTAAGAGGAGAAAGGAAGAGATGCTCGACTATATGGTGGAGTTTACGGTTAAGACCACCTTTACAGGTAAAATGGTTGTGAGCGCTCCAGATCCAGATGAAGCAGACAGAAAGATAATAGAAGAGGAAGATATGGAATATGACAATTATCTAGAAATTACGGTTCCGACCATTAAAGTTCTTAAAGTAGAGAAAATCGGAGATGACAAATATTATGACTACTAAATTCCTTTATAAGCAAGTAATAGTTGTCCGAGAAGATCTTAAAATGTCGCCGGGGAAACTGGCGGTTCAGGTAGCTCACGCGAGCGTGGGAGTGATATGTAACGGATCTGGAGTATATCGAGCAAAAGCAACGCTGGAAAATTGGTTTGCCGAAGGATTTCGAAAGATAGTTCTTAGGGTCCCATCGGCGAAAGAAATTATAGCGCTCGAAGGAAAGTGTGCGGAACACAATCTTCCGTTCTATACGGTTTATGATTTCGGCCTGACAGAACTGGACCCCAACACTCTTACCTGCATAGGAATCGGACCTGATTTAAACGAGAATATCGATAAAATTACGGGGAGATTGGGACTATGGAAATAACTTTCTTTTCAATCGGATGGGGCCTATATGGAACCTTATATTTTTACCTCGCCCTATCTTGTGCAAAAGAACATTTTCGCTATGTTCCGTTACATGTGATTCTTTCATCTCTAGGGTATTTTGCCTCTATGACAGAAATGGGGATGTATAGATGATGTACTACGTTAGCCCAACTTACGCAGCCCGTTTAAGGGCTCAGGAAGAATTTGAGTGTTCCAATTGTGGAAACTGTTGTACTCAGTGTACGCCCATAGATGTCACTATGGAAGATTTAAAAAGGATCGCAGAATACTTTGGGAAGTCGATGAAAGTCGCAGCAAAAGACACTGTAGAATTAATCCTGAAAATGGTTCGCTAATTATTAAGCACGATAGACCTTGTAAATTTTATAACCTTAAAAACAAGAAGTGTAAAATATATGAGGTTAGACCGGAAATATGTCGGTTGCATCCGTTTTTATCGTCGGAGCCAATAGAATCGAGAGAATTTATTGTACCATTACACTGTGAACCTGCGTGTGGAGTTTACGAGAAAATGAAGGAGAGGGGAGAAATAAAATGAAATACTTACTAATATTTATAATACTAATCAGCCTGTCGTGCGCCGATAACGGATCGATTGCGATCACGCGAGTTGACGGTGAGTATGTCAATATACTCGATAATCAACTTGAGGACATGATTGAATTTGATCTGGCAGAAAATAATTGGAATGTAATTTTAAGCGTGGACTCATATATTTGCGACAATCACGCGATGGTCAATGCATTGAAATTATTAAATTGCTCAATGATTACCAATACGACCGATCTCGAAATAGTCAAGATGGTTGAGATCGAATATGTAAGACGACAAAACGAAATAGCAGAAATAAAACGCGAGCAAGAACAGGCGGCGCGTGATCTGGTAAATCGGACGCATGTGAATACATATGAGTGGATTAAGGGAGAGGCATAAAATGATAGTCAATTTCAAGTGTTGGCATTGTGGTACGGCTCAGCGCGTTGAGGCTCAACCGATACCATTAGACCAAACTGGAGGCCAATCAGGCTTCTACGAGTTTGATATAGACTGCCACAATCGTGGAAAGAATCTTGAAACCGTGTTAAAGGAGAGACAATGAACGACGATTGGTTAACAAGAAATTTACCAGAATCATTTTTCACAGAAGCGGGAAGACATTCTGCCGAAAAGTTTAAATCATTGTTCAAGGAAATTCCCGATGAGTATAAACCTTTAGCCTATGCTATAATCGTATTATCCGCAGAAACTGCGCCAGAAATGAAGCGCTGTCAAGAGTTCCGACAAATTTTATTTTTGACTTATAAAAGTCTGTTAGAAGAAAACAAGATTGACCTTGAACTTCCTCATTATTGGTACGCAGACGGAGTAATGATCAACCCTGAATGGATCGTAAGGATTACTAATGGTATAATCGGGTGGATATGTGACGACAGCGTAGAAGAATGTTTGATGGAAGGAGAATGTAGATATTTTAAGAGGGGAGAGAAGATATGAAATTTTTATCTAATATTTTTCGGTCAATTCCTCGCAGTATTAATATATCTCTTCCAAAATCCGATCTAGACCTCTTGAAAAAGAAATGTCAAACAATGGCGGTAACTCCCGAACAATATGTGGCCAACCTAATAGCGATTCACGTAAGGCCGAAACAAGATAAGGTTTTTCGGATGATAACAAAAAGAGGACTCCTTATTGACTCGGGAGAAAAATCTATAGATGAATACTTAAGTAAAATGTTAGAGGACGACGGAGAGAAAACATGAGTCAATTGAAACGTTATGCCTGTCAGACGGCGAAGACAGTTGTTGGAGCATCGGTAATTATCTGTATCGTAATTGTGGCTGGCATATTAGCAAAATTATTAGAATACCCCGAAATATTACGCGGATTATTTTGTTTAATATGGACATTAATATTTCTAATGATATCGCTTTTTATTGGACATGAAATTTTTAGGAAATATGACATATGCCAGAGGTTTAAGTGAATCTAGAGCAAGCGATAGAATGTCTGTACCACATAGCCTATCATCCACATGGAGACGAAAAACATATTAGAGAAGAGGCGAGATATGCCCTCAGAGAATTGGGCGAAGATTTAGAAGAGGCAGAAAAAGAAGCAACAAAAGATGTAGACGAGCCTAGTAGATTTTAAACTTTTTTTTAAGGAGTGTTATTTATTATTAATAATTTCGACACCATAGACCCCAATTTTATTAAAGATTTATTGGCTTCCGATTTGAGTACCTGGATTGTGGCGCGAAATTTACGACTCAGTGGGTATACGGTTACGTTGCCGCCGATTGGGATAAGACCGGATACTGGACGGATTAGGGAGTATGCGGACTCTGGAGACTTGGTGGTTAATGGAAACGTTATTGAAGTGAAACATAGACCGGATTTACAGTTTGGTGGGTTGAAGGAGTTCCCTTATAATTCGGTAATCGTGGACGTGGCCCACCATTACGATGGGTTGGTGGTCAAGCCTCGTTATTATGTTATCTGTAATTCGACGCTGAGTGGGGCGATTATTGTATCGGGGAAGACTTTTGGTAAATGGACTGAAAGTACAAGGTGGGATAACAAAAGAAAAAGGATGAGGACGTTTTACCTCGTAGATACTCGACTTTGCAACTTTTGGGATTTTGGCGAGAGGCCGAGATTTGGATCTTAATAGTTTTCTCCCATTTTAAACTATATAATCAGACTGCGGCGGAATAATAGATAACTTTATATACTATTAGAATAGTTATTATATAATGACTGAAAATAATAGAGATGAATATTTAAAACAATATACCAAAGACCACAAAGAAGAAATACGAGCAACTAAAAGAAAATCATATCATAAACTAAAAAACCAACCAGAGAAGGTTGCGTATAAAGAAAAGTATTACGAAGAAAACAAAGAAACAATTCTCGCACGGAGCAAGGAATGGAAAGAGAAAAATAAGGATTACGTTAAAGAACAATCAAAAGAATATAAAGAAAAGAACAAAGAAATTATTAAAATTAAGAATAAGGAATACAAAGATAAAAATAAAGAATCAATTAAAATTAAGAACGCAGAATACCGGGAAACCCATCGGAAAGGGATAAAAAGAATAAGCAAAATAAAATATGCAGAAAAGCAAATAACCTTTTTAGATGGAAAATATACAAAGAAAAGTAAAATACCCAAAGAAGACATTATAAATCTCTTGGGAGGAAAGTGCGCTCAGTGTAACATAACCGATTTAGATACGTTAACGGTTGATCACATCAACAACGACGGGGCAAAAGATAAGAAAGAAATGAACCTCAATAGCAGTATAAAACAAGTTAAAAAGCTAATAAAAGAAGGATGGAGTTTAGAGCAATTAAAGGAAAAATTTCAGGTCCTGTGTTGGAATCATAACTGCGCAAAATCGTATAGGGGATATTTTGATCTCTTAGATACGGAATTAACCTATAAACAAAGATGGAGACTTAAACTTTTGAGAGAAGCGTATGACCTTTTTGGGCCATGTAAAACGTGTGACGACACGAACCTTAAATACCTAACGATTTCTCATGTTCATGACGACGGGGCTGAAAGAAAACGAAACGGAGAAAAATGTGGCACCGACTTGTTAAATGAATTTAGGAAAATAAACTGGAACGAGTCTATAAAAGAAGATTTTTGTTTAGAGTGTTTTAATTGCAACTGCTCACGACAAGTTAGAAAACAGAGAAACAGTTCACAAAGGGGAATAAATCTTACCTCGCCACCACATCAGCCATAGCTTGAATAGGATCGTCCCCATCCGCGACCTTATCTAACACTTTTGAAACCGCAGGATCTACTTTGGGTTGGGCCTGTTGTCCTAAATCTTTTTCTGACTCAAAATTTTCTTGGAGCCGAATTCCAATTACAGAACTATTTATCCAATTCCTGTACTCTTGTTGACTGATATCCCCACTTCCTCTGGCCGCGATCATAATTTTTAATTCATTTTGTGTATCTTTTGGTTCGATTGGGGCCGGGATCAGCTCGTAGCGATATCCTTTCTTTTTAAATCCATTAATATCAAGCCAATTATTTCCAAATTTGCTGGCTTCTCTACAGAATTTTAACCTACCAGATTGAATATACGCAAAGAAAGTTGACATTTTTGCGCTGGCCGAGCTGTTATCGAGTAGCGCCGACTTCCCTTCCCCTCCATCTGAAAGCGCCGAAACCGGAAAAACTATCTCATACATCTCACGAGTTGCGAAATTATAGAAAGAAAGTATGTCCTGACGGTCGTAATAGTGAGGACGATTTAAACTCATATTGGAAGGAATCGGTGTATTCTCAAACGAATTATTACCTTCTAATATGTTCTTTGCAATATCTGATGTCCCCGGCATATTTTCATCTGTAATAACCAGATCTTTGGGATTAATCTGTTCATTCATGACAACATAAATTAGGTCGTAGCTGTAAGCAGCAAGATCAATATATGGTAAAAGGTACTCTAATATGCTTTCATCTATGAACCTAGATCTCAATGGAGATAAAGAGAATACTTGATTTTTATCCAAACTGATTATTTTCCCAGACTTAGTACCAGAACTTATAGTTTGGTCAAAGTTAAGTCCCCCTTCATTATCGTAATACATTCCTTTCCAGCGAAGGGCCGTGCTAATTATTTTATCATTTTTGGGTCTTATAAACGAGTCATAAGGTCTTCTTTGCATAGCAGTATAATTTACATATCCAGAATTGGAGTCCTTTCCCCAAGCGAGTTCTGAGACTCCACGACCACCTCTAAAACCATCCGAATCTGCAACCTGAGCCCAAGAGAAGAAATCTATATCTTCTAGGTTCTCTGCAATATCGTGACTCATTTCCACGTCTACTTTTCCTTTCGGATCATAGACATTATGATAAAATGGTTTAGAAAATTTTAATTGCGTATCGGTTCCAGACAGAGCTTGGACCAAAGGATTCATGGCAGCGAGTATTAAATCCTTGTTAGACACTCGTTGATTAAGGATTCCTTTCTCTAACTTAGATTGAATATCGCCTGTAAAATCAGACATCTTTCTTCCAATCTCCGTTAGCAATTAAATACGTATTTTAAAATTATGAATTAAATATAATTACAAATTCACGATATAATTCTACATCCCACTTAACACTTCGTACATCTCAACCCGCAGAGCCAAATTACTCCACCATTCTAAATATTCTTTATAATATATCGAATCGTAATCGAGAATCTCAATAAAGCAAACTTCCTCAATCTCTCCTGAGTCATCAACAGATAATTCGCTCCTCCATCGGCTACATCCTCCCTATACCATCCAACCCTTTGTTGAGACATAATGATCCCAATTTGTATAAATTAAACTTCTGTTAGCATCTTGCAAATCTAAGCCTTGCTCGGCTTCACCAATGGTCACTTCGTCGTACCACCATTTTATAGCAATATTACTTCTACATAAAATGAAGTTTCTGTAGGTACTCAAAACCGACTCGTCTCTCTTCTTGTGCCATTGAACTTTGATAGGTTCTCTCATATCATGATCACTCCCACTGAGATATAGAGTCTTAATAACATTTAAGGGTTTCCCTAAAATGGACAATTTTAAGGTTTCCCCTACAAAAGAAATCCTAGTTTCAAATTCCATTTTAAAATTATGAATTAAATAAAAACCGAAACGTTTATATAGTATCAAATATATTATTTATTTTAATGTCTGACTATACTAAACAAATTACCGTTCATCTTAACTATTTAGTCCAAGAAAAATTAGATAACACTACCGATCTTAACGCTTATGCCGATAAAGTATTATCTGATTATTTTGGTATAAATTACGATGAGGCGTATTCGAATTGTACGGGACCTAATAAATGGGGTATTAATAAGTCTGGAGAATAATGAAATTTAAGGATTGTATATCTGAAAACGGATGGATATCTCCATTAAAAGCGAATCCGTCTGGAAAAATAAAAAGAAAAGGGCCAAGGACATTAACATTAAATCTCGTTCTTTTACAGAAAATTTCAGAAATTGTCCCCGAAAACAAAAGATCTGCTTTAATTGATTATATACTTTCTTCTCATTTTGGTATTAAATATGAAGATGCATACCCTGAATCGTATGCAAAAAGTTGTGGGGAACTTAGATATTGGGACTCTACCGAATATTACAAGTCATTAGACATTCAATATCCAGGAAGATTTTCAACAAAAACAAAAAGACGAAAGCAATTTTCTTACAAGGAATTTATGTTAAAGATAAAGGAGTGATAGATAGTGGTTTTAGATGGTGTGATTCTTCAAGATATACAAAGGACGATTGAGCGCGGACGGAAGATGGGAATACTGAAAGAAGGGGACACGAAACCTGATATGGGAACAATATTGTACATCGATATGGTATGGCGGACATTAAATATTAGTCACGATTTAGATACCGATAAAATAGACTTTGAACTTCAACATAAAAAAATGCTTCAGTTTGGGAATCTAAATAAGATTCTGGCAACTTACGAACAAATAAGAAGTAAGAAGGAAGCCGGAAAGGTTGAAGAAGGGTTGTTTGCTAAGATCGTTAAAGAGTCTATAGCAACTGACAAGAAAAAGGAAGCGGAAATGCAGAAGAAATTTGAGGCCATCGCTGTGAAAGTGGCTCGTGGAGAGCAATTAACGGAGGAGGAACAGATTATTTTCGATGCGGGATGCGAATCGGCTCTTGCATAACGAACTGTTAGATTGGAGCTAATGGTTCGATTCTTTTTTTTTTGAACTATCTGGAATTTCCAGATAGTTGAACTTATCGACGTTTCCGATATGTTCATCCGAAAGTTATAAATACTATTAGAACGTTACGGTATTTAACCTTTTCTGGAGAATGATTTTTGATGGACAATATTAAACAAGATGAAGTTATGACATTTAAGGCATCGACCGTGATCAAAAGTAGACTAGAAAAACTCTCCAAACGAGAGGGAGTTTCAGGCGCGGGGTTCCTTCGCGACATGATTAATCGTGAGTATAAGAGGGTGTTTGGAGAGGGGGAGTAGATATGGAGGTTGAGGAGTTGAGTTATGAAGAGTTGATAAAAGAAAAAAAAAGGAAGAAAAACGAATACCAAAAAATATATAGAAAATCAAGCGATATTATTCTAGAGAAAGGAAAAATCCGAAGAAAAAAATATTATGATAAGACTAGGACAGCCAGCATCTTATACAGCAAAAACTATAGGATACTCCACGAAGAAGAGACCAAGCGATCTAGAAAAGAATTTAACCTAAAATTAAAAATATCCGCTTTCAATAAAATAGGAGGCCCGCGTTGCATAATTTGTGGAGACCAAAATATAAGTCATTTAACAATTGATCACATAGACTCAACCGGAAATTTAGATAAAAAGAATGGATTATATTCAGGAAAATTATACGCCGCCATTGTTAGTAGATATTACAAAAACACAGAAAATCTTAGGGTACTTTGCTATAATCATAATTGCTCCCGATCGAGAGATTACCTCGATATCCCAAGAGAAAAACAAAATGTATACCAAAGATATCGGACCAAACTTTGGAAAGAAGCGTTTGATTTCTTTGGTCCATGTTCCTGCGGTATTTCTGAATTGAGGTTCCTCACTATGTCTCATATACACAACGACGGTGGGGAACAAAGAAGATTGGGGAATCATCCGCGAAGTGGGATCGGATTAATAAAACGTTTTAGGAAATTGGGCTGGCCCCAATCCATTAAAGAAGATTTTTGCCTCGAATGTTGGAATTGTAACTGTGGCCGAGGAAAATTATATTAATCTCCCCATCAGATTTCTCCTAGCCCCAAAATTATTAAACGGGAGGTCCGTTCTTTGAGATCCATTCGCGCCGCGCGACAGGAAGTATCCACGATAGTACTTGGGGATTTTATCCCTGTCTGTTTTTATTTTTATTCGTCTTACGTTGTCCCCGTTTCCGGCGTCTAAGACATTGACCGTAACCAGACCACTCGACGTGAGGGGCTCGCCATGCCCGTCTTTACTATGGATTGCCTTTAATCCGTTATTCTGAATTGCAAGAAATCCTCTTTTTTGCCTGTCGTCGTCCAACAACAGTAAACTTGGTTTTCCCAAGTGTTTCTGTAAAGAGATAGCTAATTTTCCTTTTAAGCTATGAGTAATCTTAACCTCAGTTAATCCAGGAATTTCCCCTTGTTCAATCGCAGATGTTAATACCGAATTAGTGTTGTCGCCCCATATCCTTTGAATATTAAAATGCTCTACTGCATCTCGTATATATTTAAACTGCGATGGCTTGCTTGGTGTAGTATAGCTGTAGTCCCACTTATCCATAAATTTACTTACTAATCGTGTTAAAACTCCATTATTATACGCAAAAACTGTAAAATGTGCTGGGTCTCGGGATTTGGCAGGATCATACGCACCATATATTTTATAACCAAACCAATCGTCAGGATTGAAGGTATTATATCTTGCTGGGTCTGCGTAGTTAACCAACAAACTTTCCTTTCCCAATCGGATACTCTCATCGATTCTATCTTCTTCAAAGAATGAATCCGAAATTGACCTCGGACACACTAAAAATTCCTGGGCCCACTCTTGAGGAGCCATTATGGTTCCCTGCTCTTCCAAATACTTTAAAGAAAACATTTCGGGCCAAAGAGCCTTCTTTTCTTCTCCGGATCTAAAAGTCCTAGTTTCCCAGTCATATGAAGTAATCGCAGGTTCTAATCTTACGTTAAATCTTACAGACTCTTCATCATCTTCGCTTGTTTTATAAAATTCCTTTTGATACCAAAGATCGGCGTAAGACTGAGGAGTTCCGATTAGATGAAGTTCTCCGATACCAGGCAATGGCATAGGAAGCACAACTTTTCTAAACAATCTATTTATCTTTTTGATGATTTCTGGCTCTACAGAAACCACATTTTGCCTATCTTCATCCGTATAAAAATCATCTACGAGGATATGAGTAGGATGCAGACCTCTCAAAGCTCCCAAAATACTATAACAATTAATACTAATATGGGGAGCCTTCGACAGCGATCTTTCATTAGCGTCTCTCCATCTATATTCGGCTTTTGATGTGGCCGTGGAGTACTCATCATATAGCCCTTCTGCAAAGAAAAAAGAGTTACTTATTAATTCTTTAAGTTTTCCTACGTGTGCCCCAGACAAATCCTGATTATATGAAATATATGCAATGTCAAGATTTTTTTTATCTTTTTTATTTTTCCAAATTAACCAAGCAATGTAAGAATAAAATCTCAAGCTTTTGTAATGCAATCTGGGGCCACAATACATCGTTCTATTATTATTTTGTAAAAAATCGCAACTTCTTTTTATATATTCTCCGCCCACATATTTACCATATTTCTCCTTAATAGCCAAAGAAAAAATTTTCTCCACAAAAAGATAAAACGAATTATAAGTTTCTTCGTACAACCTCCCGGCTGCATCCATAGTTTCGTCGTCTAGAACTTTAGCGACAGAAGCATCTAAGTCCAGCCCGCGTCTTTCATCATCTTTTTGACAAATTTGCTTCCCTTCGTCAATATATTTGTATCGCCATGTTGTGGTCTCGGATATGGATCTTTTGGAATTGGTTTTTCTCCCGTTACAGAGATCTCGCCCTTAAGAATGCTTATAATCCGTTTTTCATGAGATGTCTTATAGAGAAGGTCTATTTCATCCCTCACCAATAAGGTACACTCATAAAAAGGATCTATAACCTCTGATGGTCGGAGATCATACAATTGGGCTATCAGTAGCTTCTTCGTCCCCAGCGGGCTTTTCAGGAAAGGTTTCTATCTCATCATTTTCCTTTGTCGTTTCGTCATCCGAAGACATCCATCCAGACTTACGAAGCACAATAAAGAACAAGGTCAACTGAGGAGTAAAGATCTTAGTATTATCTTCGGCATTCTTGTAGAATCCTTGACTCTCGAGAATCTTAGCATCTAATACAGGATTAAAGTCGTCATAGTACTCCTGATCTGTCCCAGGAGATTGATCATTGTCCACCAGAAGCCTTTTCCTATAATCGTTAGGATTCCTTATGGAATAGATCAGGATAGGCTTAATAACGCTATTAACGTACTTGTAGTCCTCCTCATTCTCTGTCCAGGGTAAAATTGCCTCTCCCTCTTTCTTGCCGAACAAAATCTTCATTACCTTCTCAAGTTTAGGAGCATATCTAAGGTAAAGATCCTGTCCAGGCTTCATCAACGTTATCTTTGTGTCTGCGTTCAGTTGCAGATCTTCGCGCTGCGAAAAAAGCATTTTATTCTTCATGGTATTTATCATCCTCTTAAAAGAAAACATATTTTACAAATTATAATTAGTTTTATACTATTTAAAGATTTCTATTGGTTTAAAAAAAAGAAAAAATAACATTAGGTGAGAAACCTAATGTGTTGCAGTTGCATCGTATACATAGAAACGAGCGGGTCCCCAAGTATAAGTGCTGTCGTACATGAAGCCCTCAATGGTAGTAGGCTGGATGTACCCATCTTGGTCTCTATTCAACGTTGCTGAATCGATAGTTCCAAGAAGTTCAATGGAAAGCATCTTGTTATATCCGGTAGAAACCACGTCTCCGCTGTCCAACAGGAAGGACAGTCTCTTAGAGATGAGGGTTCCAGCCGCAGGTGCGGAACCGGAAGGATTGTTCCAGAACGCTTTCATCATCGCGTTATTCTTCCACTGTACATCCAGAGTACCGATGATATTATAGGTGGTGGGCTGCAAAGTAGTAGGATAGTTCTCCGAGATAACGACGCCCTTTCCAGGTGCAAAATCCCAAGTGAAACTAGCGCGGGCCTTGTTTACCTGAGCGGCCTGTCCAGAGGACGATCCATCTATCTCGAAAGTACGTGCCGAGGCTCCGAACGGGGAAGAGTCGGTTAGTCCGCCGGGATATGCAGGTTCGGTTGTTGGATACTCGACGTTTCTTCCAAGGAGCCCAACATTGTAGGCGAACGCATCGGCAGTTATATCGAAACTGAGTTCCTTAACTTTAGTTCCCTTCCCCACTTTTGTATTGTCGCCAGCGTCTTTAGCGAACACAGATAAAGACTTTTGATCGAACGTCCTCTGAATGGCGTTGTATGTGAGAGTATCGGTTTCATCAAAGGTTGTTACGTCGCCATTCCAAGACTGAACAGAACCTGAAGAATCTGCATTGTTGTAAATCTTTACGGCGTTGTTGAGATAGGCGGGGATCGCGGCCTGATCTGCTACTGCGGCAGCGTTATGTGCTCCATGATCATCGGTGAGTACATCAGAATTAAGGACCGCGCGAGCTGTTGCATCTTGAGCAACAAACACTATTCCTGCGGCATCGGAAGCCCAAGTTCCAGTATCAACACGGAATCCAATAATAGTTCCAATAACTGCGGCGGCATCTCCACCTGTTTTAGCGGAAAGCTTAGAGCCAACCTCGAATATCGCGGTTCCGGTCTTGAACTTTATACCCATTATAGGCATACCCATCCATCCGGAAATTGGGATTGCCGTGCCTGCGGTAGCGTCTTTAACGGTAACGAATACCTTCTTCTTCCCCGTAGTAATTCCGAACTCGGAGAAGTCCTGCATCTGATCCATAAGACAAGCCTGTAATGCGGTAGTGTGAACTCCAACTACGCCTGCATTAGAGGTGTTTCTTACTGCATCCATCTTGTGGCAGTAATAACCAGAAACCGCTCCAAACGCAGGGGTCGTTACAAGGGTATCTGTAGTGTAATCAGTCCCGCCAGGGCAAGTGTAAAGATCCTCGTTTCCTCCAGAATCGAACGTTCCTTGGACACCAATAAGCCAGAGAACATCCCCTACAACTCTTGCGACTTCTGCACGAGCCTTAGAAGTTGCTCCAAATATTTTGTCTCCTTTCTTAAACAGAAGACCTCCCGCAGCCTCCAAAGTAATCTTATACACCTGTTTAGAATACCAAGGATTTCCGAAGCCTACGCCCAAAAATTCAGGGACACCATTAGACGGAGAGAACTTAAGTCCGGGAAGATTACCTTCAGTGTGCCAGTATCCACGAATCTCATTT
>Ga0172381_10005036_pt1 | contig 13493 bp, 13 predicted proteins | sample Leawel6488metaG_FD_119754 | JGI IMG/M metagenome (GOLD analysis project Ga0172381, IMG submission 119754) | Leachate microbial communities from a municipal landfill in Southern Ontario, Canada - Leachate well 64-88 metaG | ecosystem: Engineered > Solid waste > Landfill > Unclassified | place... | reverse complement strand
TCCCCTTTTGCTGAGGCGATGATTAAGCGAGCAATGGATAAAAAAATTATGGAATTGAATTGCTATGATATGCGACGATGGGCCTGGAATGATTACAAAGCGGTAGATGATAAACCATTTGGTGGAAATATCGGAATGTTAATTAGGGTAGACGTAATAGACAATGCATTAAAAACCCTAAAATCTAAAAATCTAAACTCTAAGGTCATTTTAACCAGTGCGAGGGGAAAAAGGTTTACTCAAGAAAAAGCCGAAGAATGGTCAAAGTTTGATAATTTAATTTTTATTTGTGGCCGGTATGAAGGGGTAGACCAAAGAATTGCTGATAATTTAGTCGATGAAGAAATTTCGATTGGTGATTATGTATTAACCGGAGGAGAGCTGCCAACTATGGTAATGATTGATGCGGTAACGAGATTGTTACCAGGGGTTTTGGGTAAAGACGAATCGAGTAAAATAGAAAGTTTCTCCGGACCGGAAAGACAAATTGAATATCCTCAATATACTAGGCCACAGGAATATAACGGTTGGTCGGTACCAGAAGAATTGCTAAGTGGAGATCCTAAAAAAATTAAAGAGTGGCAGAGAATACAAAAATAATTAAAAATGATACATAAGAATAATAATGGCAAAGAGAATAAAGACCAGATATTCAATGACGATAGATAATTGAAGATCACCGCGACGATAGTGATGATACAAACTCCAGAGAAAATAAGATCCACCAATGAGAAAAATAGCAAAATTATGGTGGGAGGTAAAAATATAAATTGAACCGCCAATTAGAAAAGATATGGCCAAAGAAATATACTCAATTGGTTTTTGTTCAATTTCTTTAAAAATACTCATGTTTAAAAAATACTCCCGTTATGAGAAAAAATTAACAACATAAATATAATTGCTAAAAAACCGATGTGTCCAGCAGAAGAGCCGGTAAAACGGCGAGTGCCGCTGCGAAGAGTAATAACACCATCAATAACTAAAGTAATAATTATTAATATAAACATAATTGAACCGACAACTTTACTGATATCAAGAGGGCTAATTAATTTTTTAATGTTAGTGTCGGCTAAGACATTTTGATTAGAATCATTTTGGTCAACAACAATAGTTGAGGCATCAATTGGAGTAGCAAAATGTTGGACAACAATAGTTGTTTTGACTCCGTTTAAAACACCACTAACAACACCAATGCCAATTTCCTGATATTTGGAATTAATGATATTATCCCGATGAGTAGGAGAATTCATCCAAGCTTTCATCATACTATTGGTATCGTAAAAATCTTTGGCTAAATTTTCACCAGCGATAGAATATTCATATTTTTCGGCTTTTAAAAAGTCCCAAGGAGTAGCTCCAGTGGGAGAATTATGAGCCCAATAATTATTTTTTAACATGTCTTCAGCTTTTTTAACAGCTGAATCGGATAATTTTTGGTTGTAATGAAGAGAGGATAAATTCAATTTTAAACGTTGCTGATTAGTTTCCTGATAAACTTTCTGGGCAGTAATTTCGGAGGAATAACCAAGAATTCCCGGTTTGGTAATAGTTAACGATTTAATAAGTGATTGATTTAGTAAATAAACAGCAATAAAAATGCCAATGAATGAAGGTTGAAGCAAAATAGCTCGGTAATTATTTTTTTCGTGAGGAATGAAAAAATGACGCCAAGAAAGTTTCACAAATCCAGTTTAGCATGATTTTAAGTAGTAAGGATCCGATCAAAATACCACCAAGATCAATTAAAGTATCCGTAAAACGGCTAGAGCGGCCAGAGACAAAGTATTGATGAATTTCATCGGAAATGGCGTACAAATAAGCAGTGATGATAGAATATTTGAATTTTTTAAATCCATTGTAAAGCAATACAACTAAGACGGCGTATTCAGTAACATGAAAAAATTTAAGAAGATAAAAACGAAGGGTGGGTTGATCAGAAATAAAATTAACAGTTGACCGAGAAGAAAAATAAAAAATTATAATCATCCAAATTAGGGATGGTAAAAAACGTTTGATCACTTGCCTAGTTTAGCAATCAGCAGAGGAACAAGCAAAAGTAAACTACCGGCTCCAACTAAAATATGAGGAAGAAAATCAAAACTGGTTGAGGATGAATTTGAGGCCGATGGACTGATAATAATTTTGGGGGGGGAAGTAATCGAGGGGACAATAGTCGGAGTAATTGTGGGGATTAAAGTGGGAGTAATTATCTTTGTTGGTGTTGAAATATTGGTAGGAGAAGAAATAATAATGGTGGTGGGAATATTAGTAGGAACTGGAGTATTGGTGGGGGTTGGTGGCGTGTCGGTAGGGGTTGAGGTGGGCGGTGGAGGATCGATAACATCCAGACTATAAATAGAACTAAGTAAATAAGTATTACCACCCGTTTCTTTAATTTTGGCAACTAATTGACAAGTGCCGGAAGTTTTATCCGTTTTAAAACGGAGAATAAGGTGAGGAGTGCTATTACCCTCAGAATTGGTAATAGTTTGAGGAAGAGAATCCCAAGCACCATTGTAGCCATTGGTCCAATTTGAACCATTTTGAACTTCAATTGAATAATTATCACTATTAACACCACCATAAACTTTGAGCTGATAACTTTGATTCACTTTAGTATGAAGATTAAGATCAACAGAAAATTCTTGGCCTTTAGTGACTTGAGAAGGTAAATTAGATATCGTGAGAGGTAGAGGTGTTGGAAGAGGAGTTGTGGTTGGAACAATAGTGGCAGAAACGGTAGCTGTTTGAGCAATAACCGGAACAATAAAAAATAGTAAGAAATGACTCCACACAAAATAGTGTAACAAATCTTACTTTCAAAATTAATTTGATAGTTTGGAAATAGCTAGATCAATTTTTCGAATAGCGTTATTTTTACCTAAAGCAGGGAGACAATCAACAACTGGTGGAGTAAAAGATGAACCGCAAATAGCAACCCGAAAAACCATAAAAAACTCACCTAAATTCCAATTGTTATTTTTTACTAATTCTAGAAATTTATTTTGCAAATCGGAAAAATCGTTGAGAACATCTTTTGATTTAATTAACATATCGATAGCCAATTTTAAACTAGTCCCCTTCTTTAACAATAATTCTTTATCATAATCAATATCTTCAAATAGAAATTTGACTTGATCCGGAAGATCGCCAAATTTAACCAGACGTTCTTTTAAAATCGGAATTAAAATATTAATTTGTTCGGCGGTGGCCTGTGGTAAGAATTTTTTAAAATAGGGAAATAATTTTTCGTTAGTTTTTTGACGAATATAAAGACCATTAAAATAATCTAATTTTTTGCGATCAAAGATTGGCTGTTTGACATGTAAACGGGCAATACTAAATTCGGCAACGAATTCATCAAGAGTAAACAGCTCCCGCTCTGTCCCCGGATTCCAACCAAGCAACATTAAAAAATTTAATAAGGCCTCGGGTAAATAACCATCATCGAGAAAACTTTGAGCAGATACTGTACCTTTGCGTTTACTCATTTTGCCATGACCACTGGGATCTAAAAATACCGGTAGATGGGCTAATTTTGGTAACTCCCAACCAAGATATTTATAGATAGTGTACATTTTGGGAACTGAAGAAATCCATTCATCCCCACGAAGAATATGGGAAATATCCATTAAATGATCATCAATTGCCGCGGCAAAATGATAGGTAGGAATACCGTTACTTTTTACCAAAATTTGATCATCAACTTCGTTGGTATTAAATTTTATTTGGCCACGAATTAAATCTTCGATAATGATTATCTCGTTATCGGGAATTCTAAGACGAATAACGTAAGGGATCTTATTTTTTAAATTATTATTGATTTCTTCTTTTGATAACTTCAAACAGTGACGGTCATATTTGGGGACTTTTCCGGCGGCTTTTTGAAGATCCCGCATTTCAACTAATCTATCCTCGGTACAAAAACAATAATAAGCAAAACCTTTATCGATTAATTCTTGAATATACTTTTGATAGATATTTAACCGTTTAGTTTGTAAATATGGGGCATAGGGGCCGCCAATATCAGGACCTTCATCCCAACTGAGACCATAATCTTTGATGACTTGGAGAATTCTTTCTTGAGCTCCGACTACAAACCTTTTTTGATCAGTATCTTCAATTCGAATAATAAACTGACCATTTGATTGATGAGCTAGAGCAAAGTTGTAGAGAAGGGTACGAATGTGACCGATATGGTATTCACCAGTGGGACTGGGGGCCATACGGGTACGAACGGAATTGGACATAGCCAATTTTAGCAAAATTTAATGTAGAATGTTTCTATGGCGTCGTTGACTTATACGGCATATACCAGCCGAAGACTAATCAAATATGGAGGGGGAGGTATTTTGATTTTTACTTTTTTGTATATTGGGATAGTGTGGGCAATTAAAGCTTGGATAGCCGCCCATCCCCCATATGTGGCACCAAATATTCGATATGGCATATTAAATAAGATTGTCTTTCCCGACAAACAATTTGAAAAAAAGAATTTTACTTTTGAGCTGCCGAATGACGCTTTGCCAAAGTTTGAAGATCAAACTAGAGTATATTTTATTGCCAGACCGGATACAGCATTTCTAGCCTTGGAACAGGATAAAGAAACAGCAAAAGAGTTGGGTTTTACCAACGAACCAACACAGTTGGCGTATGGTGTTTATGAATTTAACCAAGGTGATTTGACATTAACTATGAATGTATTAGAAGGTAGTTTTCGATTAACCTATCCTTACGAAAGTGATCAATTATTATTAAATCCTGAAAAAGTGCCGGATAAAGATGGAGCGATTGCCACTGCTAAAACTTATTTGGAACAAGCTAATAAATTTTTTCAAGATTTGAATGACGGAACAAATAAGGTTAGTTATTGGAAAATAGGATATGACGGACTTAGTGCGGTAACTTCGCAATCTGAGGCTAATGTGGCCCGAGTTGATTTTTTTCGAAAAGACTTAGAAGGTGATTTTAAAATTGTAAATACTGACACTAATAGCGCCAGTGTTTCGATATTGGTTAGCGGTTCCAGTGTACAAAATAAAAAGATTATTGAGGTTAATTATCGTTATGCACCAATTGACCGTGAAGCGTTTGGAACCTATCCAATTAAAACAGCAGAAGAGGCGATCAATGATTTAAAGATTGGTAACTATTGGCCAGCCTTTGACACGGTGGGTAAGGATACAACTATTAGGAAAATATATTTGGCTTTTTTTGAACCGGTAAATTTGACTAATTACATGCAGCCGGTATTCGTATTTGAGGGTGATAATAATTTTGTAGCCTATATACCGGCAATTACTGATAAATATACCAAGTGAGAAATTAGGGTTGATAGGGTTGGTAGGATAAATTTTCTTTAGCCCAGTCAACTAGGTAAGCAGTATCGGCGAAGCGATCGGCTGATTGAGCAACAACACTAATAAGATAATGGCCATGGAGATTAATCAGACCAACAAAACAACCTCCGGCCTCCGGGGTCCAGCCGGTTTTAAGTCCTTCAATTTCCGGAACTTTACCAAGCATTTGATCAGTAGAATTAAGGTTGTGAATAATTTTTCCTGTAATATCGGTAATAATAGTACTTTTATTCTTGACAGTGTCGCGAATAATTTGATTTTTCATGGCGATTCGTCCCAACTCGGACAAATCATAAACAGTGGAATAATGCTCAGAATTATGAATGCCATCAAAATTAACAAAATGAGTATTTTTTAAGTTATATTTTTGAACCAAAAGATTCATTTGATTAACAAAACCACTGACTCCATCGGGATAATGATTAGCTAAATTGTAAGCAGCATCATTGGCCGAATAAACCAATAAAGCGGTAATTAATGATCTAACAGTTAAAGTTTCTCCGGAGAGTAAATTTATATTTTGGCCTTTGGTATAAAGATCCTGAATAGTAATAGTTTCATCAAGAGAATAAATATTAAGAGCGGTTAAAGCGGTAGCTAATTTGGTGGTTGAGGCCGGATATATTTTTTGATCAGAATTTTTAGCTAAAATTATAGTGTTAGTGTCGTTATCAATCAAAATATAGCTTTCCGTGCTAAGTTTTGGACTGGGGGCCATTTTAATCACCGGAACATCGGGATGAATTAAAGAAACAGGATTAGGATCGATTGATTTTGCCAAACGACCGGATAAAATTAAATGGCGAGAATAAAAACTCAGGCAAATTAGAACCACGATCATGACTGAAAGAATTTTTAGACGGCGCATATTTTATTCAACTTTGATACCTGGTTTGAACATTAAACCGACATCGTCAAGTTGTTTTTTATCAACTTCATTTGGAGCATTCATCAGTAAATCGACTCCGTTTGAATTTAAGGGAAAAGCATAAATGTCGCGAATATTTGGTTCGTCAAGTAAAATCATCAACAAACGGTCGATTCCAATGGCCCAACCACCGTGCGGGGGAGCACCGTAATGGAAAGCATTGAATAGTCCACCAAATTTTTTGATCACTTCTTCACGACCATAACCAACTTTTTCGAAGGCTTTAACCATGGTTTCAGGTTCGTGATTACGGATAGAACCCGAGGCTAGCTCAACACCATTGAGAGTTAAATCATATTGCATTGATTCAATTGAGAGAGGATCGTTATTATCGAGAGCTTTGGCACCACCTTTGGGCATAGAAAATGGATTATGACCAAAATCCAATTTACCTTCATCATTGATTTCATAGAATGGAAAACCGGTTACCCAAGCAAAAGATAAAACATTTGGATCTTTTTGGTTTAACCAATCACCTAGAATATTTCGAAGATGTCCAAGAGTTTTATTGGCAATAATCGGAGTATCAGCAACAAATAGAAGTAAATCCCCTTCTTTAACATTAAGTTCTTTAATAATTTGCGGCTGTATTTCTGGTTTAAAGAATCGAGAGACGCCAATATCAAAACCAGTAGAAGTGACTTTGGTATAGGCTAAACCTTTAGCACCTTTTTCTTTGGCCTGAGATTCTAATTTTTCTATTTGACTTTTGGAAAATTTGGCTCCGTTTGGAACAAAAATAGATTTAATAATTGGAGCATTATTGAAAACATTAAAGTCACTTTTTCCTTTTAAAATTGTAGTGACATCATGCAATTCCAGACCAAAGCGAATATCCGGTTTATCTGAACCGTATTTATTTATGGCTTCTGAATAGGGAATTTGAGGGAAAGGAAACTGAACGATCTTTTTTTGGGGAGCAACAATCTGATAGGTATCTTTAACCAACCTTTCGGCAGTATCAAATATTTCTTCAATGGTGGGAAAACTGATTTCAATATCAATTTGATAAAAAACTCCGGCATGACGATCAGCTCGGGGATCTTCATCTCGAGCACAAGGAGCAATTTGAAAATATTTATCAACTCCACCAACCATTAAAAGTTGTTTGAATTGTTGCGGGGCTTGAGGAAGGACAAAAAATTTACCTTTATGAACACGCGATGGGACAAGAAAATCTCGAGCACCTTCAGGCGAGGTAGAGGTTAACAGTGGAGTAATAACTTCAGTAAAACCATTTTGGTCCATCCAATTGCGGACAGCTAAAATATATTTATGTTTTTTTAAAATAATATCTTGAAGCCGGGGACGACGAATATCAAGATAACGATATTTTAGACGAAGTGATTCATCAAGTTCAGTACCATCAGTGTCAATAGGAAATGGTAAAACTTCACTTTTACTAAGAACTTTAAAATCGGTAATTTTGATTTCGATACTACCAGTATCTTTGAGTTTGGAATTAATAGATTTATCATCTCTTTTCTGAACTTTACCAGCTACTTCAATAACCCATTCCTTACCAATTTTATTAATTTCTAGTAATAACGAACTCGTGGAATCAACAACTATTTGGATGATTCCACTACTATCCCTCAAATCAATAAAAAAGATTTGGCCGTGGTTACGAATATTGTTAACCCAACCCTGTAAAACTATTTCTTGATCAATAAATTTGACTGCGTCTTTAATAAGAGTTCTCATATTTTAAGTATAAACAAAAAAATCCCCGTGTCACTGGGGATCTACAAATAATGTGCTCTGTAATCCAGAGGTGGTGACACACATTTGAAATATTGACAGTTTTTCTTCTGTGAGGGTCTAATGAGTGGTTAACTTTTCTTCCTCAAGCTCGGTGGTGTTGGCACCTCAAACGCTTGACTTATTTTAACACAGAAATAATTTCTTTAATAATCAATTGGGGGGTGGTGATATTATTCCAAGTGTTGATATCAAGGGAGGCAATAATGTCAATATTATCGCCAATGTTTAGGGTTTTGGCCAATTCTCCTTTTTTAAAGGCAATGGCGTCGATTTTATCAAGTTTAAGTTTTAGGTGATCACCGGTAGAGCCAATAACTTTTTTAAAATTAATGGTAAGGTTTTTAAACAAAAAGAGGGGTTCAGAATTGCCAATACCAAAAGGAGATAATTGTTGAATAGTGTGATAATTTTTTAGATTGGCAGCAGAGATGGTCATTTCCGCATCAGTATTCAATGATGGTTTGAGAACTATTTTTTTTAATTTTTTATTAATTTCCCGGGTTAGTTTTATTTGAAGTTTTTTAATATTTTCGACTTTGATAGTGAAACCGGCAGCTGCCGAATGACCGCCAAGGTCAATAAACAAATCAGAGAATTGTCGAAGAAATTCAATTATATTAAGACCAGGAATAGAGCGACAGGAGCCTTTGGCAACGCCGTCATTTGATGACAAAATAATGGAAGGTAAATAATATTTTTCAGTAAGACGACCAGCGATAAGGCCAATTATCCCCGGATTAAATGAAGGCTCGTAGATAAAAATCAAGGAGGGGCGGATACGAGATTCGCTCTTACAAAATATTTTTTCGGCCAATTCGGTGGATTCTTTTTGGAGAAGTTGACGATCCTGATTATAGGAATTAAGAGACCCGGCATATTTAGCGGCTTGAAAGGAATTTTGACTACAAAGAAGACGGAGAGCGTCTGTCGGATCAGCCAGACGACCAACAGCATTGATTCGCGGACCTAAAACAAAACCAAGATCATAAACAGAAATGGAATCAGGTTTTAGACCACTGATTTGAATTAATTTTTTTATACCCGGATTAGGATTAAGACGAAGCGACTGAAGACCATGAACGACGATAGAACGATTAATATCAATCAACGGTAAGCAATCAGCAACAGTTCCCAGAGCCGCTAATCCCAGATCAGCATTAGGATTAAGTTCGTGAGCTAAAAACCAGGAAATCGCCGCACCGGAAACTTTAATGGAATGGACTAAAGTATCGATTGATTTTAATCGACTGTTGGTTAAATGGTGATCAGTGACAATTATTTTTATTGGTTGTTTGGCCTTAATTTTGGCAAATTCAGCATCAGCAACAATGCCATTATCAACAGTAATTAATAAATCAAAATTAGTTTTTTTCTCTTGCTGAAAACGAAAAAAAGACTTGGCTTTAAAACCGTAACCGTCAATTTCCCGATGAGGAATAAAAGGAATAATATTTGGATAAACGGCATAAATAGCTTGCCAAAGAATGGCGGTAGCCGTAATACCATCAACATCATAGTCACCATAAATGAGAATATTTTTTTTATTGGCAATGGCTTTTTTGATTAATTTGACGGCTGGTTTTAATTGAAGGTGAAGCTGGGGAAAAGATGGTTTAAGAAATTCTTCCGAATTACGAATATGACGATTTTTAAGGAGCAAATCCAATAAATCTTTAGACGTTGTGTGGTGATCAATAATGGATGACACAGATTATTTTATTGTATTTGAAGGTAAATTTGTTATACTTGTGAAGATCGTAGGGATCTGGCTTTGTTCGACCATACGATTGAGTTAATTTTTTTTAAGGCAATGGCAAAGAAATTGTTCGTAGGGAATCTTCCCTTCACCATGACCGATGACCAGCTAAGCACCATTTTTGCTGCTTATGGTAAGGTTGTTTCGGCCAATATAGTTTTTGATAAATTCTCCAACCGAAGCAAAGGTTTCGGCTTTGTGGAATTTGAGACCGAAGAAGAAGCTCAAGCAGCAATGCAAGCTTTGGATGGCTCTGATCAAGAAGGACGCAGTTTAGCTGTCAAAGAAGCTCTACCTCGTCCAGAAAAACCCCAAATGTAATTAATTATACTTTGGAATTCAAATCCCCCTCTGTAATGAGGGGGATTTTTTGATGAAAATTAGGTTAAAATAGGACATGGAATTAAAACTGCCGGAGAAAGTTGTTGAAGTGATGAAAAAATTTACAGATAATGATGCTGAGATATTTGTAGTGGGTGGAGCAGTTCGTGATTTAATATTAGGGCGAAAAGTAAAAGATTGGGACTTTACCACTAATTTAACTCCGGACGAGATGAAGAAATTATTCCCCAAAAACAGTTTTTGTGAAAATAAATTTGGAACATTTAGTATTGTCTTAAAAGATAAAGAAATTTTTGAAGTGACTACTTACAGAACGGAAAGAGGTTATAGCGACGGTCGCCATCCGGATGAAGTAAAGTGGGGAAAAAATTTAGAAGAAGATGTTCAAAGAAGAGATTTCACTATCAATGCTATGGCAGTGAATATTGATGGCAAAATTTATGATTATTATCTAGGGCAGGCGGATTTAAAAAATAGATTGATACGAACTGTGGGTGATCCGGATGAAAGATTTAAAGAGGACGCTTTACGAATGGTAAGAGCAATTAGAATCGCGGCTCAGTTAAAATTTTTAATTGAAGAAAAAACTTTTGACTCAATTGTTAAAAACGCGAGTCTTATTAATAAAATTGCCGGGGAAAGAATTCGGGAGGAATTATTTTTACTCTTAATGGCCGATAAACCGGCTGATGGTATAAAGTTATTAAAAAACAGCGGATTACTTAAAGAAATAATGCCGGAAATCATGGAAAGTGTAGATGTAGCTCAAAAAGGACATCATATTTATGATGTTTGGAATCATTTACTGGAAGCACTAAATAATTGTGAAAGCCGCCATCCAGTTACCAGATTAGCTTGTTTACTTCATGATGTAGCCAAGCCAATAGTAATGGTTGGTGAAGGTGAAAAGAGAACCTTTCATAACCATGAAGTGGTTGGGTCAAGAATAGCGGTAAAGATTGGCAAAAGACTGAAATTTTCTAATCAAGAATTAGACCAATTATTTAGATTAGTAAGATGGCATATGTTTACAGCTGAAGATACTCAAACTGATAAGGCAGTACGGAGATTTATTCGTAACGTAACCCCTGAATATTTAGAAGAAATGATTGCAGTTCGGAGAGCTGATAGAGTGGGATCGGGAGCCCCTGAAACCAGCTGGCGGTGGGAATTGTTTAAAAAGAGATTAATTGAAGTTCAAAAACAACCATTTACAGTTAAAGATTTAAAAGTTAATGGTTTGGATGTAATGAAAATTTTAAAGATCAAACCGGGGCGAAAAGTAGGTGAGATTTTGAATATACTATTTGCTGAAGTTGACGAAAAACCGGAATTAAATGAAAGAGAAATATTGTTGGAAAAAATCAAATTCTTTCTTGACAGTCGAAAAGAGGTATAATGTTTTAGTAGGTGGGAATTCTTGATAAAGATCAATTAGAGACTCAGCTGATTGGATTTTTTAAGAACTATCAGCTAGTGCAATATGGAAAGGGTGAGTTTTTGTTTCGTCCAGGTGACGATTTTTCTAGTGTTTATTTCGTAAAATCAGGCTATGTAAGGTTGTTTTCATATGACCAGAACGGAAAAGAAGTTACTATTAATATTTTTAAACCAGTGTTTTTTTTGAGTTTGTATTATGCTTTGATTGGGGAAAAAAACCATTATTTTTTTGAAGCCTTAACTAATGTGGAAGCATGGAAAGCTTCAAAGCAGGGGGTGTTTGATTTCATTAATAATAATCTTGAGGTTTTAAGATTATTGATGGGATGGCTATTAATAACTGTCAGTGATCTAATGAAAAATGTGGAAATGGCTATTTCCGGGGATGCTTATTCTAAAGTAGCAACTTTGATAATTTCTTTGGAAAATTATTCACACAGAAAAGATGGTAATAATATTGAAATTAAATTTGCAACTACCCATCGACTGATTGCCAGTTTAACTGGTTTAAGCCGGGAAACAGCCAGTATTCAAATTAAAAAATTAGAGAGAAAAGGTTATATTAGTCAGAAAAAGAGTTTGTTGGTGATTAATGATATTGAAAAAATGGAACGTGATTTTGCTAAAGACTAATTTAAAAATAAATTATTTCTGTTTTTTGATTTTCTTCCAAAAAAGAACAAGGGGAATGGCAACGGCAGTGGAAGAATAAGTACCACAAGCAACGCCGATTAGTAAGGCAATAGCAAACCACTTAGTAGCCTGACCACCTAAAACAACCAAAGACGCCAACATAAAAATAATAGTCATAGAATTGTTGATAGAGCGAACGATAACTTCAGAAATAGCCTGATTGGCAAGAGTGACCCATTCGATTTTAAAATTTTTCTGTTTTAATTCGCGAATTCTATCGAAAGTAACAACCGTATCATGAACAGAGGCAGAAAGAGTAGTTAATAGAGCTGTAACAAAAAGAGAGTCGAGCTCGGCTCCGAAAAAATGACCCATAAGAGAAAAGCTACCGATAAGAATAATGGCATCATGAAACATACCTAAAATAGCTGACAAACCAAAAGTAATATCCTTAAAACGGGAACCAATAAAAATTAATAGTGAAATGGCAGATAGAATAATAGCAAAAATAGTTTTTTGTAACAGTTCCTTACCAAGAGTGGGACCGAGGGTCTCAAAACGTTGAGTGGTTAATTGTTTATCCAATTTAAGAAGGTTATTTTCTAATTTTATTTTGTCATCTTGAGAAATATTGACAAATTTTAAAGAACATTCATTTTGACCACAAGAAATAGAATTAAGATTTATTCCTTGATCATTAAAAACTTTTTCTATTTCCGATTTATCAATTGTTTCATTAAAAGAAATATCCCAAACAGTTCCCCCGGAAAAATCAATAGAAGTACGAAAACCCCATTTTACAATTGAAAAAAGAGAAGTAAAAATCATTAATGTGGAGATGAGTAAAAAAAGTGGACGGAATTTCATGATGTTCATATTTTTATTTTTTTTCTTTAGCTAAAACTCTTAATAAATTGCGAGTAACAAAAACTCCGGTAAAAATACTAATAAAAATACCTAAAATTAAAGTAACGGCAAAGCCCCGAACCATACCAGAAGAGTTAAGAAAACTCCAATTAAAAGGATTAAATAAAATTAGACCAGTAATAATGGTGCAAGTATTGGCATCTTTAATTGAATCCCAGGCTCGACCAAAACCAATTTCCATGGCGATATTCCAAGGTTTACCGGCACGAGTTTCTTCCCTCATTCTTTCAAAAATTAAGATATTACTGTCAACAGCCATACCAATTGATAATATAAAACCGACAATTCCAGGAAAAGTTAAGGTAATTGGAATTAAACGATAAAGAGTTAAGGTTATAAGACC
>Ga0172381_10005035_pt1 | contig 13498 bp, 12 predicted proteins | sample Leawel6488metaG_FD_119754 | JGI IMG/M metagenome (GOLD analysis project Ga0172381, IMG submission 119754) | Leachate microbial communities from a municipal landfill in Southern Ontario, Canada - Leachate well 64-88 metaG | ecosystem: Engineered > Solid waste > Landfill > Unclassified | place... | reverse complement strand
TCCGGGCAACTGGGCTTCCAATATTGCCGCAGGTTCGGGGTTCGGCTATACCCTGTTGTGGATGGTTACCCTGAGTACCATCATGCTCATTGTTTTGCAGCACAACGTGGCTCATCTTGGCATAGCTACGGGGCTTTGCCTTTCGGAAGCTGCCAATAGGTACACTCCCCGCTGGGTTTCCCTCCCTGTACTTACCACCGCCATGATGGCATCGGTTTCCACTTCTTTGGCCGAAATCCTTGGCGGGGCTATCGCACTCAATATGTTGTTCCGTGTTCCGGTGAGCGTAGGAGCTGTCATCATCCTTGCGGTGGTTATCTGGTTATTGTTCAGCAATTCCTACCGTAAGCTGGAAAAATATATCATCGGCTTTGTTTCTGTTATCGGGCTATCGTTCATCTACGAACTTGCTCTGGTGCATGTAGCCTGGAGCGAAGCTGTGCAAGGCTGGGTTACACCTGTCATTCCCGAAGGATCCATCATCGTGGTGATGAGTGTGCTCGGAGCCGTGGTGATGCCACACAATCTTTTTCTTCACAGCGAAATTATACAGAGCCGCCAATGGAATCTTAAGGACGAAGCCATCATCCATAAGCAACTCAAATACGAATTTGCCGATACTCTTTTTTCCATGATCGTCGGTTGGGCAATCAATAGCGCCATGATACTGATGGCTGCCGCCACATTTTTCCACCATCATATCAACGTAACGGAGCTTCAGCAGGCAAAAGATATGCTTACGCCTTTATTAGGCAGCGCTTCTGCGATCATTTTTGCTGTTGCCCTGCTTTTTGCCGGCGTGGCTTCAAGTATTACCTCGGGCATGGCCGGAGGAAGCATTTTCTCGGGTTTCTTTGGTGAGCCTTATGATATCAAAGATAACCACAGTCGCCTTGGCGTACTGATTTCGCTTTGTCTTGCCGTACTCATTATTTTTGTAATGGGCAATCCTTTTAAGGGATTAATCATTTCGCAGATGATCCTGAGCATACAGCTGCCTTTTACCATCTTTTTACAGATTTATCTGACTTCTTCCCGCAAGGTGATGGGTAAGTATGTCAATTCACGTTTTCTTATTGCTTTATTGATAACCATTGGATTGATTGTTGCCTATCTTAACCTGATGCTGCTTCGGAGCCTGTTTTAATCCCAGATTGTTCATCAATTCTTATTCTTTATTAACGAAATGAGATTTTCCAGCACAAAACTTAAATTTCATTAATTGTTTTAATAATATATTGTATATTTGCTTCCATAAATAATTAATCAAATATACCTTTTTATGAGAAATTTTTATCTTTTGTTGTTAATGACAATAGTTCTTTTTAGTTCTTGCGAAAAAAACGATTCTAAACCCGAAAATGGAAATGGCTATGCAATGCTGAAAACCGGGAATTATTGGATTTATAGTTTAACAAAAATAGATTCATTGGGAGCAGAAACTATTACCGAAAACTATGATAGCGCATATATCAGTGGCGAAATCGTTATCAGGGGGCATAAATATTTTAAAATGCAACATTCATACTGGTCTTTAATCACTTCTTCTGAATGGTTTCGCGATTCGTCTGATTATTTGGTAAACTCCATTGGCGATATTGTTTTTTCATCTAAAAACTTCAACGATACCTTACATAAAAGTTTTAATATAGAAATAGGATTAAATGGCATAGATACCACCTATACATGTTACCATATGATGGCAGATAAAAACTTATTAATTACCGTACCCGCCGGAAATTTCTTAACGCTGAATTATAAAGGCACATACGTTGTAAATGAACGATATATTGATTATAACAGTCCGCTGACCAGTAATTTTTATTATGCCAAAGGAGTAGGATTGGTTTGTGTCAAAGATGATTATATGGACGGTTCACAAATGCTTATAAAGTTAGTGCGTTATAAAGTAAATTAAATCTATTTGCGTAAGAAATCTGCCAAACGAGAAGATATTTATGCGATAATTAAAGGAAAATAGGTCAATGAGTTATAAAAGTTTTTTTGCGTTTTGGGCAGTTTTGCTGTTTACAATGTGCAATCTCGGCGACCAGAAAAAACTTTACAAATATCCAGTATTGAAATATGGGATAAATTGGAAGATATTCTTAAACAAATTAATTATCAATCCTTGCCTTCATCTATATCCATGGATTTTGGTCCTGATGGAGTTGAATTGATTTTTGAGAAACATACCAAAAAGGGTTATTATGTAGTAAAACGGTCTTCTTACGGTATTAACTTTGGAAAACTAAAAAGACTAGGTGATTTTCTTATTAAAAACAGCAGATATAAATTAGAGACAATAGATTAATAATCATTAATTCTTCTTTGAGCGAAGTTTCGAACTTCGCAAAACTCGGTTGTCAATTTGTTTTCCTTTACTTTTTAATCTAAGTTTGCATAATCATTTTAAAAACTTTAAATCATGTTTAAATCCAACGAATATTTTGATGGAAATGTAAAATCCATCGCTTTTGCAACAACAGACTGTCCTGCAACCGTAGGCGTAATGGCTGCCGGTGAATACGAATTCGGCACTTCCACTATCGAATACATGACCGTGATTTCCGGTGAGATGACGATTTTGCTGCCCAATGAAACGGAATGGAAAACTTACCGTCCTTTTGATACCTTCATTGTTGCCAAGGACAGTAAATTTAAACTGAAAATTCCGGGCGATGCTGCGTATCTTTGCAGGTATAAATAAAATTATTGAGTATGGACAAGCTTCCGGAAAAATTCAACAAGTATTCTAACGTCCGGGTAAACTACCGCATCTGGATCAATGCCGAAGGTGGGGAAAGTGTGCTGGATGACGAAAAATGGCAGCTTCTGCAAGCCATCGATGCCAACGGTTCGCTTGTCGCTGCCGCGGAAAAGTTAGGAATTAGCTACCGCAAAGCCTGGGGCGACATGAAAAATGCCGAAGAAATTCTTGGCTTTTGTCTTATCGAAAAGCAAAGGGGCGGAGCCCACGGCGGCACAACCACCCTTACGGAAGAAGGAAAACGCTTTGTGAAGAATTATGAACAGTTTCATCAGGAATTTCAGGAGGCGGTTAACGAGGTAATCATACGTTTGAAGAAAAGATTGAAACAGGGGAACGTTCCGTCCGGTTTATAAAAAATCAGAAAAATAATGAGAAAGATTATTCTACTTGCGCTTATTCTTCTCTCTTTTTCATTGGCTTTTCCACAAAAGCCGAAGATCACCGGCGATCTGGTTATTTTTCATGCCGGAAGTCTGGCGGTTCCCATGAAAAAGATGATTGAAGCTTTCAACAAAGAATATCCCAATGTAAATGTTAAAGCCGAGGCCGCCGGCAGTGTGGCTTCTGCACGTAAAATCACCGATTTGAACCGCGAATGCGACATTCTCGCTTCCGCCGATTATCAGGTGATAGATAAAATGCTTGTCCCGAAATATGCCGACTGGAACATCCGTTTTGCCAGCAACGAAATGGCGATTGTTTACACCCCTCAGTCGAAATATGCGGACAAAATTACCCGCAACAACTGGTACGATATTCTTCTGAAAAAAGATGTACTGGTTGGTAGGGCAGACCCCAACAGCGATCCCTGTGGCTATCGCACGGTCCTGACCTGCAAATTAGCAGAAAAATATTACAAAAGAGCCGGTATAGCTGATAAATTGCTTGCCAAAGATCACAATATGATGCGCCCGAAGGAAGTGGACTTGCTTGCTTTGCTTGAAACCCAGTCGGTAGATTATATTTTTATTTATAAATCCGTAGCCATCCAGCACGGGTTGAAATACCTTGCGTTGCCCGATAATATCAATCTGAAAAATCCCACTTTCAATAAGTTTTATTCCACGGTAAATGTGGAAATCAACGGGGACAAACCTGGCGAAAAGGTGATTCAGAACGGGGAAGCTATGATTTACGGACTGACAATTTTGAAAAATGCTCCGAACAAAGCTGCTGCGGAAGCCTTTGTAAAATTTATGCTCGATAAAAGCAAAGGTATGAAAATCATGCAACAGTGCGGTCAGCCTTCGGTAATTCCGTCGAGGGCTACAGGTTACAAAAAACTGCCGGTTTCCTTAAAACCCTTTGCAACTCCCTGATGAATACTTATCTTATTGGAATTGATGATACCGATAACCTGCAAAGCCGAGGAACAGGTTACCGGGCAAGGCAGATGGGTTTATCGTTGCAGCAAGCCGGTTGGGGCGAACTTCTGGGCATCACACGCCATCAGTTGCTGGTTCATCCGGATATTCCTTACACTTCTCACAACAGTTCTGCCTGTCTCGAAGTGAAATCGGATAAGCTTGACGGTCTGACTTCCTTTTGCCGCAATTTTTTGCTTCACGAAAGTGCCGAAGGTTCCGATGCAGGATTGTGTATTGCCTGTTTGGATAGAATAAATGAGGAAGTTATGCAATGGGGCGAAAGAGCAAGAAAAGAGGTTTTAAAAAAAGAAGAGGCTCATCTGCTTGCAGAAAAACACGGAATTTTCCTGGAAGGCCTTACCGGGATGCGGATAGGTGTAATTGGTTCACTGGCAGCCATAGGTTTGCAAAAAGCCGGTAACGACGGACGATATTTATGGTTGAAAGCGATGCGCGAACTTTCAGGAATCCATTCAGCCAAAGAATTATTAACTTTGCTGCGCATAGAATCCATCGAAACCAAACAGGGCATTGCTGTTTCTGTGGATGATACCGTTGATGTTGGGGAATGGTTCCGGCCAATCCGGAAGAATAAAAAAATCACTTTAATCGTTGAAAAGAATGATACAGATGGAAAATCAGACTGGAAAATGGCATCCAAGGAATACATCAAGTCTGTCACTTAATGCTGCACTTGCACTCGAAATTCTGTTTCTGGCAATGCTGGGAATGCTGGCAATTGTTTTGCATGCCCGTTTGCGTATTCCGTTGGGCATCCCCGGCAAACACGGGCTGGAATTTATGGCCATACTTATCAGCGGGCGCATGCTTTCGCGGCATACTATTGCTACAAGCTATTCGTCTCTGGGCATAGGCTTGCTGTTGCTTTTCCCGGTTTTTGGCTTTTCCGATCCCATGATGGGTTTCCATTACATGATTCCCGGAATACTCCTTGATATTTTTTACGGAATTTATACTTCTTTACAGAAAAAGGTGTGGTTTATCGCCCTGATTTCCGGGATTGCCTATATGAGCATTCCTTTGAGCAGGTTGATAATTAACCTGGTTGTTGGAATTCCTTATTCTTCTTTCATGAAGCACGGAGTACCAGCCACCACGGCAAGCTTTTTCCTTTTCGGCCTGCTTGGCGGATTGCTTGGTGCCGGGATTATCTTTTCTGTAAACAAAATTAAAAAATAACAATCTTTTTTTGTAAAGAAAGGGTTTAATATGCAATCCGATATGTACAAAAATACAAGTCGTTTCTGTCAAACTTCAGCCGGAAGAACATTGCTTTTCGCGTTGTTATTCTGTTCCGGAATTTTTCTTTTTCTAAGCTGCGGTAAGGATGATGAAAAAGAAGTAAATCCGACCCTCAGCTTCGTTGTCAGTCCGGGTTATCTTTCCCATGATAGCACGCTGGCTATAGGGGCATCGGTAAATGTAGGAATTTTGGCAGAAAAAGGTAGCGCCAATCTTACCAATTTTATTATCAAGGTAAATAATGAAGTTTATCTTGACAGTGGAATGAATACTGCCTCTATGAATTTTGTCCGTAACATCAGCAAAGGCTTGGATTCGCTCGAAACCTGGACTTTTATCATCCGTGATAAAAACGGCAACTCGGCTTCCGTTTCGTTTAAGCTGTTGAAAAGCCAGACGTCTTCTTTTGGTAAAGTGAATGAATATCAAAGCTTGCTTTTGGGAGCGCAAAACAATACTTCCACCGGAAGCTTCTTTTCGTTTATCAGCAAAAAGGTTTATACCTTGTCCGAAGCTTTTCAGAAACAGGATTCCATTGACCTTGTTTATTATTACGGTAGCGAAGGAAATACGATAGCTTCTCCCGGAGCCAGCATCGAAACCGGAGTCTTTACCGGCCCCACCGCCCTCGAAAACTGGAGCGTCCGCCGTACTACCCGGTTTAAAACGGCCGGTTTTACGCAAACAGAATTTGAAACGATGGCAAACGACAGTTTGCTTATTGCCTCTTACGGAATTTCCGAAGGTAACCGTAAAGCCAAGTACCTGACAAGCGGAAATATTTATGTTTTTAAAACGCAAAGTGGAAAATACGGAGCTTTCCGGGTGAAAACGGTAAACGGAACCGCCGACGGAGACATTGAAATTGCAGTAAAAATTCAGAAATAAATACGACCGAAAAATCCTTTGCCTTGAAAAAAAACATCTCCTTCATTCTTCTTTTTTCCGGTTTGGCGGTTTCAAATCTTTTTGCTCAAACAGGTACAAAGCCTGATACGGTGGAAATGGAAACAGTGGTAATTACCGCTTCCCGCATCAATGAAAAGATTGCCGACATTCCCGGCAGGGTATCCGTGATTACAAAATCGGAAATCAGCAATTCACCAGCTTCCAATCTGGATGATTTGCTGCATCAGGTTGCCAACGTGAACGTAAACCGTAGCTGGGGAATTTTTTCCAAAAACGCCAGCGTAACCATGCGCGGACTGGAAGGCGCTAACCGTACGCTGGTGATGCTCGATGGCATCCCGCTAAACAAATCTTCGGGTGGAACCATCAACTGGCATCTGATTCCCGGCGACGATATTCAGAAAATAGAAGTGGTAAAAGGTCCCGTTTCCGCTGTGTATGGAAACAATGCCATGGGTGGCGCCATCAATCTGCTTACCGGTAAACCGGATAGCGCTCTGGAAGTACGCGCTAAGCTTTCTTATGCAAGTTATAATACCAAAGGAATTTCGGCAACAGCCGGAGGTTTTGCTCTCCCTTTTTCCAAAAAAATATACTGGAACGTCTATGGTTTTTCCCGCCAGGGCGATGGATACGTTATCGAACCCAGGGAAACAAGAGATTCTATCAGCAGCAAAGCCTACCTCGAAGAGAGTGGCATGGGTTTAAAAACCGGATATCAGCAAAACGCCAATAATTCCGTTGAGGTGTCTTATTTGTTTTTTAATGATAAAAGAGGTTCCGGAACAAAGGTTTACGAAAGTGATGGTAGCTATGATCGTTACATCTCCAATATCGTAAAACTAACCTGGCAGGCCGGAAATGCCAATACCCATTTTAACACGAGCCTGTTTTATTATGGGGAACATTACCTGAAACAAAGTGAAAATATCAATGCGACGGGCAATTATAAACTGTCGGAAACCGACTCCCGTAACAACGAAAAAGGACTGATGTTTAATGTAAATCAGCGGATATCTTCCTGGAATTCATTGCTTGCCGGGGTGGATGTCAAGCTTAGCGACATTGACGGAACGGACACCTACAAAACGTCAACTGACATTCTGGATTATGAAGGAAAGATGAACTTTTATGGTTTCTACCTTCAGGATGAAATGTCTTTTCTTTCCGGGAAAGGAAGGCTCGTTGCCGGGATGCGGCTCGACAATGCCGAATTTAGTAATGGTTCTCTTAAAGTTACCGATCCTACTTCCAATACCGGTTTCACGGAATCTTATCAGGACAAATTTCGAAGCGATAGCTGGCAGTCGTTTAGTCCCAAGCTTGCTTTGCAATACCTGGTTCATCCCAAGCTGAAAACATACGTTTCGTGGGCAGAAGGTTTTATGCCACCCAAGCTGGACGATCTCTGCCGTTCGGGGAAGATTACCAAAGGTTTCAAACTGGCCAATCCAGAGCTGAAACCGGAAGTTCTTTCCAATGTGGAATGGGGAATGGATTATCGTGCGTGGAAGGGCTTTGTGGCTAATCTTTCTTTGTATCATTCCATTGGTAAAGATTTTCAATATTTTATTCCAACCGGCGATTCCGTGGATACCGGCGGTGGAACCCTGAAACCGGTTCTGCGTCGCGAAAATGTAGGAACGGTGGAAATAAATGGGATAGAACTCAGTGCTCAACAAAAGATTGGCAGAACCCTGATATTTTCAACTTCTTATGCCTATAACCATTCTGATATCAAAAAAATCAACGTCAAAGACAATCCGTCAGGGAATCTGGAAGACAAATACCTGGTAGAAGTTCCCAACCATCAGGGTTCGGCATCTGTGCAATGGGGCAACAGGTTTTTTACTGCCTTTTTCTTGTGGGAGTACACCGGCAAGCAGTGGTTCGATGAGGAGAATACCATTTCTCTTAGCGACCATTCCCTTTTCGATTTAAAACTCAGTAAAAATATTGCCAGAAATTTTAGATTATCATTCACTGCACAAAATTTATTTGATACGGAAATCATTGATAAAAAAGGACAGCTTTCTCCCGGTAGATTTATTACAGTTGAATTGTTGTATCAATTGAAAAAATGATTTACTTTTGCCGACGTTATGTATAACTATTCATAACGAAATGAAAATGTTAACAATATTTTTAAAACCATAATCATTATTAATCAATTAATTAAACCTATGAAAAAACACTTATTTTTTGCATTTATGATGCTTGTATCGGCAAGCATGTTTTTTGCCTCTTGTTCTAAGGACGATGACAAAAGCGCTCCTACGTTAAGTTTTAAAACCGGAACCGGTTATACTTCAGCCAATGCTACTGTAAATTATAACGATACTGTTAAAATCGGGATTCTGGCAACCAGCAATGGAAGCGATAATATTGTAAAACTCGTTTTGAAAGCCGATGATCAGGTAATAATGGATAGCACGTTGAATGCCATACAAGTTTCTTTGGATTTTAACATAGTTAAGGGAGCCTCTGCAAGCGAAACATGGAAGTTTACGGTAACCGATTTAGCGGGTAAGGTAACGGAATTGAGCATTGTTCTTTCCCGTCCAAGTACGGAGATTACTACCTTTAGCGCTGTAAAACTGGGCGCCCAGGATAATACAACGGATCCAAGTTTCTTTTCCACCAGCGATGGCTCTACCTATTTCCAGGGAGATGCCTTCAACAACCAGGCAAAAATAGATATGTTCTGTTTTTACGAAAATACAACAAGTCATCAGAATTTTACCACTCTTGGCGCTCCGGGTTCGAACATAACCGGCATTTTTACCGGAAATACTGCTCCTGATAATTATACCGTTAAAAATGTTACTTATTTTGTAAAAACAACACTTACTGCCGCTCAGTTTGATGCCATTACCAATGATGAAGGAATATTGCAATCATTCGATCCTTCAAATCAATTTAAAAAAGCTAAAAACCTCCAGACTGGAGATGTTTGGGCATTTAAAACCCAGGCCGGAAAATTTGGTTTATTAAAGGTTACCAGTGTGGTTCCCGAAACCAATGGCAGTCTGGAAATGGCAGTAAAAATTCAAAAGTAAGTAAGAAATGAATAAATTGTCCTTGTATGTAATGCTCCTGTTCGCAGGGGCATTACCTTTTTTATTTTCCTGCTCCAAGGAAGATTCCACAGATAAAATACCAGCGATTTCCTTTATTCAGAACGATACCACCCTTACAAAAGATGGTGCGGTAGTTGGAGAAGGGATGCCCATGAAGTTCGGAATTCATATGCTGGGCGGAGGTGCTAAAATTACCAACCTGGTAATCGAAGTTCGAAGTAGCGAGGATACCGTTACTATGCTCGATTTAGGATTTTACAAGGACGAATTAGATACTGTAATTACCTTTTATAAAAACAATTTTGAAAACGAAATCTGGTCGTTTCGCATCATGAATGTCGACCGCAAAACGGCTTCCATTACTTTAAATATTAAAAAAGATTCTGTTACTCATTACGGAAATATCATAAACCTGCCATCGGTTACCATGGGATATCAGGGAAATTCAACCTATGGTCATTTTCTTAAAATGGACGACGGTACGGTATATTCTACCCCGGATGCCACTGCCAATCAATCTAAGGTGGATTTGCTGATTTATTATTTTACCGATGGCACAGGCCCGTCTCCCACTTTCTCCTCACCAGGCGATCAGGATGCACCGAATTATTATCCTGAAATAAATTCCTGGCCAACCAAAAACTATACAAAATACGATTACGTAACCAAAATTACAGAAGCCCAGTTTGATGAAGCCGATAACGACAGTCTGCTCATCAAGGCGTATAATGAATACTGGGGCAGAAGAAAATATAAGTATGCTGTGGCAGGGACCATTTTTCCTTTCAAAACCATTTCCGGGAAAATCGGGCTGATAAAAGTTCTGCAAGCCGACACCCAGGCAAACGGGAAAATCACTTTTGCTATTAAAGTTCAAAAATAAAGAGATATGCGATTCAAAATTTTACTCATCACCATCATTTCTTTCCTGTTTGCTGCAAATATTCAGGCTCAGGGTGTGATCAAAGGAAAAATTACGGATGCTCAGAGTGGCGAAAGCCTCACAGGAGCCAATGTTGTTTATCTGAAAGGCAAAGGTGTAACTACCGATAGCAAAGGCGATTTTATGCTACAGAATCTCAATGCAGGAACCTATAAATTTGAATTTAGCTTTGTAGGCTACCAGACAGTAGTAAAAACAGTTGTGTTAGGAAAAAATCAGACAAAAACGCTCGATATTCAGCTTAATCCTCTGAAATTTCTTACCGACGAGGTAGTGATCACCGGAACCCGTACCGAAAACCAGCTTAAAAATGTCCCTAACCGTATCAATGTACTCACGCCAAGACAATTGAAATCCATTCCAATGCAAACCATTGACGATGCGCTCGAATACGTTTCAGGCATCAACGTAAACCGTCCTTTCGGGATTTATTCCAGCAAAGCCACGGTTACTATGCGTGGATTGAGCGGAAAAGAACAGGCCAGAACCCTTGTGATGATAGACGGTATTCCCGTAAACAAAACCGACGGCGGAACCGTAAACTGGAACCTTATCAATGCTGATAACATTGAGCGGGTGGAAGTTGCAAAAGGTCCCGCATCTTCTCTTTACGGAGGCAATGCGATGGGCGGTGTCATCAATATCATTACCAAAAAGCCGATGGAGCCGCTATCGGGAAAAATCTCTCTTGATTATGGAACATACAACACACTCGGCGGGAAAATTTTTCTTGCCGGACGCCCCAAGGACAGTAAGTTTTTCTGGAATCTGAACGGCTTTGCCCGTCAGGGCGACGGATACATCACTCAGGCACCCATTGACCGTACGCCATATACCCGAAAATCGAATCTTAAAGAAATGTCTGCCGGTGGAAAATTAGGTTACGATATTTCGAAAAACCAGAATATTATCGCCAGCATCAATTATTACAACGACTATCACGGAACCGGCGAGAAAGTTTACCAGAAAAATGGAAATTACACCAGTCAGGAAACCTGGCAGGCGAATGCCGCTTACAATGTAAAACTGAATGAATACGACCTCCATGCCGGACTTTTTTACCAAAAGGAAAATTACAGCAAGGTGAGCGACTATATGAGCGATAATCGCTATAATTATGTGGATGTTTTATCCAAACGTAGCGATATGGGATTGTTTGCCAATGCTTCGCGCAAATTCGGAGAAATGCACAACGTCATTGCCGGTATGGAATTGAAACAGGGCGCTGTCGATGCTTCCGACGTGTATTACACTTCCACCGACAAGGTGAATAATGACGGAACCATGGATTTTGCCGCCCTGTATGCCCAGGATGAAATCCTGTTATTAAAACAAAAAATAAAAATTGTTGCCGGACTGCGTTACGACTATGCCGGTTTCCACGATGGGAAATTCACCATCGAAGACCCTTCGTATGCCCTTAAATACCTGTATTATTACCAGGTTCCAGAGATGAAAGATGAAAGCTGGACGGCTCTCAGCCCCAAGCTTTCGGTACAATATCGTTTTAACGATAATTACCGTTTGTATGTATCCTATGCCAAAGGTTTCCGTCCGTCGGTACTCGACGACATGTGCCGTTCCGGAAAAATCAGCGGAGGCTTTAAAATTGCCAATCCTTCCCTGAAACCAGAATATATTGACAATTACGAAATAGGAGGAGACGCTACCCTGTGGAACAAATTACGGCTGGAAGTTTCTGCTTACTACAGTGCCGGGAAAAATTTTATGTATTACGTCAGCACCGGCGATTCGGTGGATATGCCTACCGGGAAAGTGCCTGTGATGATACGCGACAACATCAGCGAGGTGGAGATCTATGGCTTGGAATGCAACGCCACTTTCACACTTAATACCATTTTTAATGTCTTTGCCAATTATGCTTACACTCATCCAAAAATAAAAGATTACAAGATAAATGATCCGGCAGTAGATGCTAATCTGGACGGCAAATACCTGACCGATGTTCCCGACCATCTGGTTTCCGGCGGGGTAAACTTTACACCCGGATTTGCAAGCTTCAGCGTCCTGGCAAAATATACCGGACAAATGTGGATAAACGATAAAAACGGATTCGACAACAAATATCTTTTCAGGTATGAATATCCTTCCGTTTTCACGATGGATGCAAAGGTCTCCAAGACTTTTTATAATAAGTTTGGCTTGACTTTGAGCGTTCAGAACATCTTTGACGAAAAATATTACGATAGCAAAAGCGCTGTTTGCCCCGGCAGGCTGATTACCGGAGAAATATCATATAAATTTTAAAATATCCAATTTATGAAAAAGATTTTAGCTTTATTATTTGCCATTTTTACCGCTTGTTGCGGAACATTTGCCCAAACTGCCACCAACGATTTTTATGATGATGCCGAAACTATTACGCTTCCGGGCGCTACCAACGTAGAAGTTACCGGCGAGATTTCCAATCCCGGAACGCTACAACTTTCCACGCTACCGGTGCGTTCGGTCATCGTGAAAGAAACTGTGCTGAAAGACGGAAAGGACAGCTTTGTTGGCGCTTACCGTTACGATGGCTATTCGCTGTACGATATTTTAAATAAATTTATCCTTGCCAAGAAAAACAAAGCCGAATTTAATCCTATCATTGATTTGTATGTGGAAGTATCTAACGACAAAGGCGAATCGGTAGTGATCAGTTGGGGTGAGATTTATTATCCCATCCACCGGCATGAAATCATTATTGCCAACAAGGTGATGCACATTGTGCCCAGTAAAACCAAGGATTTATGGCCCTTACCGGCCGAAAGCCGTCTGATTGTTGCCAGCGATCTGATTACCGAACGCAACATTTCTAACCCAACCAAAATTACCATTCATTCACTGAATGCTTCCTATAAAGTGGAGCGTGAAATGAGTCCGTTGTTCTCCCCGGAATTCTCTATCCTTAACGGCGATAAAAAAGAAACTGTGATCAAGCAACTGCCTTCCGGTTTATGTATGAATACCTATCCGACCATATTTTACGGTCGCGGTAAAGGCATACATTCCGTAACGCCGTTTACCGGAGTTAAGCTCAAGGATGTTGCCGGTAAGTATTTTCCGGTAACCCGCGAAAACCTGCAAAAAGGGATTTTTGTCTTTGCAGGAAAGGACGGCTACCGCTGTGCCTGCACGTTCAGCGAACTGATGAATCGCAACG
>Ga0172381_10005034_pt1 | contig 13500 bp, 16 predicted proteins | sample Leawel6488metaG_FD_119754 | JGI IMG/M metagenome (GOLD analysis project Ga0172381, IMG submission 119754) | Leachate microbial communities from a municipal landfill in Southern Ontario, Canada - Leachate well 64-88 metaG | ecosystem: Engineered > Solid waste > Landfill > Unclassified | place... | reverse complement strand
TTGGAGGATGAAAAATGAAGATTTTAATATTAAGTCCAAACCAGATAAAAAATAAAAACTGGAGCCATCAGTTATTCCGTAACGAATTTTCAAAACATCACGAGGTAACATATTATGGAGATGGTTATCCTGGTTATACTCCAAATAAACCAATATCAGAAGTTATTAAGGGAAATGAACCAGACCTTATTTTAACTTATGGTATGAAATACACAGAAAACTTCAAAGGTTTGGGTGATATTACAAATATCCCAAAAGTTCATATAGCGGTTGATTATTTTGCAGATGGAACTAGTGGAACTTATGAACGAAATCATAAACTGTTTAATAGAGACAAATATGATCTATATTTTGGTGTGGTAGGAGATGTAGTAAAAAATCTTGATAAAAATGGATATGGCAAATCATATTTATTACCATTTTCAATTGATATTGATATTTATAAAAAATTAAATGTTATTAAAGAATTTGATGTTTTTTCCGTTTTTACAACTGGTCTTAAAACCTATCCAAATAGAAATGCTGTTTTAAAATTAGTTTCATCCCTAAAAGAATTTAAAACATTTACAAAAAAGGTTCAACATGAAGTATATATAAATAATATAAATAAATCTAGAGTTTGTATTACAAGTAATAATAAATTTAAATCTCTATCAATCAAATATACTGAAATTTTAGCATGTGGTAGTTTTATGTTAGCGGATAGACCAGAAGATTTTGATGAATTAGGATATGTAGATGGAACACATTTAGTTATATACAATGATTTAAATGATTTAAAAGATAAAATAAATTATTATGTAAAAAATTATAAAAGTAGAGAAAAAATTGCAAGACAAGGAATGGAATTTGTAAGAGAATTCCATAACAATTCAGTTAGAGTTCAACAATTTACAGAAATAGTAAAAAATGAATTCAACATTAAATAGGAGCATTAATTGAATGGTTGTAACATTTATATGTAAAAATGATTGGGCAAATATTGCTTATATCTTAACTGAGTGTTTAAAAAAGATAGGTGTAGAATGTTATGCATTTAAAACCAATAAACATCATTACAACTATCCTGCTCAGGCTCCAATTTTTTCTAAAGCTAATCAAATTAGACCATATGTTGAAAAAAGTGATGTAATAATTTTTATTCATAGTGAATATATAGAAACTGGAGTTAATCTCAAAAATAAAAAAGTTTATGTAATGCATACTGGTAGTAGATATAGACAAAATAGTGCAGCAATTAATAAAGTATTTAATCCAATAGTGAATGCAACTTTAAATGGTGGTGATATGTTAGGAATGGGTGCCAAGAATGAAATATGGATTCAACCACCAATTGACACAATTAATATTCAACCTGTTTTTAAAAAGAATGATGGGAAGAAATTAATTATTGGTCATTATCCATCTGGAAAATTTAAAGGAACTGAGAAAATTGTAAATGTTATTAGTAAATTAAAAAATAGAAATTTTGAATTTGTTTATGATTTAAATACAGTTCCTTGGAACAAACAAATAGAAAGGATGTCAAAATGTGATATCTATATTGAAAATATGATGGAATTTCAAGGTGATGTTCCATTAAAAATTTTTGGCATGACATCTTTAGAAACATCATGTTTAGGTAAGATTCCTATAATGAGATTTCCAGTGGTAAAGGAATATGAAAAATTATTTGGCAAATGTGGTATTCAGGTTACTAATAATTTGGAAGAATTGGAAAATAAATTAGAATGGCTATTAACATTATCATATGATGAAATTTTGAATTTACAAAAACAAGCAAGAAAATGGGTTGAAGATTGTCATTCATATGAAGTAATTGGAAAGTTTTATAAAAAAATATTTGAAGGATAATATTAAATGAATTGTAATTTTTCTTTTGTTCATTATAGAGAAATATTTGAAAAAGCTCTAGAAAATAATTATCAAATTATTACATGTAAAGATTTCTTTGATGACAATTATGATAAAGATAAAAAGGTTTTAATAAATAGAGTTGATGTTGATTTATCATTAAAACAAGCAAAAAAAGTATTAAAAATTTTCAATGATTTAAAAATAAAAGCAACTTTTTTTATTAGAATGCATGCTTCAGAGTATAACCCATTTTCATTTGAGAATTATATGATTATTAGAGATATGATTAATTCTGAAAATGAAATAGGGTATCATTCAGAAATAATTGATTGTTTTAAAATTTGGGGTATTTCTCCTAAAACATGTCTATTGAAAGACGTTGTTATTTTAGAAAGAATGTTTGATATTATCATAAACGGAGTTGCTAGTCATAGAGGACCAACTGGTTTTAACAATTTAGATTTTTGGAAAAATAATAGACCAGAAGATTTCAATCTTTTTAGTTTGTATTATGAAGCATATGATCCAGAATTATTTAATACTTTTTATGTTTCAGATGCCTTAATTCATGGATGGAAATGTTATAGAAATGGAATTTTAGAAACTAATAATAATTTATGTTTATGTGAACATATAAAAAATAATGAAAAAATTATATACTCATTAACACATCCTATTAAATACTATGAAAGACATATGTATGAAAATGAATATTAAAATTTTAGATATTATAAAAAATATACATGAAAAGATTGATATTATACTTGGAAATGAAAATTTAGAAATAAAATACATATCTAATATCAATTCCACAAATTTAGAAAATTCAATATGTTATTGTAATAACAAAAATATTTTTGAAAAAAATATAAATAAAATGAGTTGTGATTCATTAACAATTGTAGATTTTCCAGTATTAGAATTTAAAAATATTATTGAGAACAAAAAAATAAATATAATCATATGCGAAAATTCTAGATTTTTATTCTCAAAAATAGTAAATTCTTTTACAAATTTTCCAAAAAATAAAATATCAACAAAATCATTTATGGGTGAAAATGTTAAGATAGGAAAAAATTGTAGTATTGGAGATAATTGTGTAATAGATAATTGCATTATTGGTGATAATGTTAAAATACTTTCTAATTGTTCTATAGGAAATAGTGGATTTGGATATACTATATTTAAAAATAAAATTGAAAAATTTCCTGATTTTGGAATAGTTAAGATAGGAAATAATGTTGAAATTCATTCTAATGTTTGTATAGACAGAGGATCATTATCAGATACTATAATTGGTGATAATACTAAAATTGATAATTTAGTTCATATTGCCCACAATGCAGAAATAGGAAAAAATTGTTTTATTATTGCAGGATCTGTTATTTGCGGTAGTTCAATTATAGGAGATGATTGTTGGATATCACCAGGTGTAAAAATAATTGATGGTTCTAAAATTGCTAATAAAACCATGATAGGAATTGGATCAACAGTAATAAAAGATATAACAGAAGAAAATCAAGTTTGGGTAGGGACTCCTGCAAAATTTTTAAGAAATAGAGATTAATTGGAGAGAAAATGAGAATTTTAATAACTGGTTCAACTGGTTTTATAGGAAATTTTTTATATAATAAATTTTCTGAAATAGGAACGGATATAGTAGGCATTTCAAAAAGGTCAAGTTATGAAAGTTATAGTTTAGATCTTACAGATCCTAATAGTAGTCATATATTAAAAAAGATAAATCCGGATGTAATTATTCATTGTGCAGCATCAGTCCCAGAAGTTTTTATGTCTAATGGTGATTATGAATCATCATTAATAAATAGAAAGATTGATGACAACATTATTAATTATTGTTCTGAATATAAAGAATGCAGATTAATTTATTTTTCATCTTGTAGTCTATATAAAATAAACAATTGTTCAATTTATGAAGGTAGTCAAATTGAAATAAAAAATTTTTATTCTGCTCAAAAATATAAATCAGAAAATCTAATCAAAGAAAAATTGATAAATTTTGATATTCTTAGAATAAGTTCACCATATTCATATAATTTAAAGAAAGAAACAGTACTAAAAAAATTTATTGAGTCATCTAAAAATATGGATGATCTTTATATTTTTAATCAAGGTTTAAGAAAACAAGACTTTATTCATCTGAATGATATATATTCGGCAATTATTAAATTATTAATAACTTCTAATTCAACTAAATCTATTTTAAATATAGTAAATGGAAATAGCATAACAATGATTGATTTGGCTAATAAGATTTTAACAATTAGTGATAATAATAAAAGCGAAATTTTGAATATAAATACCACAAATGAAGATTCAAAAATTAATGAATATTTTTGTTTTAGTAATTATAAAGCATTAGAAATGATAGGATGGAAACCAACAATTTCAATAGAAGATGGACTGAAAGGTTTACAATGAAGATAGGAATTATTTCTGATGCTCATGGTAATTATGAGGCAACTAAATGTTGTATAGATTTTTTACATTCTGAAAATGTAGAAGATATATATTTTCTTGGAGATATGATTGGTTATTTTCCAGAATGTTTAGAAGTATATAATCTATTAAAAGAAAATAATGTTAAATGTATATTAGGTAATCATGAATATTTTCTATCTGGAAAAGTTATAATGTCAGATAGGACTGAAGAAATGATTAAACATAATCATTGTAGAAAAGTACTTTCAGATGAAATAAAAGATGAAATAACTAATTATAAAGTATCTAGGATTTTAACAATAAATGATATTGATGTTGTATTCATTCATTCATTGGGTGGTGATGAAGATCCATTTTTAGATGAAGAATATAAAAAAGAAAATACAATATTATTATCACCAAAGAAAATAATCTTTAGAGGACATAGTCATAGAGCCAATGCTGAAATTTATAATGATGATTCATTAAAAATTGTAGATGTTGGTTCATGTGGATATCCAAGAGATTCTAAAAATACAATTTCAGTTTGTATTTTTAATTCTGAAAAAGATTTTAATAACAATACTATTATTCATAGATTGCCATTTGATTTTGAAAAGATATTAAAAAAATATAAAGACAAAATTCATTATAAGGTTAGAGAATACTATGAGAGATAAGATAAATGTTTTGGTTACTGGAGTTAATGGTGGAAGCATAGGCGAACAGATTATTAAAGCTCTAAGACTTTCTAAAAAAACAAATTACTTCATTACTGCAACAAATGATACACTTTTTAGTAAAGCATTATTTGATGCTGATAATATAGATATTTTGCCTAGAGCTGATAGTAAATTTTACATACAAGAATTGATAAAAATAGTAGAGAAATATAATATTAAAGTTATTATTCCGGGAACAGAAGCTGAAATTAAAGTTTTAAAAAATTTTAAAAAAATCTTCTATCTTGATTTTAATGTTGAAGTATTAATTAACAACAATAAGAAAATTTTTGATATATGTTTTGATAAATATTCAACACAAGATTTTATTAGTAAAAATTGTTTTCATGAAAATATTGGGTATTTAAAAAATATAGTAATTGATTTTAAGAATGATGATATTTCAGAAAAATTAGATTCTATAGATTTTTTCCCTTGTGTTATTAAACCATTACATGGTAGTGGTTCTAAAAATATATTTATTATTCAAAATTTATATGAATTGAAATTAATAGCAATATTTTTATCTATCAATAATTCTACTTTATTAATTGAAGAATATGTTGGAGATTATAATGATAAACAGGAATATACAGTTGGGATAATAAATGATTATGATGATTTAAAAGTTCTAAATTCAATTGTTTTCAAAAGAATTGATGAAGGATTAAGTAAAAATATAACCATACCAAATACTACAAACAATAAAAGTTTTGGAGATTTTTTGTATATCTCTTCTGGCATATCACAGGTAGAGATTAATGAAACAAAAGAATATAAAATTGTAGCAGATGTTTGCGAATATATAAGCGAAAAAATGGGTTCAATGGGTGTAATAAATATTCAATGTAGATATTTTAATGATAAAGTATATGTGATGGAAATCAATCCTAGATTTTCAGGAACAACTTGTATGAGAGCAATGTTAGGATACAACGAACCAGATTTATTAATAAGAAAATTATTATTCGATGAGGATATTGAAAAAAGATTTCAATATAAAACTAATGGATTGATATTGAGAGGATTACAAGAAAAGATGATAGGAGAATAAAATTCCAATGAGTTTTAAAATAGATGAATTGCCCTTTATATACAATCCTATTAAAACTATTGATAATGAAAATGATATTCCAAATTTTTTATCAATAGAATTAATTGAAGATGTATTTACAAATTTAATAAAACAATTCACAGATGATAATAAAGTCTTGAATTATCTCAATAAAATATATTTATTACAAGAATCAAATCTTCCCGGAATGATAAGAGAAGAAACAAGTGGTGAATATATTGAACATTTTATAAATTTTATTGTAGAAAAAATTCCAGAATATAGTTGTTTAAAAGATTTACATATTTTAGAAATAGGTTGTGGAACAGGGTTTTTATTAAAAAAGTTAAAAGAAAATGGAGCTAAAGTTATTGGAATAGATCCATTGGAATCACCAAAGAGATATTCTGAAGAATATAATGTTGAAATTATAAAAGATTTTTTCCCATCAGATAAATTAGATGGATTGAAATTTGATATAATAATCAATCATTTAGTTTTAGAACATATTAATGATTTGGGTGATTTTTTATTTGGTTGCAAAAAACTTTTGAAAAATGATAATTCATTATTAATTAGTGGAACAGTTAATTCAGAAGTTTATTTAGAACATGGAGATTTGTCATTACTATTTCATGAACATTTAAATTATTTTACAAAAAATACATTATTTAAAACACTTGAATTTTATAACTTTGAATCAGAAATTTATGAATGGGATAATAATTTATTAATTTCAATATCAAAAAATAAAAATAACTTAAACTTATTATCATATAAGGTTAATATTGAAAAATCTTTATCTAAGATAAAAAAATTAATAGACAATAGTGATGATATTGGAATTTATATACCATATAGAGCAATAAACTCTTTATATATGATATATGGTGATCAAATAAATGAAATGACAAAACTTAGATTTTTTGATGATAATCCAGTTCTTCATAATACATATATTCCAGGAATAATTATAAAGATAGAAAATTTTGAAGACTTACTAAAAAAATCTCCAAAATTAATTTTAATATTTAGTAATACTTATTCAGAAAAAATAAAGAATAAAATTTTAGATTCTAAGAAATTAAAAATTATGACTTGGGATGAAATTTTTAAAGGAGATTTTTGATGAGCAGAATATTATTAACTGGTGGTGCCGGTTTTATTGGTTCTTCTTTAACTAAAAAATTAATAGATGATAATGAAGTCTTTATCATTGATAATTTTGATAGAAATGGACAAACGATAGATGGAGCAAAATTATATAAAGTTGATATTGTAAATTATTATGAAGTTTTAAAAGTAATAAATGAAGTAAAACCAGAAATTGTAATTCATCTAGCAGCTTTATGTGGCGTAGATAACGTAATAAATAGACCTATAAATACTATGGAAGTTAATATGCTTGGCACATATAATATTTTGAGATCTATAGCTAATTATGGTTTAAAAATTGAAAAGTTTATAAATTTTTCAACATCAGAAGTATATGGTTCATATTCATATAAATTAGGCGAAGATGAAAAAACAAATATGGGAGCAGTTGGAGAAGCAAGATGGAGCTATTCAGTAAGCAAATTAGCAAGTGAACATTTATGTTTTGCATTTAATAAAGAACATAATTTGCCATTTGTTTCTATAAGACCTTTTAATATTTATGGACCTGGTCAAGTTGGAGAAGGAGCAATTCAAATATTTATAAAGAATTGTTTGGATGATAAAGATCTTTTGATACATGATGATGGATCACAAATAAGATCATGGTGTTATATTGATGACGCAGTTGATTTCATTTTAAAATGTGTTCATGATGATAATGCAATTGGTAATGTTTTTAATATGGGGAATCCAGAAGGTACAATAACTACAATTGGTCTTGCTAAAAAAGTTAAAGAATTAACAAACTCAAAATCAAAAATAAAATTTATTGAAAACCCAAATGTGGATATTGAGTTAAGAATTCCTAATATTGAAAAAGCAAAAAAGATTTTAAATTTTGAACCAAAAGTTGGTTTAGATGAAGGAATTTTAAAAACTTATAATTGGTATAAAAATAAAAATTAATCACAGAAAAAAGAAAGGATATAAAATGGAAAAAAGAAATGTTCCATTATCAAGATTATGGATTGATAAGAATGAATTAAATGAAGTTAAGTCAGTTTTAAGTTCTGGATGGTTAACAAAAGGTCCTAAAAATTTAGAATTAGAAAAAATGGTTGGAGAATATCTTGGAGTAAAACATGTTATTTGTACTTCATCATGTACTACTGCTTTGCATTTAGCAATTCTAGGATTAAATTTAGAAACTGAAAATAAAAAAGGCGAACAATCAGAAATTTTAGTTGCAGATTATACTTATCCAGCAACAGGACATTCAGTTCTATATTGTGGATTAAAACCAGTTTTTGTTGATGTTGATCCAAAAACATATAATATGGATTACAAAGATTTAAAGAAAAAAATTAACAAAAAAAGAACTAAAGCAATCATTGTAGTTCATACATTTGGTCAGTCAGCAGACATGGAAAAGATCATGAAGATTGTAAATAAAAATAATATTCCAGTTATTGAAGATGCTGCATGTGCACTAGGATCAAAGTATAAAGGTCAGTATTGTGGGACAATTGGTAAAATTGGTTGTTTTTCACTCCATGCGACGAAAGGCATATCATCGGGAGGAGAAGGCGGGCTTTTAGTAACCAATGATGATGAAATTGCTTTACGAGCTAGAAGTCTTGGATCATTTGGTCTTAATACATGGAGTAGAGAAGTTAGTAAAGAATTTAATATTCCAATTTTTGAAAGTATTGGATTTAATTATAAAATGAGCGATTTGGCTGCATCAGTTGGAATTGCTCAATTTAAAAAATTAGATAAAATTATTAAAAAGAAGAATGCTCTTGCAAGATATTGGAATAAGAGACTAAAAGAAATTGATTATATTTCAGCTCCTTATATTAGAAAGGGAAAAGGAAATATTCACAATTATCAGGGATATAGTTGTTTAGTTTCTCCAACTGTAGATAGAAATAAATTGATTCAGCTTTTAAAAGATAATGGGGTGCAATGTCAGATAGGAACATATAGTTCTTATATTCAACCATGTTATAATAATGAAAATGATAATTGTGTAATATCTGAAGATATTTATAATCGCTCAATTAGATTACCAATGTTTTATAAATTGAAAAAGGAAGAGATTGATTATGTAATTGATGTTTTGAAAGAAATTAGAAATAAAGTTTTTATTTAAGGGATTTCAATTATGAAAATTGTCACAATCATTGGAGCAAGACCTCAGTTTATTAAAGCTTCAGTATTATCAAATCTAATTAAAAATGAATCACATGTTGAAGAAGTTATTATTCATACAGGGCAACATTTTGATTCTATGATGTCAGATGTATTCTTTAATGACTTAGATATTCCAAAACCAAAATATAATTTAAATATTTCAAGTTTATCTCATGGCGCAATGACCGGGAGAATGATAGAAGAAATTGAAAAAATATTAATTGATGAAAAACCAGATTTAACATTAGTTTATGGTGATACAAATTCAACTTTATCTGGTGCATTAGCTTCATCAAAATTACATATTCCAGTTGCTCATATTGAATCAGGATTAAGATCATTTAATACAAATATGCCAGAAGAAATAAATAGAAAATTGACTGATCATATTTCTAAATATTTATTTTGTCCAACTTTACAATCATTGAAAAATTTATTAAAAGAAAATATTGTTGACAATGTTGAGTTAGTTGGAGATATAATGTATGATTCATTTTTACATTATAGTAAATTATCAAATAGAGAATATTCAACAAATAATTTATTAAATCTTAAACCAAAAGATTATTGTCTATTAACATTGCATAGACAAGAAAATACAAATAATTTTTCAAATATATATAGTCTATTTATTATACTAAAAATAATATCAAACAATTATGGATATAAATTTGTATTTCCAATGCACCCAAGAATTGCTTTATTTTTAATGAATAATAATTTTAACTTTAAAGAGTTTGAGAATATTCAATTTATAAGTCCAGTTTCTTATTTAGACATGATTGAATTAGAAAAAAACTCTAAAATAATTTTAACTGATTCTGGTGGTGTTCAAAAAGAAGCATTTTGGGCAAATGTTCCTTGTATAACATTAAGAGAAGAAACTGAATGGGTTGAATTATTAAATACAGGAATGAATATTTTAACTGGGATGTATTGTGATGAAATATTTAAAGCTTTTTCTAATTTTATATCAAAAGAAAGTATTGATTTAAATTTATATGGTGATGGAAAAACAGGGCAAAAAATTTTAGATTGTTTACGATAGTTTTGATAATCATAGATTAGGATTGAAAATTATCCTAATCTATGATTATATTTTTTTATTCACCAATTACACCTATCTTCAAAACCAGAAGGAATCATAATTTCTTTCATACCTTCTCTTTCACCAATAGTCAGTTCAATCTCAATGTCTTTATCTTTTTCAGCTATACATTCAGGACATGGAATTTGAGGAATCCAATGTTTTTCACATAAACCATACCTTGTGTTCCAATTTGGACTAATTAGATTTGCCATTGTAATATGCTCCTTTTAATTTTAAATTAAGATCAACATTGTTTTTTAAATGGTGCCCGGAGTGAGATTCGAACTCACATGGTCTCAAGGACCGAGAGATTTTAAGTCTCTTGCGTAACGCCAATTCCGCCATCCAGGCAATATTTTTATATCTTGAATTGTTGATCAGTAACAATTGAATCTTTTCCTTTTTGAAAGAATGTTTTAATCTTATCAAGTTCTGAAAGAAAGTTAATCTGTTCTCTCAAGTTTAATCTCAGATGATTAAATTCTTTAGTCAATTGATCATCTTCTGAAATAATCATATTATTGTTTGACATATGTTATACTCCTTTTTTTAATTATTTTATAGGATATATATTTATTATATATCCTTTCTAAATCTTCTAATATTGCCATTTTTTTATCATATAAAAACTACTAAATTATTTTTTATTTAATATTAATATATATAGTACGCAGTTTTATACAAGATTTAGAACAAAAAATAAAAGGAGCAATTATGTCATATCCTCAGAATCCAGATACAATAATTTTAAAAAATGAATATTATCCATCTGGATTAAAAGAGATTGATGTATGGAATTATTATCAAAGTGTTAAACCAAGATTATTAAAAGAAACTATAGGTAAAAAATTAATTGTATTCTTTGCAACTGATTTAAATAAAATTTCTGTTATAAGAAAAACTAAAGATGGTGGATCCATAAGATTAACTCCATCGACATATGATATTACAATTAGTGGACGATCATTAAGTTTTCACTCTGTAATGGATAAATATTCTGATTTTGGCATTATTGATATTGACACAAATGATTTTAATAAAGCTAAAGAAGCAACAATTGATATTTATAATATTTTACAAAGATCTAAATTTTCAATGAATTCTATTATAAGGTTTAGTGGCAAGGATTCGTTTCATATTAAAGTTTATTTTAAAAATGATTATCCAATTGACTATATTAAAAAAACTATTAGCGATTTTTTAATTGAAAATAATGTTGATAAAAAATATACAATTTCATATAAAAGAACAAATAATATTCCAAATGTTGATTTAAATAGAAATGTATATAATGCTGGATATATAACATTACATTCATTAGCAGTTACTGGATTGAGATGTATGGAAGTTAATCCTAGACATATAGAAAATTTTAAAAAAGAGATGGCAAAAATCTAAACAAAAAAATAAGTTAGTAGGAGTTTTACGGCCTCTTACTAACTTATTTTTGCATGCGATGTAGTAATCACGTTATATGGTTATATTAATTTTTTACCTCTTCATAAACACCTCCTAATTAAAATTATAACACATCCAACTTGTAATTATTTTCATAAATTTATATATATGGAAAACATAATTTTAAATGAATTTTTTGGAGAACTAAAATGACAATTAAATTTGGATTAATTGGAAAAGGAACAATATCTGAAAGACATATAAAAGCAATTAAATCTATAGGTGGAGAATTAGTCCAATTCTATGATCCCGCATATTCAAACCTTAAAATTGAAGAATTATTTAATTATGATTTTGATTATACTATAATTTGCAGCCCGTCAAATTATCATTATGAACATACAAAATTAGCATTAAAAAATAATAAAAAAATTATAATCGAAAAACCACAAAATTTGTCGTGGCAACCTGTGATAGATAATGATAACATCAATATAGTTCTTCAATATAACTGGTTAGAAAATTTTCCAGAAAAAGCTGATATTGTTGAAGTTGTTATGGCTAGAGATGAAAAATATTTTAAATCATGGAAAGGTGATATCCAAAAAACTGGAGGTGTTTTTCCATTATTATTTATTCATTATCTAGATTTGGCTATTAAATTAAATGCTAAATTTTCAGGATTAGTAATTCCAAATGGAGAACAAATTAGAAGAATAGATGATTTTGATTTAACAAAAGTTGATATGGATTCATTATATTCAAGGATGTATCATGATATTTGTTATAATGATAAAGGAATTAAACCAAAAGATACAATGTTTTTAAATTGGATTATGGAGAGATCTGGCTGGCTATACGGTCATGGGTATGATATTTTAGGAAAAAGAATTGAATTTAAACCAAATGATTTAATTGATTTGATTGAAACAGAAAGGATTTTAAAATGAAAAAAATTTTAAATATGATTAAAAATTTAATTAAAAAAGATAAACCATATTTTGTTCATGAATCATCCTGTATTGATGACAATGTTGAAATTGGGGAAGGTACCAAGATTTGGCATTTTACTCATATCATGGGAAATACAAAAATTGGAAAAAATTGTTCAATTGGTCAAAATGTTACAATAGGACCTCATGTAATAGTCGGCAATAATGTTAAAATTCAAAACAATGTTTCTTTATATGAAGGGTTAATTGTTGAAGATGATGTTTTTATTGGTCCAAGTGCTGTGTTTACAAATGTGACAAATCCAAGGGCAACTATTTCAAGAAAAGATGAATTTAAAATCACACTCTTGAAAAAAGGATGTTCCATCGGCGCAAATGCAACAATTATTTGTGGGAATGTTATTGGGGAATACGCTTTAGTTGGAGCTGGTGCTGTAGTAACAAAAGATGTTGATCCTCATAATATATTTATTGGAAATCCTGCAATTTATAAAGGAATGATTTGTAAATGTGGGAAAAATTATGGAAAAGATTATATAGTATGTGATAGGTGTAAATAATCAAATGGAAAACTATTGTTTAGATTGGAAAAAGAAAGTTAATTTTTCAGAAATAATAGTCAAAAATAATTAAAATTGATAAAGTTTTGTTTCTGACTTTTCTAAGGATGAGGGATTATAAACTCCTCGT
>Ga0172381_10005033_pt1 | contig 13507 bp, 13 predicted proteins | sample Leawel6488metaG_FD_119754 | JGI IMG/M metagenome (GOLD analysis project Ga0172381, IMG submission 119754) | Leachate microbial communities from a municipal landfill in Southern Ontario, Canada - Leachate well 64-88 metaG | ecosystem: Engineered > Solid waste > Landfill > Unclassified | place... | reverse complement strand
CCTTATAGATTTCCCTGTTACCATTAAGGAAATGCTTGTCCAGAAAATAGACACGGCCCCTGCTTTGTTTCCCTTCAGAATAGATGACAATACTGTTTCTGCATATAGCTTTATTGGAGCTGTTGATGGGTGCTCCTCCTTCGAGGATATTAAAGGTTCTGGAAGAAATCTGTCCGTTATGGAGCAAACAAATACCTCCAAAGAAAGCACCATAAACGACGTTGCCACGCATATGACAATGTTTACCTCTGGCGGTGTTCATTCCACAGCCACGATAAGTGCTGATGGTTGGGAGCTTAATGGCACTAAGTATGGAATCTATCCGGATACATTAGGTGGTCTATTTACTGCAAACAGTAATTCCACTTCTTGGGGTCACCTGCTAGCCAATTCCTCGATAAGTATCGAGGTACGAGTCAAGTTCCATTCTTTCTCCTCTACTGCGAATATGCAAGCTGTTGTCAGTCTTCTTGGTCTGCAGTATTTTGTAAGTGGAGGTGGGTTCTCCTATGATGATGATGCCTATTATGGAATGGAGATCCAGGGAGGTAACACTGCCGGATCTACAAAAGGTTATATTATCCCCAACACCTGGTTCTCCTCCCTAGAAACCCCTGAAGCTGCCCTTACTGCAGAGACATGGTACATTATCAAGCTGGTGTACAACTACAGCAACCAAACCTTGACACTATACAAAAATGGGACGCAGGTGGGTTCCAGCGTCCTGTATGTCAAGGGTCTTAAACTCAGTACTACCTGTGCCTTAGCAGTGGGAAGGAGATCCTACAATATTAGTAACTCCTCCACCACTGTAGATGCGGTAATATCCCACATGTCTATCAGCAAGACCGTTAGATAGACTAAGGGTTATTAGAACTACTTACCAGAGGAACCAAAACCTTTATCTTGGCGAGAAGTCTCGTCAAGATTTTTTGTTTCCTTTAGAGTAGCTCTTGGGATTTCTGCAGGTACAAGCTGGGCTATCTTGTCCCCTATACAGATAGTCTGAGCCCTATTCGACCCATTGCGAATAATTATCAACACTTCACCACGATAGGGGTTGTCTACGGTACCGGGGGAGTTGATTATGTCCAAGGCTTTAACCCAGGAGTTGCCACTCCTTGGACGAGCCTGCAGCTCATAGAGCCTCCTCTGCCCACTTGTAACTGTACAGGCTAACCCTGTACCAACCAGGACTCTTTCATTTGGATTAAGGGTGACACTCGCCACTCTACCATTCTCCATGGTTGTGATACCAGGTATTTCCCCGTTCTCCCGAGCTTTCTCCTCATGCTCCCCCAAACTGTCTAAGAGGAAGGCCCTACGGAACCCATGCACAAACACATCAAACCCAGAATCATCTGGATTGTTCTTCTCTGGTGCTCTGCTGTTTTCAAAGAGCTTTTTATAGTTAAGATACACAGTATCAGTGTTCATTTTTCAGGACCTCCATGATCCGGTTGTAAGTGTCCAAGATCGTTCCCTCCAGGTCTTTGTCCCCTGAGGTTTTGATGATGGGGTTTCGACATTTCACCATGTGCTCGGTATCCAGATATGCGTTCCTGAGGTCAAACAGTCTTTCCATGGTAAGGGAGGGTTCCCTAGACTGACAAACTTCGATAGGGGTATCAACAAACACAGTGATATCTGGGACTTTGAAAATGTTTTCGTTTTGATACAGACGAGATACAAAGGAAAACACACTAGGGGAGAATAACTTGGAATAGGCAATACCTGTCCACAGGTATCTATCCAGAACCACATTGCTTTCCCGGTACTTAGGCAACTGACGTAACCTGCTCTCCAAGAAAAGGATTTCCCTATCTGCCTCATTGTTCTTACGAGCGGGATCATTCAAGCGGTCTGCTTCCTCTGTAGAAAAATCTGGTTCTTTGCCCCAAACCCAGTTATCTAGGGGGAAGTCCTTCTGCAGTAATTGCAAAACTCCCTTGGATATAGAGGTCTTTCCACTGTTGTCTATTCCTTCGAACACAATCAATTTTGTGGCCATGTTTATCTCCTTATTTGACTGTCAAGTTTGAAATATCCGCCTTATACATATCTAACTTCTTTTGTAAGGCATCCTTCTTGGCCAGAACTGCTGGTACATAAGCCTTTGTCTCTTGGGAGAGCTGAGGATCCTTCCTTATGAAAAGCACTGCCTGCTTTGGACCACCATTATAGTCGGCCAAAGACATATCCCATCTCCCATAATGGGCATACACCAGATCCATATATTTTGCTGCTAATTCTGTGCTTAGGGAGTCATTCTCTAGCATACCAGGAGTGTATTCCCTTTGAAGGGCCATACATAAAAGTCTACCTGTAGATGGCATAATCTGATTGAGCCCTACTGCACCTTCCGAGCTTAGCCTATTGACCCCCCAACGTGATTCCACGAACTGGGTAGCAGACAGAAGTAAGGCTCCCACATTTGGGTACTTTTCAGCCATGGTAACATTGAGGGAGGCAATGGCGTATGCCTTATCTGCGGTGCCCCCCTTGTACCTGTTTTTCTGCCAATAGGTTAGGATCTCATCTCTTAAGAAGAGAACCATTCTTTGGCGCTCTTCACCGTAGGATATCCTAGAGGTAAGGAATTGGTTTTGCTGAACCTGGGTATTCTGGATACGCTCCAATTCGTCTATGACCTTTGCATTGTGCTCCCGAGTAAACTTCATAGCCAGTATCAGAACGACTACAGCTATGGAAACCGCGGCTATGATAGTAATCACCAAAGGCTTGGTGTATTTTACCCAATGATAAGCCTTCTTCCCTATGTACTCCAAGGGTTGCATAAATCTCCTTTTGTAGCTAAAAAGAAAGGATGCCTTAGTTCAGGCACTCCATAAGCTCTTTAACAACAGCTTTGTGTGATGATATAAGAGAGCCATTGGCTTTCCTATCCTTTTTTTCCAGCAAATCCACTGCCCACTTAACTCGGTTCATCGCAGATACTATTTTCCTGCGATTCTCCTTTTTCTTAGCTGGGTCTTTCCAGGAAGGAGGTACGCTTAGAGTACCATCTGACCCCTTGATAAGATCTCCATCGGGGGATGTTTTGCTCAGAAATTGACTAATATAGGATTCCCTTTCTGTTTTTTCCCTTTGAACAACGGGAACACTCTTTGGTGGTGACTGCTCTTTTGGTGTTTGAATAGGTCCTCTTTGAGTGGCGTCCTTATTCCACCCGTAATACTTTTTCTTAGGAGGCTCTATTATGGCATCCTTAGATACACTAATACCAATCTTGTTAAGATTAGCAATAATATCTTCTCTCCATTCTTCATTGGAGAGTTCTCTGTTTTTAGATCTGCTCATAGTGCCCAGTAGATTTAGTTACCTCTTCTTTTGTTGATAAAGAATGCAACAATTACACCTATAGATAAAGTAATGGCTATGATAACTTTTTTACTATATCTCATTTGTATTTCCTTTTGAAAAAGTTCTTAAGATTGCTTAAACATATACGCAACAAACTTTCTTTCTTAAAGTCCCCTAACTCCCAATCATAAACAAATTTCCCTATTTGAATGTACTTCCCGTCTACCCTAACGGGCCCATACCCGTAATTGGACAAGAGGAAGGTCCTTCCATCTATCTCTAAGAACAAATCTGATAGGGACCTTCGAGAAAAGGTCCCTTTATCCCTTATTAATTCCCGATACCTGTTCATAATCAAGTGCTTTCCTTGAATATGCACAAATAGGTCATCAGATCTTCCATGCAAAAAGTGTACGACCCTGCAATCATCTTGCAACTGTACATCAACTCCTGCAAATAAGGCGTCTAGGCCAAAAGCAACATCTTCATACCCCCATTGGGTACGAAAGGTTATCTCATCAAACCACATTCCCTTCAAACCATAGACCCTTTCCATGAGCCCCTGGATAGCCCTCAATGCCGTTGCTGTCACCGCAAAGTTACAAGCCCATGTGACCATCCCAGTTAGGATAAAGTCAGCCTTTTCATCAAAGCTAGTAAGAGCTGCATAATTCTCAGGTACTTTGGCGACTACCCTAAGATCCCTATAATCCAGATCGTTCCCTACCATCAAATTATCCATATTTGCAGTCAGCAGATCAGAAGGCTTATTCTGATATCTCTTTCTAGGTACATTCTCGCCCTTTACCCACCTTCCTAGGTCTAAGGGACGCTCAGTATGTATCCTGGTCCCAAAGATAAGGGAGGACTCACTGGAGTCCTGGAAATGGGTGAGAAGCCTTTCTATGTATAGCTCATCCTCTACTATACTGTCCCCATCCATGAAAACTAGGATATCTGCCCCCTCTTCTAAGGCAGTACTTATCCCAAGATTTCGGGTAGTAGATCTTCCCTTGCTCGTACCATGAACTACTTTAACAAAGTTGTCCTCTAGTAAGGAAAAGGAGTCACTGTGATCGTCCACCACTATAACTTTGTCAGGAGGTCTAGTCTGATCCCGTAATAGAGATATATTGATCCCTATTATGTCTTCCTGATTATGACACGGAAGAACTACAACCACTTTACTATTCATAAGATGTCCTGTATGATATTTTCAATTGACTTGCTCCCATGCCTAAAGGCATGGGATTCCTGAGCTCCGTCGGGACCTGCGGCCCCTCCCTCGCTCAATCGCGTCATCCCAGACTGCTTCCGTTTCCAAAAGTCTTACGTCCAGTCGGCGAGCGTTTAGGCTCTCCCTCAGCCCTAGGGCGAGCATACCTCTTCCCTCAACCTCAATGTTCTCCGCCGCGTTCACATCCCTGTCCAACAACTCATCGGTACATGGACACACCCACTCACGGTCACTGAGGCTAAGGTCCTCGTTCACATAACCACACCGCCAATGAAGCTTCGAGGACGGAAACCATCTGTCCACCTGGACAAACTTCTTCCCCATCCACTTAGCCTTGTACTCCACCTGTCTGAGGATATCACCCAATGCTCCGTCCAACACGGATTTGGCCAGCTTGGTTCTCGCCATGCCGTTAACATTGAGTGTCTCCATGCAGATGATGTCGAACTTCTTGACGACCTGCGTGGTCACCTTGTTCACAAAATCTTGGCGCACATCATGTATCTTCTTGTGCAAATTAGCTATCGTCGCCTTCTGCACCTTGTATCTGCGACTTCCTTTCTTCTTCCGTGCCTGGCTGCGCTGCAGCCTAGCCATCTTGGCCTGGTATCTTCTGAACGCTTTGGGCCCCTTGATCTTCTGCCCCGTGGAAAGCACCAAAGCGTCCTTGCACCCAAGATCGATGCCGACGCTGTTCTCCAGATCCAGTTGCTCCTCAGACAAGGGAGCTGGCACCCACTCGACCACAGCACTCAGAAACCACTCTTTTGTAGGAGTCCTGCTGAATGTACAGGACCTAAGTTCCGCATGGATTTTTCCCTTCCATGAGTTCGCCACGGGCACATCTCCTAGTTTGGGGATGTGCACCTTGTCTCCGTTGCTTACAAGCTTCACAGACCTGGTGTGTCTAAAGGACGGCATAGCCTTCTTAGCACTCTTGAACTTAGGGTACCCGCCTTGCTTGCGGAAAAACTTCTGAAAGGCACCGCACAGGTCCTTTAAGGTCTGCTGGAGAGGAGTATCGTGCACCTCTGCGAGCCAGGTGTTCTGTTTCTTGAGAAACACAAGCTCCTTGCACAGCTCCGCAAAGTTGGAGCCTTTCCCTGTTGCCTTGTACTTGTCTCGCCAGAAGGCAAAGCCCCAGTTCCATACGAAGCGACGGGCACTGCTCTGTTTCCAAAGCAAAGCCTCCTGCTTTTCCGTAGGACGGAGCTTCATCCGGTACACCCGGTTGTCCTTCTGGATCTCTTCGCTCATGCCGTTTTCTGGTCCTCTATGTATCTTTTGATGGTATCTTCGCTGATGTGAAAATATCATTAACGGATTATGTTACAGTGTACGTCCGACCTGGGGAGTTACCTTCCACAATCCCTTTCCCCTTTACATGGGGCTCAATCCAAATCAGCATGCGTAGGGTCCTTCCCGGTCCATGTGCTTGATTTCGGTAGTGTCCACGAACAACCCACATAGGAGTACCCGTGGACACTACTGATTGAGGAGTGTCCCTCAGAGTCCCATTCCGATACCGCATACGATACTCATGGGTAATGTAAACATGGGATCCTGTAGAGATTACCCCTATCTTGCTTAAATTAGCATTCTTCTTGGCTGCCACGTCCTTATTCTTACTACTGTCATACTTAGCAGGAACACGAACAAAATCTGCCGTTGGGCTAGTGATATACAGAATAGCATTCAAGGTGAATTCAAACAACTTCCATAGATACTGGTAATCCTTCTCCAACTGATCCTTATCCGAATATTTACGTACCATGTAATCTACCTGAGGAAACACATCACCAGGGGCAAAAAACAGGGTCATGTAGAAGGTGGCATCATCCTTTTCATGAACGGCATTTTCGTTTTTATCCGCCACTGCAAAAATACGGATTGCCTTGTTATAGCGTTTGCCTTCAAATTTTAGATCAGGATGCCAGCCTTCTTCATCTTTTTCCTCATCAGGGTAACGAGCGTTTAAGGCCTCTATGTCCTCAATATAGGAGACATAGATACCTACCACTCGGTGGATACCCGTATGCTGATTACGTATCATCATTTCCCTATTTTCGGGTATGCTTATGTAGAAGGAGTCAAAAGGGCAGCGAACAAACTCTGAATCCACCTTATTGATGTCAGTGTACAACAGCTTAGCCGTCAATGCCTCCTCAAACCTAAATATCATCCTGCGTCTAGAGAATAGGTAGATATGATGTAAGAGATTCATGTAAGATCTAAAATCCGGAAGAATCTCTGGAAGCTTATTATAGATATCGGTGATTGTCAGCTTATCAACATAATCATCAGGGTGCATCTTAATGGCCTTTAAGATGCTTTTGATAATCATTAACCCAACATTCTGGAAAGGCCGGTCATCCAGGGTCCCAGGTACATAATCCCCCAAGTCTTTGATACTCTTCTGAAGTAACTCCAATATTGGGAGACCCATGGCTTTCTTACTGAATTCTAGGAAACCCTCGTAATGGGTCTTAGGTAACTTCTCTGAGGTGGAGGACGAGGCTATGTTGCTTACTGGTAATTTATTAGTATCCTGCATGTTTAGTGTATACCATTAAACATGCAGGAATATAACTAGACTGCACTAAAAAGTTGAGAGATCACAGGGTTAGGGTTACCTACTGAATTTTTCTTTAGATACACTCTTACCCTTATGGAACCTTCCTCCCCAAAAACACCTTTGTGCATGGACATACTTTCTCTGTACCTCTCATTAAGCACATCCATAGGGAAAAGAACATCACATCCATGATTCCCTGGAATATTTGTGAGGTATATCTCATCTATATACCCAGACTTCAGTGCCGTAGCATATACCTTACCGCCTCCTATGATATAGACTGAAGAGGAATATGACCTAGAAAGAACGATAGCCTCCGCAAAATCCATTGCAATAAGAGCCCCCTCCACCTTTGTATTGGCATCTGTGGATAGGACTATGTTTACTCTCCCAGGTAGAGGTCTTGTAGGTAAGCTTTCCCAAGTGGTCCTACCCATTATGACAACACTGGGCTTGCCTTCCTCCTCTGAAAAGGAGGTAAGGGCCTTAAACCATTTCATATCTTTCTTACTTTTCCAAGGAATACCCTTTCCAGAGACACCAAGCCCATTTTCTTCATCTATGGCTGCTAGCAATCTTATCATGTTTACACCGAGATAGGAAAAGATATTGCAGGGTGAGGATTATACCCTTCAAGCTGGAACATATGAGGTTCCCATTCCAGGATACCTGGAAATTCTTGGGGGAAAACTAATTCTGGTAAGGTTCTAGGGGTCCTTGTAAGTTGCTCCTCTACCCCTTCCATTTGGTTTTCATAGATATGCACATCCGCCAAAAACCCAATAAGACGGCCTGGTACCATCCCTACAGTAGCAGCAATAAGCTTAAGCTGCAAGGCATAGCTAGCAATGTTATAAGGGAGACCAAGAGGAGTATCCACAGATCTTTGGTTCCACAGGAGGTCCACACTTTCCCCATCACTCAAAAGTTGGAAAGAATAATGGCAAGGAGGTAGAGCCATCTGCTTTAGCTCCGCGGGATTCCAGGCGCTCACAAGTATCCGACGAGAGCAGTCGTCAGACCTGAGGATATCTATTGCATTCTGCAACTGATCTATCTCAACAATGTTGCCTTGTTCGTCTACTCCTTTCCAGTTTCTCCACTGCACCCCATAGATACGACCCAAATCATTTTCCGCAGCCATCTTCTTCTTGGACTCTTCATCATTCCCATAAGGAACTTTCATAGGGTTCCCCCATTCATCCCAGATATGGCAGCCCCTGCTCTGTAACCAGGACTTATCAGAAAGACCACGGTTGAAAAACACCAATTCGGTGGCTATGTTTTTCATACCCATCTTTTTGGTGGTAAGAATAGGAAACCCTAGACTCATGTCGTGCTCGAACATTGCCCCTGTAATACTAAAGGTGTCAATCCCCGTTCTACTCTTTTTTCTCTTCCCCTGACTCTTAATGCGGGAAAGAATATCAAGATACTGTTGCATGTTTTCCTTTATAAGAAATAAAAGGCCCCTGAGTAGGGGCCTTCTGTGTTACTTATCTTTTCAGGCCTGTTCTTCGTCAGTGTCCTGCAGGGCAAGAATGTCCTGGGCGGATACCACCAAGTACTTCACCCCTTCGACAGAAATGGGTACAGAGAGCTTGAAAAGAAACCAAACCTTGTCGCCCTTGTCAATCAGGGGAAAATTATCCTTATCTTCCACGGGCGAGCACCCTGCCACGACAGTAGCTCGAGTGATTCCACCTTCAGTAGCAGCATCTGCCACCACAAAACCAGTGGTTTCCACAACTTCTTCTGTGTCCGCGGACACCAGAATTCGACCATAACCAGGATAGAGAGCCATTTGCTACTCCTTATTGAAAATCGTGAATGGTTGCTTCAGGTTGGTTCTTCCTGTCATAGACAATGGAGCAGGAAGAGGTCAGCATTGTTCCAGCGATGGACACCGCATTTCGGAGAGCCGTAATGGTTACCTTCACGGGGTCAATCACACCGGTCTCCATCAAGTCCTCGTACTTATCGGAATACGCATTGTATCCCTTTTCCAGTCCACTCCGAATCTTGCTGACAATGACTTCTGGGCGTTCCTTATCAGAGCGAACCCCGGCATTGCGGAGGATGTTAAACATAGGGGCTTCAACCGAGCGAAAAACAATTTCCACCCCCATCTTCTGTTCTTCAGACAAATCAAGATTTGCCATCTTGACCCTAGCCCTTTCTCGGGCCTGCAAGAGGGCTACTCCACCGCCAGGGACGATACCCTCTGCTACCGCAGCACGGGTAGCATGCATAGCGTCTTCCACACGGTCACGGAGTTCCTTGACTTCTACTTCCGAGCGGCCACCCACACGGATAACGGCAACTGCACCAGAAAGCTTTGCGATACGCTCCAGGACCTTTTCTTTGTCATAGTCAGATTTGAGACCGGGGAGAGTTTCTCGCAAGGATCCAATTCGGGAAAGAACAACGTCTGGATTACCCATAGGCCCTATGATCAAAGTCTTGTTGGCCGTAATGGTGATACGTTCTGCCTGGCCCATATGCTCCACAGAGGCATCGGCAAGAGGTGTGGCACCTGTAGAGGCATCCCCATAGACAAGAGCTCCTGTGGCCACTGCAAGATCCTGAATCAGGTTTTCCTGCTGCTCACGATAGCCAGGGGCACGGATAACCACGATACGGGCCACACCACGATGAACATTGGTCAAGATACCGTCCAGAGCTGGCTTGGACATGCTCTTACATACGATGACAAGAGGAGGTTTTGAATCTGTGGACAGTACCGAGTTGATACCCTTCACAATTTCAGAGAGGGTGGCCACATCCTTGTTAATGACGTACAGAACAGGGTTTTCCAGTTCCATATCTGTCGCGTTTTCCTCGGTGATGAAAAGCTTGGACATCATCCCTTCGGGAAGCTCCATGCCTTCCACGGTATCAAGGGAAAGGCCATCTTCCCCGGATTCTTCAATGGTGATGACACCATCCCGACCTACCTGGTCAATAGCCTGAGCAAGAATGTCCCCAACAGCACGTTCGTTGTTGGCGGATATGGTACCTACCCGAGCGATGGTTTCCAAATCTCCATCAACGGGTACAGCCATTTCTCGGAGTTCTGCAGTGATGACATCCACTGCCTTATCCATACCACGCTTCAGTTCCACAGGGGAACCCCCATTAACAACCATGCGGATCCCGTCATCCATAATAGCCTGGGCCAAAACAGTTGCCGTGGTTGTTCCATCACCTGCTTCATCACAGGTCTTAGCCGCAACATCCTTGGCCAGCTGGGCTCCCATGTTTTCATAGGGGTCAGCAAGGTCGATTTCTTTCGCTACGGATACACCATCCTTGGTCACAGAAGGGCTACCGTACCCTCTTTCAATGATAACAGTTCTGCCCTTGGGACCCAAGGTTTCCTTGACCGCATTGGCGAGCTTGTCCAACCCTGTTTTCAGCTTCTGGAGACTGGCTTCCCGAAAGAGGAGTTCTTTTGGCTTGTCGTTCATCTACGTTTCCTTTGTAATAGGTGTCCCTCAATACAGAGGGGTTCTTACACAATTACGAAGGAAATTCATCTTTTTTAAGGTAATCAGAACAGAATTTTTATTTGGGCTGACGCTCCATAGACAATATCAGCTAAGGAGTACTCTTCAGAAAAGTCATCATCATAATCATCAATGGTCTCCCCCCTGGGGATATGGTCAGGATCAACTCCTACAGGGTATACATTAGAGGCCGGAGTAGCAAACTGTACATGGGCAAAAATTTCTGATGATAACCGTAGTTTTACGGAACCTAATTCAAAGTTAAATCCAAAAAGGATAGCCCCATCCAGATTACAGAGTATATCATACCCCTCTTGGTACAAGTAGTAACCAGGCATCCCAATATCAGTAACTTGGTCCACGGGGCTACCTGCAACACCTATTCCGGCAGCAGCCGTGTAAGTGAGGTACATTTTGCCAGATGGGTCGGGGGACCGGAAAAAACCTCCCATGATTCCGTTTTCAGTTTCATTCATAGGCCCAAAAGTGCGTATAACCTGGGTATTTCCCTTGTCATTAATAGAACTGATTCTAAGTAGGCGAAGTGTCCTAAACCGGGTCCCTTCTAAGTACCCTCCAATGGCTCCTAGCTTTGTCTTTTGCCATGCCTTTACACCCAGGGACATCTTACTGAATGTGAAAGGCTGGGCTTCCCCCTCATCCATCTGGTAAGTTCCAAACCTACTAAAATCCCTTATAAAGTAAAACTCGAAGCACTCCACACCCAGACTAAGCTCCAATAACTTAGCAAAGTCCTCCTTACGAACAAAGTCTTCCCTATTAGTCCCATTCTTGACTCTTTCCACCATGTTGCCTAGCCGGTCATCAAAATAGGCAGCTCTGAGAGACACCGTGTTGCTATGGACCTCCAGCTTAACCCCCTGGCGGGTATCCCAGTCCGAATGCACTTTAAGTTCATGCTGGGCTCCATCCAAGTAAACATAATCCTGGAAGTCATGGTAGGCATAGCCTCTTCCTTCCACTACTAAAGAAGCACCAACAGTCAAGGTATCCTTGACTGTTGGGATCTTCACAGGGTAGTCCATATCACCGGATGACCAAGAGAAAATGAACAGGGATAGGACTACCTGGGTTATTTTTAATAGCATACTTACCTCTTTTACTCTCTTATACCGCTATCACTACTTTTTATAACAAATATATCAATAATGATAATTTCTATTTTTCCATTGGTATATACATGAGAAAGACACCCCAAGAACTTGATTGTCTTGCAAATTCCCTATATAAGCTAGAGCTTACTAACCTCCCCAAGGAGTTGGACAAAGTGGCTAACACTATCGATAAATATGCCAAGACCTCTGAAACAGAAGTAGAGCGCCTGCTAAAAATAATGCTACCTGGTACCCCTTTTTCGGGAAAGGTTAAGGCGGTCGGAGGATACGTCAGAGACGAGTACATGTCCCACTTAAAAGGAGAAGAGGCTTCTCCTAAAGATTTGGACATTGTTGTGGGTATCGGTGCCGGTGGCGCTGAGAAACTAGCAAAGTTCGTCCACACGGAACTCAAGAAAGGGACCTACACCCCCCGAGCTATGGGAGAGGGATACCCTATCTGGCAGCTGGTCTTTAACAGCGATGTTGAGTACAAGGGTGAAAAGTATGAAACCAACGGTGCTGTGATTGAATTCGCGGATGCCATGCAAGAAAGATACCCCGACCCCAATAGTCGTCAGAGGGAAACTGTCCCTAGTACCATTGAAGAGGATGTAAAACGCCGCGACTTCACTGTGAACATGCTTCTTAAAGATCTTACCACAGGTGAGATTGAGGATTTGACGGGCACCTCCAAGAAAGACGTGGAGAATGGAATTCTTCGTGGCCACCCAGAGGTTCCTTTAGACAAGATGTTCAACGAGGATCCTTTGCGAATGCTTCGCCTAGTACGGTTCAATGCCAAGTACGGGTGGAAAGTTCCGAAGGATGTGATTCGTGCTGTCCAAAAAAATGCAGACCGCATCAAAATCGTATCAGCGGAAAGGATCTACGGAGAACTTGAAAAGATTCTTAAGCTAGGAAAGCTGCACCAGGCTGTTAAGTTCATGAGTGTGTGCGGCCTTCTTTCCTATATCCTTCCCGAAGTCCGAGCCCTGAAAGGGGTAGAGCAAGATTCCCGTCACCATAATGAAGGGGATGTTTACCGTCATACGATGATGGTTCTTAAGAATGCTCCCTTATCCATTCAAGGACAGATGGCAGCCCTTCTTCACGATATTGGCAAACCTAAAACCCAAGAATACGTTGACGGTAAAATTAAGTTCCTAGGACATGAGGAAGTCGGTGCAGAGATGACTAAGGCCATTCTGGATAGGATGAAATTCCCTAGGGACATAGCAGAATCTGTCACTCGTATTGTGCGTCACCATATGAGGCCACATCACCTTAACATCAATGGAAACCCTTCTGAGAGGTCTATAAGAAAATTCATTGGTGAAGTAGGTGACGACCTGGAGGATGTCTTGGCTCAAGCTTTGGCTGATCGTCAAGGCATGCTGCCTTACATCCCGGATGTGGAGGAGCTGAAGGAAAAGGTCAAGGCTGTCCAGGAAAAGAATAAGGCTCTTGGTGTTGACTCAACAAAACTACCTCTGAATGGTTCCGAGGTGATGGAATCTGTGAATATCCCTCGGGGCCCCAAGGTGGGAGAAGCTATGAGGCTTCTAAAGACTTTGCAGGATGATTATCTGACGGAAGGAAAGGTCCTTGATAAAGAGACCGCCATCCTTCTTCTCAGAAAACATTTTTCATCGCAGTCTTCACCCGATTTGGTAGAAGATCCAATCCAGAAATAGGGTTACCATTAGTTAGGGCATCCTGGTTCTGTTCTAGAACATCCAGGATG